>Ga0208589_1000277_pt1 | contig 24669 bp, 17 predicted proteins | sample NGESurshal092012_2_FD_184486 | JGI IMG/M metagenome (GOLD analysis project Ga0208589, IMG submission 184486) | Arctic peat soil microbial communities from Barrow, Alaska - NGEE Surface sample F53-2 shallow-092012 (SPAdes) | ecosystem: Environmental > Terrestrial > Soil > Wetlands > Peat ...
TCCAGCCGCTGCAGCAGTCGGGCACCCGGCACCTGGCGCGGGTTGGCGGTGAACATGCCGGCCACGTCGGTCCAGATCTCCACCCGCTGCGCCTTCAGCAGCGCGCCGAAGTAGGAAGCAGAGGTGTCGGAGCCGCCGCGACCCAGCAACACGGTGCGACCTTGTGACTCACGGGCGATGAAGCCCTGGGTGATGAACACCTCGCCCAACGTCGCCAGCCGCGCAGCCAGCACCGGATCGGGTCGCGAATCGACCATCGACGACAACAACCGGGTGCGCTCGTTCTGGTTCGGCAGCGCGATCGCAGCGAGGCAGTCGCGGGCATCCAGCCATTGCGTGGTCAGCCCACTGTGGCTGAGGAAGGCCGCACCGAGCGCACTGGACATCAGTTCGCCATGCGCCTGCACCTGCGCCTGCCAGGCCAATTCGCCGAGCGTGGCGACACCTTCGTCGGCAAGTCTAGCCAGATCGGCAAGCCGATCGCCGAGCGTGTCCGGCATCGCTAACTGCATATGATCGAGCAGGTCGTAGTGACGCTGCGCAATCGCCTTGGCCGCTTCGCTGCGTTTGCCTGACTCGCCTTGTGCGCACATTTGTTTGAGCGAATCGGTGACGCCGGTAAGCGCAGAAACAACCACCAGCACGCGCCCACCTTCGGCGCGGCGGCTGGCCACCAGCTCACGGATGTTCTGCCAGCGCGGCAGCGTGGCGACACTGGTGCCGCCGAACTTCATCACGATCCAGGGGGCGTCCGCAGGCAGCGGCACGGAATGGGGTGCGGTCACGGGCGTTCGCTGTCGGTGGATGGGAAGGAAGTCATTGGGCCAGTGTTGCGCTGCGGAACAGCAATTGCAATGGGGTTTCCGGAATCATCTATTTGGACGTCTAGACTTCTAAAGAAGGTTCGCGCAAGCCCTGAACCCTCACCTCAATCCTCTCCCGAAGGGAGAGGAGGCCAACGCGTGCGCTGCCCGCGCACAGTTATTGAACAACCACGGGGATCCTGCCGATGCGGGCCTGCCATTCACGCGGACCAGTCTGGTGTACCGAGGTACCCAGTGAATCGACCGCCACCGTCACCGGCATGTCCTGCACAGTGAACTCGTAGATCGCCTCCATGCCGAGATCGACAAAGCCAACCACGCGCGAAGCCTTGATCGCCTTGGACACCAGATAGGCCGCGCCACCGACCGCCATCAGGTACACCGACTGGTGTTTTTTGATCGCCTCGATCGCCGCCGGGCCGCGCTCGGCCTTGCCGACCATGCCTAACAGACCGGTCTGCGCCAGCACCTGCTCGGTGAACTTGTCCATGCGGGTGGCCGTGGTAGGGCCGGCTGGTCCGACCACTTCATCGCGCACCGGATCGACGGGGCCCACGTAGTAGATGAAGCGGCCCTTGAAGTCGACCGGCAGCGGCTCGCCCTTGTTCAACATCTCGACCATGCGCTTGTGTGCAGCATCACGGCCGGTCAGCAGCTTGCCGTTGAGCAGCAGCACTTCGCCCGGCTTCCAGCTGGTCACTTCCTCGCGCGTCACGGTATCCAGATTCACACGACGACCTTTGGAGCTGTCGTAGGTCAGCTTCGGCCAATCCTGCAGCGACGGCGGATCGAGCATCACCGGACCGGAGCCGTCCAGCGTGAAGTGCGCATGACGCGTGGCGGCGCAATTCGGGATCAGCGCCACCGGCAGATTCGCCGCGTGGGTCGGGTAATCCTTGATCTTGATGTCAAGCACGGTGGTGAGGCCACCCAGGCCCTGCGCACCGATGCCGAGCGCGTTGACCTTCGCGTACAGTTCGATGCGCAGTTCCTCGGCGCGATTGCTCGGGCCGCGCGCGATCAGCTCCTGGATGTCGATCGGCTCCATCAGCGTCTCCTTCGCCAGCAGCATCGCCTTCTCGGCGGTACCGCCGATGCCCAAGCCGAGCATGCCCGGCGGGCACCAGCCGGCGCCCATGGTCGGCACGGTTTTCAATACCCAGTCAACGATCGAATCGGACGGGTTGAGCATGGCGAATTTCGACTTCGCTTCGGAGCCGCCGCCCTTCGTGGCGACGATCACGTCCAGCGTATCGCCGGGCACGATCGACACATTGATCACCGCCGGCGTGTTGTCCCTGGTGTTCGTGCGCTTGCCGGCCGGATCGGCCAGCACGCTGGCGCGCAGCTTGTTGTCCGGATCGTTGTAGGCGCGGCGTACGCCCTCGTTGACCATGTCCTCCAGCGACAGCATGGCGTCCCAGCGCACGTTCATGCCGACCTTGAGGAACACGGTGACGATGCCGGTGTCCTGGCACAACGGCCGATGGCCTTCGGCGGCCATGCGCGAATTGATCAGGATCTGCGCCATCGCGTCTTTCGCGGCCGGCGATTCCTCGCGCTCGTAGGCGGCGGCGAGGCCCTTGATGTAGTCGACCGGGTGGTAATAACTGATGTACTGCAGCGCGTCGGCGACGGACTGGATCAGGTCGTCTTGCTTGATGGTGGTCATGGGAGGCATTGGCTTGGAGATGAGGGCGCCGCAAGCGGACATCCGCAGCGCAATCCGTCTATTGTGCCGCAAGCGGGCCGAGCCTCAAAAAACGACGGCCGCACAGGGCGGCCGTCGTTTTGACGCTGGCACGATGATTCAGTAGCGATATTCGGCAAAACCCGTGAACGTACCTACATTGCCGGAAGCGTTCACACTGTCGGCCCTCACTTTTATGCGGTAGTTGTCGTAGCCTGCGCCAAGGCTGAAGTGTTTCGTGAAATCGTAACCCACGCCGACGCCGCCATAACCGCCGCCGCCGTGGGCGCTTTGCGAGCCGATACCGCTGGCGCTTTCGGTCAACGTGGTATGGAGATAACCCAGGCGGCCGGAGACGAACCACTGGTTCTCGAACTTGTACTTGAGGTCGATGCCCAGCAACGGACCCTTGGCGTGCGCACTGACATTGCTACTGATGCCGTCGGCGCTTACCGCGCCGCTGACCTTGCCCAGATCGACATAACCGGCCTCCACGCCAAAATCCCATGCCTCGCCATACCAGCTGTAACCCCCGCGTAGCGCGGTGCTGAAAGCGGTATTGTCGTTCAAAGCACTGGTGTTGCTGTTGTAACTCGACTGACCCAGATTTGCATTGATGAAAAATGCACCCGGATCGTTGGCAAACGAACTGGTCGAAACTGCGGCCAGTACGGCGCCAATGGCAGTGATCTGAAATCGCTTGTTCATGTGCTTCCCTGTTTGATGGTCTTGTTACGTACCCACGGCCCCATGCCCGCGGAGCGCGCATTCTTGAAGATCATCAGTAGCATTTGCAATGAGCGCAAGAAAATGCGGCTACGTTTGCGAATTTATCTATTAATTTCGCAAGAACTTGATGCTCCTGCAGCACTTCCGTTCGACAAGTACGGCGTGTAGTTTTGCAGAGTCTGCACGCGGTGATCTTCAGGGGGGACCGTCGTGCCGATGGGGATCAGTTGGGGATCACTCGATTTGATGAACGCACCAAGGCCTGGCCATATGGCAAGACATCCCCCGCGTGGATGATCACTGCGAGGAAAGCTTGCGCGTTCGTGCCAGAGTTTTCGTCATTGGAGAAATACACATGCTCGCGAATCTGCATCGCACGACCCTGGCAACGTCCCTGACGCTGCTGCTCACCGGCTTCACCACGGCTGCGCTGGCAGCCAGTCCGCAATCAGTCACCGACCTGGGCGTTGCCGCGACCAGCCAGCCCATGAACGTCACGCTGGTGCTGAAGCTGCACAACCAGGCCGCACTGGAGCAATACATCCAGGACACCGTCACTCCCGGCAGTCCCCACTTTCAGCAGTTCCTCAGCACCGCTCAGTTCGCCAGCCAATATGGCGCGACGGATGCGGAAATCGCCAAGGTGCAGGCATTCCTGCAGAAGCAGGGCCTGAGCAGCCAGGTCATGCCGAACCACATGGCCATCCGTACCACCGGCACGCTCAGCCAGTTCAATACGGCCTTCCAGACGTCCATTCATACCTATGTCTCGCGCAGCACGGGCCAGCAGTTCCATCGCCCCGCTGCACCGCTGGTGCTGCCGTCCGAACTTGCAAGCACGGTGGTAACCACTACCGGGCTCAGCAATGAGAGGAAATACCGCTCGCATCTCATCCATGCTCCGGTTCTTCCCGCACACCCGGGCACACAGGCCACCAGGCTGCTCGCCACGCAGAGCAAGACCGCGTCGGGCAATCCCACCGCCACCGGACAGCCGGGCAATTATACCGTCGGCGATGTCGCCAACTTCTACAATATCAACCCGCTGTACAAGAAAGGCATCACCGGCAAGGGCTCGACCGTCGCCATCGTCACCCTGTCCAACTTCTATCCGGCGGATGCGCAGACGTACTGGACGGACATCGGCCTCATCACCAAGCCGAACCGCATCACCCAGGTGCATGTGGATGGCGGCGGAGCTTTCGATGGCGGCAGCGGCGAAACGTCGCTCGATGTGGAGCAGTCCGGCGGCATTGCGCCCTATGCAAACATCATCGTCTATGACGCACCCAACGCCGGCAATGGATTTACCGACGCCTTCATGCAGGCGGTTTCCGACAACAAGGCGGACAGCATCTCGACCAGCTGGGGACTGCCCGAGATCTTCAATTTCGCCGCGCTGAACATCACCGGCGCCAGCGACACCGACACCAGCGACGCCGGCGACCTGATCGCGTTCGACCAGATCTTCATGGAAGCTGCCGCACAGGGCCAGTCGGTGTTTGCCGCCTCGGGGGACTCCGGCGCGTACGACACCGTGCGCGACTTGGGCAACGGCACCGCCGTGGGCGACTACAACGATCCGCTGACGGTGGACTCGCCGGCATCCGATCCGTACATCACGGCGGCAGGCGGCACCACCACCCCGTACACCTTCAGCTTCGGGAGCGGGCCGACCGCCTCCATCACCAGGGAAAGCGTATGGGGCTGGGACTACCTGGTGACCTATCTCGACGCCAATGAACCCGTTCCGGGCGGCTGGACTCCGCGCCTGTTCTCGACCGGTGGTGGCGGCGGCGTCAGCGTGTATTGGAAGGCGCCGTTCTACCAGCGCTTCACCCAGGGCATCCGCCGCAGCGAAAAGAACCAGTCGCTGACCTATAACGATCCGAATGCCGGCCTGACTCCGCTGTTGCTGCTGCCGTCCCACTTCAGGGGCAGGAACGTGCCCGACATCTCGCTCAACGCCGATCCCGAGACCGGTTACCTGGTCATCTCGACAGTGGATGGTGGTGCCATCAACGGCTACGGTGGCACCAGTTTCGTGGCGCCGCAGCTCAACGGCATCAGCGCGCTGCTGACGCAGAGCGCCAGGCATCGGGTGGGTTTCTGGAATCCGCAGGCGTACTTCCTGCAGAACATCTTCGGCTACGGCTCGTGGTCGGCGTTCAACGACATCCGTGCCGGTGACAACTGGTTCTACAAGGGCATCCCGGGTTACGAGCCGGGTGCAGGTATCGGCTCACTCAACGTGACCAATTTCGCGCTGTTCCTGAGCAGCGGCCTCTAGCACTTCCCCATAAGCCTGCGCTCCTTGCGGGCGCAGGCTTATGGTATCCCGTTGCATTTCATCCCGGCGGCAAAGCGCTTGCCGCCACTCGCTCCAGCCAGCATGCTAGCTGCTGCTCTCCTGCTGCGGCGATGTCATGAGTGACTCTGCAACACCCGCCTACCAGCGCAGCTTGCGCCCGTGGGACGCCGCGCTGATTGTGGTCGGCGGCATCATCGGCGGCGGTATCTTCCTCAACCCCGGCATTGCCGCGCAGCGCACCGATTCCGGAATGACGCTGCTGCTGCTGTGGGTGGGCGCCGGCGTACTCACGCTGATCGGTGCACTGTGTTATGCCGAACTCGGTGCGCGACGGCCTCAGGCGGGCGGCAGCTACGTGTACCTGCGCGAGGCATTCGGGCCGCTGGCCGGGTTCCTGTTCGGCTGGACCATGCTGCTGGTTATCTATTCCGGTTCCAGCGCTGCGGTCGCCACGATTTTCGCCAGCTACGCTTCCGCTCTGTTCGGATTGTCGCCCGACTGGGCATTGCCGCTGACGGTCGGCGCGCTGGTGTTTGTGGCCGGATTGAATCTGTTCGGGCTGCGCCTGGGTGCGCAGATCCAGAACCTGTTCACCTTGCTCAAGCTGCTGGCAGTGGCGGCACTCGTGGTGTGCGGCCTGTTCTTCGCCGGCGCCGGCCATGGCCAAGTACTGGCAGCCGATCCGGCGCGCAGCGGCAGCGGTTTCATCAGCGCCACGCTGCCTGTGTTGTTCGCCTACTCCGGCTTCACCTATCTCAACAATCTGGCCGGCGAGGTGCGCGATCCGCAGCGCACGCTGCCGCGCGCACTGCTGCTCGGCATGCTGCTGGTGATCGCTGCGTATGTGCTGGTCAACGTGGCCTACCTGGCGGTACTCGGCCATGCCGGCCTGGCGGCCAGTCGCGCGCCGGCAGCGGATGTGATGCAGCAGGTGCTCGGTCCGCTCGGTGCCAGGTTGATCGCGCTGGGCGTGGCGATTTCCACGCTGGGCTTCTGCAACATCACGCTGGTCGCCGGCGCGCGGGTACTGCAGGTGATGGGCGAGGACGGGCTGTTCTTCCGTTCGGTGGCGCGATTGCACCCGCACTATCGCACCCCGAATGCCGCGCTGTTGTTGCTGTCCGGCTGGGCGATCGTGCTGGCGCTGTCAGTCAACTACGGCCAGTTGCTGGATTACGCCACGTTCGGCGACTGGCTGGCCTGTGCTGTCGGCTGCGCCACGCTGTTCTGGTATCGCCGTCAGGACGCCGAACCCTCCAGCTTTCGCGTGCCCGGCTATCCGCTGTTGCCACTGCTGTTTGTGATCACAATTGCACTAGTGTTGGTAGCGACCTTGCGCGACAGCCCGCGCAGCACCGGCATCGTCCTGTTGATCATGGCCGCCGGCGTGCCGGTGTATTTCGCCTGGCGCCGTCTGTCCAGCCGCGCTGGCAGCTAAGGCAGCGCCGTCAATGCCACAATGGGCGGATACGTCCAATGGAGATCTTGAATGGCGCCCGTGCAAGTCCAGGCCGTGCCGGTCACTCCCGCCAGCACGATCGTTCCCGAAAAGATGCGCGACGGCATTGTTCTGGAGATCAACGGCGAGCAGTACCGTCACACCGGCGATCCGCAGATGCCGCTGCTGTGGTACCTGCGCGACGTGCTGCGCCTGACCGGGACCAAGTACGGCGGCGCGCATGGTGAAAACGGTGCCGACCTGGTGCTGGTGAACGACAGGATGGTCTCCGCCATCACCGTGTCGATGGTCAAACTGAGCGACCAACGGGTGGTCACGGTGGAAGGGCTGGCCGCCAACGATGGCACCCTGCATCCAGTGCAGCAGGCCTTCATCGACGAGGATGCGATCGGCTGCGGCTATTGCACGCCGGGCTGGCTGATCGCCGCGGTCGACCTGCTCAAGCGCAAGCCGCAACCCGGCGACAACGACATCGATCAGCTGCCGAACCTGTGCCGCTGCGGCTGCCAGACCCGCGTACGCCGTGCGATCAAGCGTGTCGCCGCCGCCAAGGTGGCTCACGCATGAGCGATCGCGGCACAACCGACGGGATCCGCCTTTCGCGCCGACGTTTCCTGCAGGTGCTGGCTGCCGGCGCCGGCGTGCTGATGGTCGGTGTCCGCGTAGCCGACGCGGCCGATGCGCCGCTGCCGCTGGGTCTGCTCGGCAACACCTTCTACGATCTGGGCGCGTACGTGCGCATCGACAGCGAAGGCAACGTGCTTATCGGCGCACGTGACCCGGATACCGGTACCGGCGTGGCCACGTCGCTGCCGCGGATCATTGCCGACGAACTCGACGCCGACTGGAAGCGTGTCCGCGTGGTGCCGCTTGGCCTTGGCGTGGCCGACAACAACGGCCAGCCGCGCTGGATCTACGGACGCCAGATCGGTGGCGAAGGCGGCTCGATTCCCGCCGCTTGGGCCGATCTGCGCCAGGCTGGCGCGTTGGCGCGCTGGCTGTTGCTGCAGGCTGCTGCGCAACGGCTGGGTGTACCGGCCGAGCGCCTGCGTTGCGATGCCGGCACGGTGATTGCGCCGGACGGCCGTCGACTCAGCTACGCCAGTCTGGTCGAGGACGCCAGCAAGATCGCGTTGCCGAACAATGCTCCGCCATTGAAGAGTGCCGATCGCTATCAGCTGATCGGCAAGCCTGCCGGCGACGTGGACGCGCGCGGAATCGTCACCGGCCAGACGCAGTATGCGATCGACCAGCATTACGCCGAGGCGCTGGTCGCCGTACTGGTGCATTGCCCATGGCCGGACGGCATGCTGACAGGCATCGACACCACCGCCGCGCTGGCCGTCAAGGGCGTGGTGAAAGTGGTGCAGCTCAAACCGGAGCCCGGACAGCCGTGGGGTCATACGGTGATCGCACCGGCCGTGGCGGTGCTCGCCGAAGACACCTGGTCGGCGCTGCAGGGGCGCGACAAACTCAAACTCACATGGAAGCCCGGCGCCAGCGGCAGCGAGAGCAGCAGCGCGCTGGAACAGCAGGCCAATGCCCTGGTCAGCGGCGCCACGGCTCCCACAACGCGCGTGCGCGACGACGGTGACGTGGATACGGCCGGCAGGAAAATCACGCGCCGGCTGCAGGCGACCTACTTCCAGCCGTGGCTGGCGCATGCCACCGCCGAGCCGATGAACTGCCTGGTGCGACTGGACAAGGACCGCGCCACGGTGGTCGTGCCGACCCAAGCGCCACAGAAAGCCTGGGCAGTGGTGCAGCGCCTGACCGGCCTCGGCCCGGCACAGATCGAGATCAGCGTGCCGCGTGTCGGCGGTGGTTACGGTCGGCGGCTCGATCACGATTACGTCGCCGAAGCGGTGATGCTGGCCCAGGCCGTCGACAAGCCGGTGCGCCTGTTATGGTCGCAGGAAGAGGATCTCGACCACGACTACTATCGCTCCGGCTGCGTGCACCAGCTCAACGTGGTCATCGACCACAAGCGTCAACTGGTCGTGTGGAACCAGCGCATGGCCAGCGCTTCCGCGTTGGCGCATCGCGGCGTGCCGGACAATCGCCTGTGGACGTCCGAAGTGGACGCCGACCAGCTTCCCGCGGCGCTGCTGCCGAATTACCGCAGCGACTGGTACGGGCTGAACTCGGCGATCCCGCGCGGCCCCGCGCGCGGCATGCCGCATCTCAGCAACGCGTTCGTGGTGGAAAGTTTCATCGACGAAATCGCCCATTACCAGAAAGAGGATCCGCTGGACACGCACCTGCGTCTGCTCGGCGACCCGCGCCTGCTGCCGCTCAGCGCCGGCAGCATGCTGGACACCGGCCGCCTGATCAACGTGCTGAAGCTGGTCGCCGATCGCATTCAATGGAAAAACTGGCTGCACAGCGTGAACGGCCTGGGCATCGCCTGCTGGCACGTCAACGGCGCCTATGTGGCGCATGCGATCGAAGTGGCGATGCAGGGCCAGAAGCTGACCATCCAGCGCGTCGTCTGCGCCGTCGATGTCGGCCGCGTGATCAACCCGATGGGCCTGGAGGGCCAGGTCGCCGGTGCCACGCTCGACGCACTGTCCACCGCGCTCAACCTGGCGATCACGTTCAATGCTGGCCAGATCCAGCAACGCCAAAGCAAGGACTACCCGCTCGCCAGCATGGCCCAGCTGCCCGACGCGGTGGAAGTGATCACCGTTTCGAATGACGACGCCCCACCCACCGGCGCCAGCTTCCTCGCCATGCCCACCGCCGCACCGGCGCTGGCGAACGCGGTGTTCCGCGTCAGCGCCGTGCGCGTGAGGAGGCTGCCGTTGATGAAGGAATTGCTGCGGTTGTTGTGAGTCGTACCGACAGCATGTCGGCAAAGCTGTCGATCAACAGCCGGGCACGCTATTGATCCGGCCCTGAAATAGCCTCGGCGCATGCCCTTCGACTTCCTCGCTCCTCAAAGCAGCGGCCATCCTTGGCCACTCCCCGCGTGCGCTGCGCCACGCTCAGGACGAACGGACCAGACGTAGTGTTTGCGGACCGGATCAATGGAACTGATCGCTCGCCGGCACCCATGAGCTGGACGAGGAAGCCGACACGTGCGCGGGCGTGATCGGCAGCGTGGTTTCGCAGCCGGGCGGCGGCGGGCCGCCGGCGACACGCGCATCGGCGCACTGCACGCTGTTGTCCAGTTTGATTGCCGCTACGGGGGCTGCGCTGCTGGTCGCCGGCGCGGGTGCTGCCAGCGGCCTGACAGGAGGGAGGTTCAGGCGCTGGTAAATCCTGCTGGCGAGGGGCGCGGGCGGCGAATCGGGATTGCCGCAACCGAACAAGGCCATCGGTAACAGCGGGATCACCATGCATTCGACACGCACACCGCGCGGCAGGTTGAAGGTATGTGCGACGGTGGTTTTTTCCACCGCGTGGCGCAGCGCGGTGTCGATCGAACTCTCCCCTTCGGGCGTCCAGTCCTTGTCGAAACGGGTCGGCTGGTAACCGATATTCGGCGTGCTGTGATTCATCACTGCGGTATCGCCCTGCGGCTTCAACTGGATGTAGCTGCCGAGCTCGCCCGGCTTTTTCCCCTGTGCGGCTGCGGGCTGGTGGCCACCCGACTCGCTCGCGTCCGGTGCCTTTTCGCCGCTGTCTTTGCTGCTGCCCTGCCCCGATGTCGGCGCGCCGCCGCTGATGCTTTTGACGATGCTTTCCGGCGCGGCGGCCACGCCGCTGGGCTCACCTGGCGTGGCGTAGTCGTTGCCTTCGGGCGTCGCGTTCGGTGCCATGCTGACATCGCGCACAATACTGATCCGGCCTGGACTGGTCACGGCGGCTGGTGGCTGAGTCGCTGCGGGTGCTGGTGATACGGCCGGCTTGCTCGCGCTCGCCGATTGAGTGCCCGGTGCAGCGGTCGGCGCGACGACTGGCGGCGTGCTGAGTTGTGGCCGCGCCACGGACGGCGGGATGGCTGGCGGCGCTGGCTCATTCGCGACGATCTTCACGGTCGGCGCGTGCAGCTGCACTTTCGCTGGCGCGGCGGGAGTCAACGGCACTGCTTCGAGTTGCGTTTCGGCGACCTGGATCGTCGGCGTCTGAATCCGTGGCGGCTCGTGCGGCACGCTCGGTGTGGGCACCTTGAGTGGCGCCTGCAGGTTCACGGTCGGCGCTGGTTGCGCCGGCAACGGGATCGCCTGCAGTTCGGGTAGCGGCGGTGCGGCAGGGATTTGTGGGCGGGCTACCGTCACACTGGCGGGCGTGCTGGGCCTGGGCACGTCCATATTCATGCTCGGTACGACGATCGTGGGCGACGCCTGCGCCGGCAACTCCGGCAGCGCCAGCGAGGCCGGCGGTGGTAGCGCCTTGGTGCCTTCGAGTTGCGGCTTGCGCACCGCCTCCGGCTGGAACTTCGGTGATACCGGCGGCTGCAGCGATGCTGTCGGAAGCGTCACCGTTGGCGGTGCGCCGGCCAGCGGGATCGGCTGCAGCTGCGGCGCGGGCGCTGGTCGCGGCAGGCTCACCGGCGGCAGCGGAGTGGCGACCGGCTTCGACACCGCGGGTTGCGCTGCCAGCGTGAGTTCCGTCATCGCTGTTGCTGGTGTCGGTTGCGCCACCGGTATCGTCGGCATGCTTGCCGTGCTCTGGCTGGTCGACGCCGATTGGCTGCTCGCATGGCCCTGGTGGCGCGGCCCCAGCTCTTTCGGCGGAGTGCCGCGCACCGGTGGCGGTGGCGGCTTGGGTAATTCGATCAGGCGCACCTGCAGGAACTGCCCCTTCGGCGCGGGCCGCTGCACCCCTTGATAAGCCGGACCCAGCACGAAACCGGACAGGAACAGCAGATGCACCAGCAACGCACCAAGCGCCGCGACTACGCGCAATCCACGTTCGCGCGGTCGTTCGCGCATACGCCGGCGATAGACGATTGCCCTGGCGGCGGCCGCCCGCGGCGAGTCCATGAGAACCCGCGCTGGATGGCTGGCAAGGCGGCCGGCAGCAGGTCGATCCGAAGGCGACTGGGGCATGCCGCCAGTGTAATGGCCGCTGCCGTGCCTCAGCGCCTGTTCATGATTTCAGGGATGACTGGCGGCACCTGCCGCACGCTCGCGCAATTCGGCATCGACCGCGCGATCCGGCGTATCGACTGGACAACCGTAGGCCAGTGGCTTGCCGGCGCGATACATCGCGATGCAGGCGTCCACGCTGGGCGGTTTCGGCGCATGTGACATGGGCGCCAATGGCGGCGGTGCCATGTTCAAGCGCTCGTCACCGTCCTTCGCCGATGGTGGCGGCGGCGGATCGCCACCGCAGCCGCCGGCCAGCATGGCCAGTGAAACGCCGCAATGGATGCGCACGCCCCCGGGCAGATTGAACGTATGCGTCACCGTGGTCTTGTCCACCGCCTTCTGCAAGGCACGATCCACCGGGTTGCCGCCTATCCAGTCGCCATTGAACCGCGTGGACTGGTATTTGACGACATCCCTGTCCTGCATGATCCGCGTATCGCCTTGCGGCATGCGCTGCACGTAGCCGGGTTCAGGCGTCGCAGACGCACTGCTCGCCGTGGCTGGCAGCAGCGCCCGGCCCTCCTTGTCGAACAGTTGCGGAAGCGCGGCGCTGGACGACGATGCCGGCAACTGCACGGTCATCGTCTGTTTCGACACCGGCGCGTGCTTCGGCGCCACGCGGGGCCGCGAGGGCAGCGCCGGCGGTGCCGGCGGCGGCTGGACCACGGTCGGCGGCGCACGCGTGATGAAGCGCACCTGCATCTCGTCCAGCCGCATATGCACGACCGTCGGGACTGGCCGCGGCTGCATTTCCTTCCAGATCACCCACACGAACAGCACATGCAGCAGCGCGGCCACCGCCAGCGCCAGCCACAGCAGCCGACGATCATGCGGTGGCGATTTGCGCCAACGCAGTTGCCGCAGCACCGCCAGGGTTGGCCCATCCAGCGGGGTCAGCCCGTGATCCGGCTGATCGTAACCCTGCGATGTCCAGCGATGATGTTCGACCTGCGGCGGATGAACGATGACGATGCCTCGATGGTTGCGGATAAGCTGCGGGCAGGATGCCTTGGCGCGCTTGAACCTCGGGAGACTGGCCGTATGGCCTTGCAGGGGCTTTCCGCCCTCATTGCAGACCGCCGTGCCATGGCAGCGGTTCCCCGCACTGCAGCTTGACCGCATCCGCCGTTCGCTCGAATCTAGGCGGGCGGCGCCACGCGCCGCTCCGCCATGACCGCTTTCGCTCTGTACACAAGCCGCCCTGCACGCAAGCCGCCCCGTACACACGAAGGACGACCATGACGGCCCGCCATCGTCAGCCGCCAACGCGCGGCCTCATGCGGCGCCGTTCATGCCACGAGGCCGTGCCCTGCATTGGGAGGGTCGCATCGTGTCGTATTCCACGGAACAGATCCGCAATATCGCGCTCGCCGGTCACGCCGGCGTGGGCAAGACCACGCTGTTCGAGGCCCTGCTTCTGGCCGGCGGCGCGATCCAGACGCCGGGCACGGTCGAGCGCGGCAGCACCGTTTCGGATACCGACAGCCAGGAAAAGGCGCGCGTCCATTCCATCGACAGCTGCGTCACGCATATCGACCATGCCGGCTGTCATCTCAACCTGATCGACACCGCCGGTTATGCCGATTTCCGCGGCGCCACGCTGTCCGCGCTGGCTGCGGTGGAAACCGTGATGGTGGTGGTCAATGCGATCAACGGCATCGAGCACGGCACCCGCCGCATGATGGCGCATGCGCGTTCGCGCGGACTGGCGCGCGTGCTGGTGGTCAACAAGATCGATTTCGACGGCGCCGACCTGGCCGCACTGGTGGACGCATTGCGCGAGGAGTTCGGCAACGAATGCCTGCCGGTGAACCTGCCCGCGGGCCATGGCAAGCGCGTGCTGGACTGCTTCTTCCACAGCGAAGGCGCCACCGATTTTTCCTCGCTGGCCGAGGCGCATCAGCGCATCCTCGACCAGGTCGTCGAGATCAACGAGACGATGATGGGCCAGTACCTGGATGCCGGCGAAGGCGCGCTGACCCCGCAGCAATTGCACGATGCGTTCGAGCAGTGCCTGCGTGAAGGACATCTGGTGCCGATCTGCTTCGTCAGCGCACGTACGGGAGCGGGCGTGCACGAATTGCTTGATGTCGCCGCGCGATTGCTGCCGAATCCGGCCGAGGGCAACCCGCCGCCGTTCGTGCGCGGCGATGGTGAGTCGCTCGTGGTCAGCGCCGACCCGAAGAGCCATGTGATCGCCGACGTGTTCAAGATCGTCAACGATCCGTTCGTCGGCAAGCTCGGCGTGTTCCGCGTGTGGCAGGGCACGATCCGCCGCGACAGCCAGCTGCTGATCGACGACGGCCGCAAGCCGTTCAAGGTCGGTCATCTGTTCCGCCTGCAGGGCAAGACGCATGTGGAGATCGAGGCGGCCATTCCCGGCGATATCGCCGCGGTGGCGAAGATCGAGGAAATCCACTTCGATGCGGTGCTGCACGACTCGCACGACGAGGATCGCATCACGCTCGCACCGCTGGCGTATCCGTCGCCGATGTTCGGACTCGCGCTGGAGCCGAAACACAAGGGACAGGAGCAGAAACTTTCCAACGCGCTGGGGCGGCTGGCCGAGGAGGATCCGTGCTTTCGCGTCGAGCATCACAAGGAGCTCAACGAGACGGTGGTGCGCGGTCTCTCCGATCTGCACCTGAAAGTGATGCTGGAACGCATGCGCGATCGCTACGGTGTCGAGGTGGTGACGCATCCGCCGCGCATCGCCTATCGCGAAACCATCGCCGGCCACGCCGAAGGCCACCATCGGCACAAGAAGCAGACCGGCGGCGCCGGCCAGTTCGGCGAGGTATTCCTGCGCGTGGAGCCGCTCGAGCGCGGCGCCGGTTTCGAGTTTGTCGACGCGGTGAAGGGCGGCGTGATTCCCGGCCAGTATCTGCCGGCGATCGAGAAAGGCGTGCGCCAGGCGATGGAGCACGGCGCGATCGCCGGCTATCCGCTGCAGGATCTGCGGGTGACCGTGTACGACGGCAAATACCATCCGGTCGACTCGAAGGAAGTCGCGTTCATCAGTGCCGGCAAGAAGGCGTTCCTCGACGCGATCGGCAAGGCCCGTCCGGTGGTGCTGGAACCGATCGTGAATGTCGAGGTGGCGATCCCCGAACACAACGTCGGCGACGTCACCGGCGGCCTCGCCGGCAAGCGCGCGCGCATCATGGGCACCGACGCCCAGCGCGGCGGGGAGCTGGTGATCAAAGCGCAGGCGCCACTGGCCGAACTGATCGACTACCCCACCGAACTGAAGGCGATGACCGGCGGCCGCGGCCGCTACAGCCTCGACCTCAGCCATTACGAAACGGTGCCGTCGACGGTGCAGAAGCAGCTCAGCGAGGCATGGAAGCCGCATGCCGAGGAGGATTGACGCGCCACATGCATGCGTCTCCGCAATGAACGAGCGGCATCCGTAGCTGGCCGCAAGCAGCCTGCCCGATGACGACGCCACGCTTGATGCGTGGTGTCAACAGCACCATGTCAACAGTCAGTAGATGCGCTGCTCCCGGCAGCGCAGGAGAATCCGATGAGCCGAGCCTTCGTCAAGGAAGCGGATGACGGCGCCGCCGCGGCGCTGCCGGACCTGCCGCTGAGCGAGCATCCGAACTACGTCACTCCGCGTGGCCTGGCACAGCTGCACGCGCGCCTCGCTGCCGCGCTGGCACGGCGCGATGCGTTGAACGCCTCTGCCGATGCGCTGGCGCAGCAGAATGAACTGGCTCCACTGGAACGCGAGCTGCGCTGGCTGCACGCGCGGGTGAACGGCGCGATCGAGGTGGACCTGCTGGCGCAGCCGGAAGATCGCGTGGCGTTTGGCGCGAGCGTGATTGTGGACAGCACCGAAGGCGAACAGCGCTACTGCATCGTCGGCGAGGACGAGGCCGATGCGGAACAGCACCGGGTCAGCTATCTCTCGCCGCTGGCGCAGGCGCTGCTCGGCGCGCACGCCGGCGATGAGGTGAGCTGGAAGCGTCCGGCCGGCGACCTGCTGATCGAGGTGGTCGCCATCGACTACGACGGCGAGATCCAGATGTAAAACTTGTGGGAGCGGCTTCAGCCGCGATGCTTTCAGGATGGCCGAAGCAGAAGATCAACAGCGTCGCGGCTGAAGCCGCTCCCACAGGTACCGGGCCCTTTCTTGGTTGCCTAGCGTTTCGGCTTGAGCAGGGTGCCGATGCAGTTCGGCGAGCCGCACTGGCACGACCACAATTTCTTCAGGCGTGCGGTGTGCGGCACGTCGAGCACGATGCCGTAGTCGTAGGTGAGTTCTTCGCCGGGCTTGATGTTGCGGATCGACTCGATCATCACCTTGTCCCGACGCAGGTTGCCGCTGGCACTCTCGTGGATCACCGCGCGGCAGTTCGGTACGCAACTGTGGTTGATCCAGCGCGCCGTGTTGCCCTTGCGGTTGGCGTCGATGATGTATTCGTCGTTGAGCGTGAACAGGAAGGTGTGACCGGTCTCGCCACCGTCGCCGTACATCTCGTCGGCTTCGGCATCGGTCATCAGCGTGCCCTTGTACTCGACGACCTCCTCGCCTTTCTTGATGGGGGCGACGGCGAAAACGCCATTGCCGTGGATCGGCGAGCGGCGGGCGGTGATGCGACGGGTCATGAAGGGATCTGCTGGCTGGGGAGGACCCACGATGATGCCCGCAGCGCCGAAGAATGGGAACCGCTTGGTGAGGCGGGAATGGAACAGAGAACGGGGAACAAAAGCGATACAAGGCAATCGCCCCGACCGTTTCCCGTTTCCCGTTTCCCGTTTCCCGTTTCCCGTTTCCCGTTTCCTTCCCGTTCCCCGTTCCCCGTTCCCCGTTCCCCGTTCCCCGTTCCCCGTTCCCCGTTCCCCGTTCCCCGTTCCTGTTCCCTGTTCCCCGCCCCCTGCTAGTATTCAAACAATCGTTTGAGGTGAAATCATGAAACGACTGCTGCGAGGTTTTTTGCTGGTGTTGCTGGCGACCGCACTGCTCGCCTGCGGGCCGCCGAAAAAAAGCATATTCCCGCCCACCGTGACCATCCAGCAACTGCAGGTGCTGCCGAACGGCCACTGGCAGCTGACGGTGCGCATCCAGAACAACAGCTACGGCGAGATGGATTTCAATTCGATCGAGGGCCAGCTGCAGATAGCCGCACTGATGCCGATCCGCCTGCATGCGCGTTTCGAACTGGATGTCCCGGCGCTGGTCGGCGATGTGCTCCCGATCGATGTACTGCCCACGCCGGCGATGACGCAGGCGTTGCAGGCCATCGCGAGCAGGGGCAGCGCCGGCTCGCTGGCCTATCGCGTCAGCGGCAGCGCCAACGCCAAACCCGAGCAGGAAAAACAGGCGCGCGACTTCAACTTCAGCGGCAACGACTGGCTCTCGCCGGTACCGGGTATTCCGAATACCTATCGCTGACACACAATCGACCCAAGGAATCACCATGACCGCTTACAAGGCCCCCCTCGACGATCTGCGCTTTGCCCTGTTCGATGTGCTGGGCGCCGAAAAAACCCTGACCGCCCTGCGCGGCGGCGAAGCGCACAGCCGCGATCTGCTCGATGCCGTGCTGGAAGAAGCCGGCCGCCTCAGCGAACAGCTGCTGGCACCGACGAATAGCCCGGCCGACGAGGAAGGCTGCCACTTCGACAAGGCCACCCAGACGGTGACCACGCCGAAGGGCTTCAAGGAGGCGTTCAAGCAGTTTGCCGACGGCGGCTGGACCGGCCTGACCAACCCCGAAAAATACGGCGGCCAGGCGCTGCCCGGCGTGCTCGGCATCGCCACCACCGAAATTTTCCAGTCCGGCAACCTGGCGTGGAGCCTATACCCGCTGCTGTCCGAGGGCGCCACCCACGCGCTGGAAATCCACGGCGAAGAGTGGCAGCGCGAGCACTTCATGAAGCCGATCATCGCAGGCCGCTGGACCGGCACCATGTGCCTGACCGAACCGCAAGCCGGCTCCGACTTGGGTCTGCTGAAGACCCGCGCCGAACCCGGCCAGGCGGATTCAGGCCATCACGACACCTACAAGATCACCGGCACCAAGATCTTCATCAGCGCCGGCGAGCACGACCTCACCGAGAACATCGTGCACCTGGTGCTGGCCCGTCTGCCCGATGCGCCGGTCGGCAGTCGCGGCATCTCGATGTTCATCGTGCCCAAGTTCAAGGTGAACGCGGATGGCTCGCTCGGTGCGCGCAACTCCGTTGCCGCCGGTGCGATCGAACACAAGATGGGCATCCATGCCTGTTCCACCTGCGTGATCAACCTGGACGGCGCCGAGGGTTACCTGATCGGCCAGCCGAACAAGGGCCTGATGGCGATGTTCACCATGATGAATGCCGCGCGCCTGTCGGTCGGCGTGCAGGGTCTGGCGCTGGCCGAGCGCGCGCTGCAGAACAGCCTCAACTACGCGCGTGAACGGCTGCAGTCGCGTGCGCTGTCCGGCCCGAAATTCCCCGACAAGCCGGCCGACAACCTGCTGGTGCAGCCGGACGTGCGGCGCATGCTGCTGACCCAGCGCGCCTTCGTCGAAGGCGCGCGCGCGCTGGTGCTGTACGCCGCGCTGCAGACCGACATCGAGTCGCGCAGCAGCGACGAATCCGCGCGCAAGAAAGCCGGTGAGCTGGTCGCGTTCCTGATCCCGATCGCCAAGGGCGTGGTCACCGAGCTGGCGCAGGAGTGCACCAAGGAAGCGCTGCAAATCTACGGCGGCCACGGCTACATCGCCGAGAACGGCATCGAGCAGTTCGTGCGCGACGCCCGCATCATCACGTTGTACGAAGGCACCACCGGCATCCAGGCCGCCGACCTGCTGGGCCGCAAGATCCTCCAGCTGCAGGGCGTGGGCTTCAAGCACTTGCTCGAGGAGATCAGCGCGTTCTGCCAGCAGCACAGCGCGGACCCGGCGCTGCGCACGCTGATCGGCCCGCTCGCGATCGCCACGAAGCAGTGGGGCGATCTCACCCTGCAACTCGCGCAGCGCGTGCAGGCCAATCCGGAAGAACTCGGCGCCGCCGCCACCGACTATCTCTACTACTCCGGTTACGTCACCCTCGCCTACCTGTGGACGCGCAGCGTGGCCGCCGCCGAAGCCGGCACGCAGTCCGCCGTGTTCAAGCAGGCCAAGCGCGACACGGCCAGCTTCTACTTCACGCGCATCCTGCCGCGCACGTTGACGCACAAGGCGGCAATCGAAGCTGGAGTGGATACCCTGCCGGCGATTTCCTGATCATCCTGCTGCCCAAAGCAACCGTAGCAGCGCGGTTCGAATTTGCCGCTCCGGATTCCGTTCGCGTTGAGCGTAGCTTGCGCAGCAAGCGAAGTCGAAACGCCCGATACCCTTCGACTTCGGCCCTGATGGGCGTACGCCCAGAGCCTGCCCCGGGCCTGATCCAGGGGCGAACGGAATTCTGTCCGGGAAACGACCATAACAACAGATATGTTGCATACAACATATCTGTTGTTATACTAGAACCATCATCACGGATCGATGCAGCCAACGAAATACAGCGAATTTCGACGCTGGCTGAAAGCACAAGGCGTTCGTCTGGAGCCCGGGAAAGGCAGCCATCAGATGGCGCGGGTCAACGGGAAAACTTCGGTGTTCCCTTTCCACGGCTCGAAAGAGATACCCGAGCCCTTGCGAAAGAAAATCATGAAAGATCTCGGTCTCTGAAGGTGGACATACCCATGAATTATCCGGTCAAACTGGTCCACGCCGATGGAGTGATCATGGTCACCTGTCCCGATCTGCCCGAGTTCGCCAGTGTCGGCGACGATGAAGTCGAGGCATTGGCCAATGCCGTGGATGGCCTCGAGACCACCTTGCAGGCGTACATGCAGGATCGCCGGCCGATCCCCGCACCCAGCGCATGCCGGCGCGGTTATCGTCTGATCCGCCTGCCGGCACTGGCCGTGGCCAAGCTTGGCCTGTGGCAGGCCATGCAAGACCAGGGGTTGCGCAAGGCCGATCTGGCGCGCGCACTGGACGTGCATATGCCACAGGTCGATCGCCTGCTGGATCTTCGCCACAGTTCCCGGCTGGAACAGGTCGAGGCCGCACTGGAAGCGGTCGGGCGACGTATCGAATTGACGGTACTGGCGGCCTGATCAGGCAGGCTCAAAGCGCGGCGCACGTTCGATCAGCAAGTTGATTGCCTCGTCCGAGGCTTGCTCAGGAAGATGTGCCGAACCTGGTCAGCTATGGCTCAAGAGCGGCATTACCCCGGCCGCCATCCGCGCTTCACTGCCCAAACGGGTCCTGAAAGGAACCGCTGCTGAAGCTCAGGTACTGCTGGATCAGCGCTTCATGGGCCTCGGCGGCCTGCAGGAGTTCGCGTGCCATCGCTTCCTGCGCGGCGATGACAGCTGACTGCAGTGACGCTGCTGCCGGGATTGACCGGGCCGGCGGTGTTTTTGCCATCCGCAGTTCCGGCACGTCGACCCTGGGCTGTTCGGACCCGAGCAGATGGGAGATGTCGTAGGCATGATCGTTCATGCCATGGGCAAAGCAATAGGCTTGCCAACGCCCACCCGGTCATGACATCCAGGGCCAACGCTCTTTCCTGGCGACGCCGACAACGGCCGCATTCGCAGTTGCGCTCTCCACATATCCGCGCGCAGTCGGATCCAGTCCGCACGCGCAGGATGCCGTCGATGGCAAGCAACGCTGATCGCCGCATGGTGATACGGGATATCCCGAACGCAAGCTGCCGATAGCTCATCCGTATCATCATTAGCGGTTACGCTAAACCGTCTTGTCCGCGAGGGGATCCACCATGAAGTCGAGTCGATTCGTTGCAGGCGTGAAGCCTGCGCTGTTCGCCGCGTTGCTCATGATAAGCGGCGCGTTGCTGGCAACGAACCCGCCGCAGGTCAAGTACCCGAACTACCCCAGCGAGACGCCGGCGAAATTCGTGCCGGTCACCGACAGCTACGATTTCGTGCAGCGCGACGTCATGATCCCGATGCGCGATGGGGTGAAGCTGCACACGATCATCCTGATTCCCAGGGGCGCCAGCCACGCCGGCATCCTGCTCACACGCACGCCGTACGACGCCAAGGCGCTGACCACGCACACGATGAGTGGCCACCTCGGCCCCATGCTGGAAGGCTACGACAACCCAACCGATATCATCGTGGAGGACGGTTACATCCGCGTGGTGCAGGACATCCGCGGCAAGTATGGCTCGCAGGGCGACTACGTGATGAACCGGCCGGTGCATGGCCCGCTGAATCCGACACCGGTGGACGATGCCACCGACACGTACGACACCATCGACTGGCTGGTGAAGAACATTCCCGAGTCGAACGGCAAGGTCGGCACCATCGGCATCTCCTACGACGGCTTCGAACCGCTGATGTCGCTGGTGAACCCGCACCCGGCACTGAAGGTGGCCGTGCCGATGAACCCGATGGTGGACGGCTGGATGGGCGACGACTGGTTCCATAACGGTGCCTTCCGCGAACAGAACATGTCCTACGTCTACGAGCAGAGCGCGACTCGCGACAACAGCATCAAGTGGTGGACGAATTACCACGACGAGTACGACCTGTTCATGCAGGCCGGTTCCGCCGGCGCGCTCGGCCGCCAGTACGGCATGCAGCAGCTCGGTTTCTGGAACAAGCTGCTCGCCCACCCCGCCTACGATTCGTTCTGGAGCGAGCAGGCGGTGGACAAGGTGCTCGGCGCACTGCCGCTCAAGGTGCCGGTGATGCTGGTACACAGCCTGTGGGATCAGGAGGACATCTATGGCGCACTCGCCGTCTATCGCGCGATCAAGCCGAAGGACCAAAGCGGCAACATGGTGAAGCTGGTGCTGGGCCCGTGGCACCACGGACAGGAGATCGAGGAAGGCAGATCGCTCGGCGCGATCCGGTTCGGCAGCGATACCGCCAGGTACTTCCGCGAGCACATCCTGCGCCCGTTCCTTGCGCAGTACCTCAAGGACGACGCGCCCAAGGCGGATATCGCCCCGGTCACCGCGTTCCAGACCGGCACCAATCAATGGCAGCGGCTGGATCGCTGGCCGCTCGCCTGCGAAAGCGGCTGCACGGACAAGAGCCGCCCGCTGTACCTCGAACCGGGCCGAAAACTCGGCTTCAGTGCGCCCGCTGCCGGCGCTGCGTACGACGAATACGTTTCCGACCCCGGCCACCCGGTGCCGTTCCGCGCGCGACCGATCCAGCCGATCGGTTACGACGCTCCCCTTACGTGGCCGCAATGGCTGGTGGACGACCAGCGCGAAGCCTCCGGCCGCACCGACGTGGTCAGTTACGTCTCCGACATGCTCACCGCACCACTGAAGATCAGCGGCGCACCCGATGTGCATCTGATCGCCTCGACCAGCGGCACCGACAGCGACTGGGTGGTGAAGCTGATCGACGTCTATCCGGATCAGGTCGCCGAACAACCCGAGATGGGCGGCTACCAGCTCGCCGTGGCGATGGACATCTTCCGTGGTCGCTACCGCGAGAGCTTCGCCAACCCGCAGCCCATCACCGCGAACCAGCCGCTGCTCTATCGCTTTCCCCTGCCGCCAGCCAACCACGTATTCCTGCCGGGTCATCGCATCATGGTGCAGGTGCAATCCAGCTGGTTCCCGCTGTACGACCGCAACCCGCAGACCTACGTGCCGAACATCTTCTGGGCCAAGCCGGAGGATTACCAGAAGGCTACGCAGCGCATTTATCACGCGCCGAATCAGGCGAGTTATGTCGGGTTGCCGGTGGTGGGGAGCGGAGGCAATTAAGTTCCCTTCCGATTTAATTGCCTCCGTCCCCGAGGCTCGACCATTTTCAGAATGACTTTGGATTAACGAAATATGTGCCAAGTTTGCAATTTTTAGGAGCTCCCGCGAGCGGCAGAGGCACAATTTTTGCGATTTCCCTTTGAGCACCTGGATTAGACACGACCTTGACAGTTAGCTTAAGTGAGCGCAAGGCGCCATCGCTTGTAAATGCAGGATCAGTAATCTGTAGCGTAAGAGTCATGCCCCTAAGCTCAAAACTTCGATCAGTGCCAAATTGCGGAATACGGGCACACGCACCACGAAGATCATCTGCAAAAAAACGTCCTCTGCTTTCCCAATCCCGACTCTGATTACTATCTTCAGTAAGCAAGGTACTATAGGCGTTCTGATGACCGACTGAACTCAATCGGCATTCAAAATCTCCGCTGTACTCGAAATTTGTATCACCTACATACTTAGCTGAATGACACTGGAGCTTGTATAAATCCGTGTCCGTGGTTGACTTAATAAAAGCTAAGACATTGGCCCTACTTACGTCCGGCACATCAAAGGTCTGCTTCATCGGCTTGACTGCAGGATATGACTGCGTTGCCGCATAGCAACCAGCAGCCCAAAGTAAAACCGGTACCCAAACACATCGCGCAAGCATATACATTTCTAATTGCCACCGGTCGCACTTGTTCCCGACGGACAGTTAAGCCCTTGCGGAACAAAAACGGTAACCGGGACGTTCGCGCCTTGGTCAGGCTCGCCATTCAGTTCAATTATGAGCTGGCCCGGATACATGCTCTCAAGAGCTGCTCGTACCTTCATGCCTGGAACTGGTGATTTGCCGCCGATGACGTCTGTCACGCCCGAAAACGACGCACCTCCAATCGTACCGTGGATGCCCGAGGCATACGGCGCAAGGGCTGCGCCATTAGCGACTCCAAACTGCGCCGGGTCTACGGCCGCCGTGCCGAGTTGAACTTTCACCCCAGGAATTCCTCCTTGCAATCCCGCCAGATGGCCATTGTTTCCAATGCCCCGACCCAGCCCTGAGCATTTTTTGTCGCACAACCCCAACGGATCGACATTGCTGATCGGGTTGCTTCCAACATAGGCATAATTATTCGGCTCGTAGAGCAGCCTTCGCTTCATCAAGACATTTTTCGCCGCCACTGAACCAAACCGGCTCTGTTGTCACTGCTTTTTTTGTTAATGCCGTGATTGCTCGAGGGTCTGATTTCACCGCATACGAAAATACGAAGGATACCGGAGATACTTCGCCATTCCGAAGTTTACGCAGACGGACGTCCTCAATCTTCAGGATCAGTCGCATACCACGCACCCGATAGACCCTCGTATTTCCCCAGTCGGGGTAACGGCCGCAGGTGCCTATAACATCGTTTAGCATGAAACGTCCTCGGCCGTCCCAATCCGATGTCGCCTCGCGATCTTCGAATAAAAGCGACTTGGGGGTCTCGCGTGCTGCGTTAGCGACTGACAAGCGACACTGAAGCAAGCCCGAGTAGTTGCAAATGCGAGGAACTTCTTCACTGCCGTAGCCTCCCCATCAATTACTAGTTGTGCCTATGGGACAGGGCATCCCATCCGGGGTATGTACATTGACTTGCATCGTACCTTGATCCGCCGACGCACCCGGCAGTTCGATGTATAGCGTGTCAGGGCTTGTGGCCATGAACCAATCTCGAACGTTGCTATACCCGCTGCCCGCGGGCGCGTCGCCACCGGCTAGAAAACCTCAGGGTCAGGTCTTGTTTTACGACACGTCCTTTCGCGCAATACGACTTACCGTGGCGTAGTGCAGGCGGAAATGTTCGCCGATGGACTTCAAGGTGTAGGCGCCACTGGCATAGGCTGCACGGATGGCGCTG
>Ga0208589_1000278_pt1 | contig 24668 bp, 18 predicted proteins | sample NGESurshal092012_2_FD_184486 | JGI IMG/M metagenome (GOLD analysis project Ga0208589, IMG submission 184486) | Arctic peat soil microbial communities from Barrow, Alaska - NGEE Surface sample F53-2 shallow-092012 (SPAdes) | ecosystem: Environmental > Terrestrial > Soil > Wetlands > Peat ...
AGCACAATCGGCAGCAGCAGCACCATGATCATCGCGGTCAATCCCACGATGCCGTTCTTCCCCAGCGCGATAATCCAGAACTGGTCCGGCACCGATATCACGCGCCCGAATTCGTTCGTCGCCTGATACCGATCCCATCCGCCCCAGCCCCACACGAAATTCTGCTTCGCCCGCGCCACCAGCAAGTCCTCATTACGCAGCCGAAAATCCAGCGACCGCGACCGATCCGCGCTCAGCCGTGCCGCCGCCTGCACCAACACTTTCCCCGTCCAGAGACTGTTCGTGCGCAGGTAGATGTACCCCGGCGGCGCCATCACCAGCCCCAGCAGCGCCAGACGCCCCAGCGGCAAAAACTTCTTGATGCAGAACAGCACCGCCATCCCAATCGCCATCAGCGCCGCCGCCTCCAGCGCCCGGCACAGCACCACCGTCGCCACCAACCCAAGCGCCAGGATTCCGCCTCCCGGCAGCCGAAATCCCCGCCATCGTTTCAGCTTTCCAAATCGCCCGCAGATCCACAGCCACCACGCCGTCAGCGTTGCCGATATCATCCATACCCCGAGCGCAATCCCATGCTGCATGAACACGACCGGCCGGAATCCCCCCAGCCGTTTCATCTGCGCGAATTGCACCTGGGTAAAGCCGTAAATCTTCGTATGCAGTTGCGGACTCATCCGCACCTCGTACAAACAAAACGGCACATACGCCAGCCCGATCAAAATGAAGCCAAACGCCAGCTCTCCCAGCCCTTCCAGATCAGTGAAATAAATCCGCCCGATCAGATAAGCCGCCCCCCACATATAAAACTGATTGAGCGTCGCATTGGCTCCGTCGTACGCCCCCAGATCATTATGCAGCGACGAAATCATCGGACAGCAAACCAGCACCAGCATCGGAATGTCCCAAATCTTCGGCCGCAGCGCCAGCACCCGATCAATGTCAAAAATAATCGCCGCCAGCAGCACCGACAGCGGCGTGGCCGACAGCTTGCTGTACTCGCTCATCCCATGAACGGCGATCGCCTTCCACGGCAGGAAAAACCATCCCCACCCAAACGACGCAATCACGGCCCGCCGCGCCGGCAATATCCAAAACAGCCCCATCACCACCAGCGGCAGCGAAAACAACGCAAGATATCCCACCGGCGTCAGCATCAGTTCATCGTCCTTCGAAATCTTTCCCCCCTCGCCCGGTACTCTGGAAGAGGGCCGGGGTGAGGGTCTTATTTTGTTCCCATCAAAACCAGTTCCAACTGCTCACCAGCAGCCTGCCAAGTGTATCGGTTCGCCGTCGAGCGCGCCGCCGCGCTCATCCTTCGCCATTCCGCGTCCGATAACGCCAGCACTTTCATCAACCCATCCGCCAGCCCTGAAACATCTCCAATCTCCGCCAGATATCCATTCACCCCATCCACCACCGTTTCCACAGGCCCGCCCACCTTCGTCGAAACCACCGGACACCCACACGCCATCGCCTCCAGCGGCGGCGCCACAAATCCTTCTCCACGGCTCCCGCACAAGAACACATCGCACTCCGCATAAATATCGCGCAACTTTTCCTGCGGCACATTCTGCGAATAAATCGCCCCCCGCGGCAACGGCAGCGACGGCGCAACAGCCTCCGCCCCAAACGCCACGAGCCGAATTCCCGACTCCTCTTCTGATCCCCTTCCCTGGTTCCCCTCTAATCCCCTCCCCTGGTACTCCGGGGGAGGGTTAGGGTGGGGGTCTTTTTCTTTTCCACTCAAACCGCCCCCACCCCAGCCCTCCCCCGGTGTACCAGGGGAGGGGGAAGAAGGAGGATTCGCTAACATCCTTCGTCCTGCTTCCTCCACTGCCGCCAGCGCCACATCACACCCCTTAAATTCCCGCGAACTATAATGCATCCCAATAGTCGGCCGCCGCTGCTTCCCCCGCACTGGCGCATGAAACTGCTGATGATCCAGCCCCACAAAAACCAGCGCCGTCTCCGAATCCCCAAACTTCTCCCGCGCCAAATCCGCAAGCCATTTCGCAATCACAATCCGTTTCATCGGCAGCCGCCATAACGCATCCACCCGCTCCACCGGCCCTCCCCAGACTTCATAATGCTGAATCAAATGAAACTTCCGCCCCTTCCCCGCCGGCAGTTTCGCCACCCACTCCGCCGTCTCCCACCACGTCGCGATGACCACATCCGCATCCGGCAAATCCTCCGCCTCAATCGGCCGAAACGAATCAATCACCACATGCTTCACCCCCGCCCCATCCAAATGCGAAGCCCGCCTCCCCCCCGGCAGCGGCTGCGCCCTCCCCCTCACCAACGACTTTACACGCCACATTAGCGCCGGCTTGGGATGCGGCACCGAATAAACCACCACCTCATGCCCGCGCTGAATTAACTGCCGCGCATACTCCGCGACGGCTCGTACTCCGCCCGACATATCCGCGCGCTCAAGCACAAAAGTAATCTTCATCCAAACACCAGCCGCTTCAGCGCCCGCCAGGGCTTCCCCAACGGCGTCGCCCCCAGCATCACGCGCCATTCCTTCATCCGATCTCGTTTCATCCCGTAATAGCACCCGCCATGCAGTTCAACCACCTGCCCCGCGTTCATATATTTCTCCACATCGCGCCGCGCCAAAAAATCCCGCCGCACCCCAACCAAATCCGCCCCCTGCACATTTGTATGAAAGATCGTCCACGCCAAATCTTCAACCCGCGCCAGCGTGAACAACCCGTGATTCTTCATATACGCTTCCCAGGCCGCCTCAATGAAATACCGCCGTGAGCCTTTTCCATCATCCGGCAGGGGGCTTGTCGACGTAAATCCCGACGCCACATACTCCCCGCCAAATTCCTCGATCGCCGCCAAATAGCGATCCCGTTTCATCAATGCGAAATTCAAACTGCATTTCTCCGTGAAATACCACTCCGCTGCCGCAATCGCGTCTTCCATCTTACCGCCGCCCCTGGTACTCCGGGGGAGGGCTGGGGTGGGGGCTGGGGCCGAGTCCATCTCCACCTCACGATGCCTGCACGGCCGATTAAAACTCCCGCTCACCGCGAACGTATCGCCGCGTTCCAGCAACTCCATCGCCCGCATCAGCCATTCTTCATTTCCCTCCCGATAAACCAGCGTATCGCTCTTAAAAAACAAAAGGTACGGCCGCGTAGCAAGACCTGCCGCCGTATGCTCCTGAATAAAACAATTCTCTTTCCCCACGCGCGGATGATCCTGTTCCAGCAACAATAATTGATCGATCTTCCCCACTTCACGAAGCCCGCGCAACACATTTTGCGTCACCGCCGGACTCCCCGCATCCACGACCACAATTTCTCCCGGCCTGCCTCCCAAAAAACTCACCCAATCCCCCAGCACGTCTGCAAACGTCTCCCCATTGCCATAATTGGCGGTCACCAGCGAAACCTTTTCCAGCGCGTCGCACATTTTCATATTGATCGGCCCGCCGAAACTTTCTTGATTGCCGCCTCCAGGTTCGCCGCTGGATTCGTCCGCGCCAGTTCCAGATAACCATCAGCCCGCGACCGGTACATGCGTATCCAGAATGGAAACCGCCCGGCATCGCGATGTTTCGTTCCCTTGATCAATTTCACCCACGCCATTCTCGTCGCCAGCCACATCCATAGAACGTGAAGGCAATAATATCCCACCCGGCCGCGCCGCGGCTCCCTGCCGCGCAGATAATCCAGCCAGGTATTCGCCGCCGCCCCGGCGATGATCAGATCATCCAAATACTCCCGCGACAGCCGTCGCGGCGGCAGCACATGCCATATCTCCAACTCCGGCGCATACCACGTCTCCCACCCCAGCTTCCGGCAGATCAGCCCGATCTCCGTATCCTCGCCCGTCGAAAGCGCCGACCCCTTTCGCCCCACGCAATAACATCCGATTTCCACGATGACCTGGCGCAGAATCGCCGTGCGTATGACCATTCCGCCCCCATGCGGCGGATCTTCATCCGGGCCTTCCAGTTTTCGCGTCATTGGGCCGCAGTCGCGGATCGCCAGCGCCGCCGCATAGTGCTCGTTGAAGCCCGCCGGCTCCGACGCCGGCTCCTCGAATTTCGCCATGATCCTCCCGCCAACCATTCCAGCCTTCGGATGTTCCCGCAGAAACCGCACTCCATTCGCCGCGTAATCCTTCCTCACCCAGGTATCGTCATCAACAAAAATCACCATCTCGCCCCGCGCCTCAATCGCCGCCCGCCGCCGGGCAAATACAAGCCCCTGTTCCGCCTCCCTCACGATCCGCAACCGCAGCCCCAATCGTCGCCCCACGTCATCCGCGACCCGTTCGGTTTCATCGGTGCTGGCGTTGTCGATCAGCAAACATTCCCAACTGATATCTGAAGGAATATCCATCGCCCCAATGGCTTCCAGGGCCGCCGGCAACCGTGCCGCGGCGTTGTACGCACATATCGCAATAGTGAGATCAAGCATTGTCTCTTCTTACCCCGTCGCCCTGTACCCAGGGAGAGGACAGGGGTGAGGGTTCCTCTTTCAAATCCGGAGTGGGCATCTCAAACACCGGCTTCTTCAATCCAGTCCCACAAACCCACTCATAAACCGCCGCAATCTGCCGCGCCTTTTCCTCCCAGCTAAACTGCACATGCGCCCGCCGCCGCGCCGCCGCAGCCTTCGCGTCAATCTTCCCCGGCTCCTTCGCCAATTCAGACAACTTCGCCCGCAGTGCCGCCCTTACTTCATCCGGCGTTCCCATCGGAATCAAAAACCCCGTCTTCTCCGTCACCAATTCCCCCGGCCCGCCATAATTCACCACCAGCGCCGGCAGACCCATCGCCATCGCCTCGAGCACAACGCCGCCGCCAAATTCGCGTATGCTGGGAAACGCCAGCAGATCCATCTCCGCCAGCTTCTGCGGCAGTTTCCCGTGATCCACCCACCCAACCAATCGCGCCCCCGCCCCAATTTCGTCGCGCTCAATGATCTTCTCCAATTCCCCTCGCATCGGCCCCTCGCCAATGATCTCCAGCGTCATCTCCCCGCCGCGAATCAATTCCGCCGCCGCCTCCAGCAACATCCCCGGCATCTTGAACGCCACCAGCCTCCCAACAAACACAACTCGAATCGGCCTCGCCGCCCTCCGCGTCCGCCGCCCACCAAACCGCGCCACATCAATCCCATTCTCCGGAATATAAAAACATTTCTCCCGAACCTCCGCCCGCTCCTGCCCCATCGTTGAAATCGACCCAATCAGCAGCGCCGCCGCATTCCGCCGCATGGCGCCATAACCCGGCAGCAACTTCCGCAGCCCCCGCAGCGGCGACAGCCATTCCCGATCCTCCCGCCGCGCAAATTCAAATCCCTTCGGCCACGCCAATCCACCGTTCAGCGGACCTATCACCATCGGCCTCCCCGCCCGCCGGCACCATCCCGCCAGCGGGCTTGGCACAACCGGACTGCTCGGCGTGATCCGATGCACCACATCGAACTCCCCCGACTCAATCCGCCCGCCGAATTCCCGCCACACCCGCTTCTCAAAATACGGATAGGTAAATGCCGCAAGCGCCGCTCGCGTCGTCCAGCTCTTGTTTGATTTTGACCCCAGCAGCCGCGCGAGCTTATCGCCCCGCCTCGCAACCCTTTCCGAATCAATTGAAGTGAAATCCTTGCCCTCAACCAGACCCGCCCGCACCAGCGCATCTCGATTGCGAACCTGCGTCACCAGATGCCCCCCAACCAATTCGCGCAGCGCGCGCACGATCTGCCACCCAACCAGGGGCGTGCTCACCCATTCAGGATTACAGGCTTCGGCCAGCAGCAGGGGGCGCATGTTTTGAAATCGGCGCGGCTACCTTGGTTGCGACGCCTTCCTCTTATCCCTCTCTCCCTGTACTCAGGGGGAGGGCAGGGGTGGGGGTTCTTCCGCTGTGCCAAAAAAATGCGGCCACGCCCTCCAAATTCAATTCCTAATTCTGCTGCTCCAGCGTCATCACCGATTCCGCCGGCGATTGAATTATCACTCCGCCATCCTTCACCATCACATCCGGCTGGAACTTAAATCGGTCCGTTGCCGTCGTTCGGTACACCTGCATCGCCGCATTAAATCCCGCCGGCAATTTCAGCCGGATCATTTCATCGGCCTTCCCGGTATTGACCAGCACCACCGTCAGCGTGCGATTCCCCTCATGCACAAACGCGCTCGCCCCCAGCGTCGCCGACTCCGGCGTCACCCCCACGCGCACGGCCCCCGGCCGGATATACCGAAAGAATTGCTTCGCACAATTATACTTCGCCGAATCCTTCGCCGACGCCGCCGTATCCCCCATCAGCGTCGGCTGTCGCACGCTTGGCTTGCCATCGCTGCACTGCCAGTAAACGATCGCGCTGTAATTCCCATCCACCAGTCCTTCATGAATATGCCGCGCCAACGAAAGCGCCCCGTCGTCTCCGCCCTTGCCGTCGTCGTGCAGCCACGGCGCATTCTCGCCCGACGCTTCGGTCATCCAGGATTCCAGCCCAAAATCCTTCAACTTATTCCAGTAATCCCGCAGCCCCGCCCCGTCCGAAAGAATGTCTATGCCGTTCCCGCCGTATCCATGAATCGCGAAGATATTCAAATCGCCCGCCGTCGCCGGATCGCTCCGCACGGCTTTAATCCATTCCATCTGCCGCCCCGTGAAATACGCCCCATCCGGCCCCACGCCCTCCGGCCCCAGTATTTTCGTCGTGATCCCGTACTCCCGGAACGCCGCGCCCACGGCCTTGATCGCCTCGTGGTATTCCTTCGGCGTATACTGGCACGAATTATACGGCTCCGTGAACTGCAATTCGTTTTGCAAACTCACTGCGTAAAACGGCACGCCATACGCCTGCTCAAACCCCTTCACATACGCCGCCATATACCGCCCGAATTGCTTCAGGTTCTCCGCGTCCATTTTCAAATGTCCGCCACTGCTGTTGTGATTGTTGGAATTGATCTCCGAGCCTTGTTTCATCCAATCCGGCGGCGTCCACGGCGAGCCGATCAGCAGCATCCGATCGAGCTTTCTCGCATTCACCGCCCGGATCATTCTCCCCGTGCTCGGCCCGCCCGCCCCCACAAAATCCATCCGTTTGATATTCGCCTGCAAATCATCCCCCAGCACCACCGGCTCGCTCATCCCCTTGCCCAGCACCCACGGCGTCATCTCCATCCGCACGATCGAACATCCCAAATCACGCGCATACAGCCCCTGAAACCATTCCTGGTCATACGGCCGAATCGCATTCAAATAGAGTCCGGTCCCAAATCCTTCAATGGTCTGAAACCGCTGATGTGCATCGACAGTTAATTCAAGAGCCTGCCCACGAACGCAAGCCACCCAAGCCAGCATCACCCACAGCGCAACCACGCCCCTGCGCCGCGGCTCTAATCGCCTCTCCCGGTACTCTGGGAGAGGGCCAGGGTGAGGGTGTTCTCCACTCTTCCAAGCCATCCATCGCATCACTTAAATGTATCTCAATCCCCGCCCGACGCGAACAGTTGCACGCCCGTAAATTCGAATTTCGCCAGCTCATCCACAAAATCCGCCGGCAGATTCACATCCTCAAACAGATCACCGGCAACCTGTGGCATCGCGTTCCACACGGCCGGCGTGACATTCGCCACCGCCCCCAGCGGCCCCACAAAATTCTCCCCGCCGCCCGTCTTCTGCGAATTCGTATCCGCCGGCCAGACATTTCCGCTGATCAGCGAAAAGCTCGCCAGATCATTATTCGTCACATAAACCGGCGCCGACTCGTAATATCCAAATATCAAATTCGGCGCGATATAAAGATTATTCGTCAGAACAATCCCCTGCGCCGCTCCGCTCAGCGCCACGAACACCCCCGTCTGCCCGTTGTCCACGCCCGTGTTCCCCGTGATTGTCAGATCGACTACACCCCGGTTGAAACTCGCGTTGTATCCCGTGATCGAATACACCCAGCCGCTGTCCATGTAATTCACATTGTCGCGAATCATCACATGACTCGCGCCCGGAACCACCGATATCGTCTGCGTCGTTGTATTGTCTTCCACCACCGCCCACGAAAACCGCGCCGCCTGCTGTCCCGGATCGTTGATTGACTTCGCGTCATTCAACGGCCCGATATTTGCCGGCCCTCCGTTGAGGTCGTTGTGGGCGATGTAAGCATACTCGCCAATTTGCGCCGTAATTGTCGTCTTCGCATAGTCCGGCGCATCCACCGACGACCGGTCCAGATTCGTCAGGTTGTTGTATTCGATCAACATGCGATCGGCCCCGCCGATGCGGATGCAATGCTCGTTGGTGCTGTTCGCCACCGTGTTGCCCAGGATGGTCACGTCTGATCCCTGCACCCATACAAAATACGCCCTCAACCCCGTCACATCATTGCTCGTCGTATCCGGCTGATTCGCCGGCAGAATCTGCCCGCCGTATGTTACCTGCGGCGCATCACAATTCTGCACCAGCACTCCGTCCGGCCCCATCGACAAATCCACCGCGTTCATGATATTCAAAAACGTATCGTCGCTGATCGTGATGTCGCCCCCGCGCGGGTATATCGCCGTCGGCGGGCTGCGATCCGTGCTCTGGCTGTAGGTGCTGTCGAACGTCAATCCGCTCACCGTCAGATCGTGCGTGCCGGGAGCGTTGCTGATCATGTTCTCGCCTGAATTCAGCGACGAAGCCCCCGTCCACAGCAAAATCGGCTGTGCTCCATCCCCGTACGACCCGAAAACGACATTGTTAAATCGCACCCACAACCCGCTGCTCATCGGGAACGTATCGCCGTCATTGAAGAGCACCCGCGTGTTCGCCCCCAGCATCTGCTGCACTTTCGCCACTGACTGAATTGGATCAGCCGCCGACATTCCATCATTGGCGTCGTTGCCGTTGTCGGCGACATAAATCGTCCGCATCGCGCTCACGTCAAAAACATTCACCTGCAACGTCGAAGTCGAAACCGCCCCGGCCGATCCCGTGATCGTCAGCGTCACCGTATATATCCCCGGCGTGTCATACAAATGCGCCGCGTTCCATCCGCTCAGATCATTGAAGTTGGATCCCGCCGTGGTATCGCCAAAATCCCACTGAAATCTTGCCGTCAGCGGCGTATCACCCGCCAGCGTCGAATTCAGCGCCTCCAGATGCACCGCCTGCCCCGCGATGATGTCCTGCGGCGAAACCGCCGTAATCACCGCGGCCAGCGCATTCGCCGCCGGCACCGCAGTCCCCGCCGGCGCATCATAAGCCGCCACCGCATCGCCTCCCGGCGACGACGATAACATTCGTCGCGGCTCAAGCATCTCCACGATCGCTCGGCCCATTCTCCCTCTCCCTGCACTCAGGGGGAGGGTTGGGGTGGGGGTTCTTCCACCGCGAGATAAATTAGCGCTGCTTCCAGCGGCGCGTACATTTCTCCGTCTCATATACAACGCATCGAACCATCGCCCCCTCCGCTTGGGCGCGTTCCTGTTGATTCAGGCAAATTAATAGGGAAATACCGAACACCCGCGACGTCCCACCCTCCCACTCGTCAAAATTTAACGTCCGAGAAACTTCAGCGTATAATCCCCCAAAGTTAAACGGGGTATTGAATTCCCCAACAAAAGGCCCGCGGATGGACATCCGTGGGGCATTTTTCGCTCACGCATCACTACACCAATAGGAGCCGCAAATGGTTGAAATCCGCATGTCCTACGAAGGCGATCTTCGCTGCCGCGCGACTCACGTCCCCAGCAGTTCAACCCTCACCACCGACGCCCCCGTCGATAACCAGGGCAAGGGCGAATCATTTTCCCCCACCGATCTCGTCGCCACCGCCCTCGGCACCTGCATGATGACCATCATGGGCATCGCCGCCGCGCGCATGAGTCTTGATCTGCGTGGAATGACCGCCGTCGTAACCAAAGAAATGACGCCACCCCCGCGCCGCATCGCCCGCCTCGCGGTGACGATTACCATCCCCGGCGATTTCAACGACGAGCAAAAACAGAAACTACAAAATGCCGCGATGACCTGCCCCGTCCACAAGAGCCTTCATCCCGAAGTCGCCGCCCCGGTCGAATTCAAATGGTCGTAATGTTTCTTCATCCGATTGCGCACCCGCACCGCCAGATAAATCACCAGCGCCACATTCACGACAAACGCTCCCGCCGCCAGCCACCCCGGCCGATGGCAGAACTCCCACACTTCCACCGGCATCAATCCCCCTGAACTAATCACCACCATCCACTCCGCCCACAACTTGTCGAACAGAAGCCCCAAACCTTCGGTGATGAAAAGAGTGGCATAAAACGCCGCCCCGACAATCACCGCCACCAAAGCCTTGTTGCTCAAATTCAGCACCCGGCCCACCACAAATTCGCCAAGCCTCCTTCGGTAGGGGCCTACATCAAGATCAACAGCCAGGTCCGACGCCCAGGTATGAACCGCATCCGCCACCGACTGCCGCATCAACTGCATCGCCGCCACCGCCGTGAGAATCATCAGCAGCCCCTTAAACAACTTGAATATCCCGATGGATACAACAATCCATCGGCCCGGCAAATGCGGCGGACGTACTTTGCGAACGGCGGCGGTGGTCATTCTCACGTTATACATCGCGGCGAACCAAGTTGCATTCGCTCGCCCTTCTCCGCTGCCGCACCCCAACTATATGCCCGCCACAGGCGCTGAAACGGACCTATTTCACCGCCCGCAGCTGAGTACAGCTGCTAGAGACGCAGAGGACGCGGAGAAATCAAAGATTTCATTCAACTACCCTAGACAATTTGAAATATTCCAAGCGAAGATGCATGGAACTTCGGATTGCCCTCTGCGTCCTCTGCGCCTCTAGCCGCGGTATGCCGCGGCGGGCGGTTAAAAATCCTAATTCGTTAGTTTCCGATACTTGATCCGATGCGGCTGATCCGCCGCGATCCCCAGCCGCGCATGTCGATCCGCCTCATACGCCGTGTAATTCCCCAGGAAGAAATTCACCTGGCTTTCCCCCTCAAACGCCAGAATATGCGTCGCCAGCCGATCCAAAAACCAGCGGTCATGGCTGATCACCACCGCGCAACCCGCGAAATTCTCCATCGCCTCTTCCAGCGCGCGGATGATATTCACATCCAGATCATTCGTCGGCTCGTCCAGCAGCAGCACATTCGCCCCGCTCTTCAGCATCCGCGCCAGATGCACGCGATTGCGCTCGCCGCCCGACAGAACGCCCACCTTTTTCTGTTGGTCCGTCCCGTTGAATCCAAACCGCGAAACATATGCCCGCGCATTCTGCGTAACGTTTCCCAGTTTGATCGTCTCCTTGCCGTCGGAGATGGATTCAAAGATCGTCAGCTCATCCTCCAGCGATTCGCGGCTCTGCTCCACATACGTCAGCTTCACGCTCGTCCCGATGTTGATGGCTCCCTTATCCGGCTTCTCCTGCCCGGTAATCATCCGAAACAAAGTCGTCTTGCCCGATCCGTTCGGCCCGATCACACCCACGATCGCCCCAGCGGGCAGCGAAAAATTCATCTCCTGCATCAGAATATTATCGCCATACGCCTTGGTCACGCCCACCGCGTCAATCACGCGCTCCCCCAGTCGCGGCCCCGGCGGAATATAAATCTCAATCTGCTGTTCCTTCAGCCGTGAATCCTCCGCCAGCATCTTTTCATACGACGCCAGCCGCGCCTTGCTCTTCGCCTGCCGCGCTCGCGGCGAAGCTCGCACCCATTCCAACTCATGCTTCAACGCCTTCTGCCGCGCCGATTCGGTCTTCTCTTCCACCGCCAGCCGGTTCCCCTTCTGCTCCAGCCACGACGAATAATTCCCCTTCCACGGAATTCCCTGCCCCCGGTCCAGTTCCAATATCCAACCCGCCACATTATCCAGGAAATACCGGTCATGCGTCACCGCGATGACCGTCCCCTCATACCGCCGCAAATGCTGCTCCAGCCAATCGACCGACTCCGCGTCCAGGTGATTGGTCGGCTCATCCAGAATCAGCACATCCGGCTTCTTCAGCAGCAGCCGGCAGAGCGCGACGCGCCGTTTCTCGCCGCCGCTGAGTACGCCAATGGTCTGCTCCGCCGACGGGCAGCGCAGCGCGTCCATGGCCATTTCAAGTTGTGAATCCAGTTCCCAGGCTTGCCGCTTGTCCAATTGCTCCTGCACATGCCCCTGGCGTTCGAGGAGCTTGTTCATCTTCGCATCGTCCATCGGCTCCGCGAACGATTCGTTGATCCGGTCGTACTCCTTCAGCAGATCAACGGTCTCCTGCACGCCCTCTTCCACGATCTGCCGCACCGTGCGCGAAGCATCCAGTTTCGGCTCCTGCGGCAGATACCCCAGCGTGTACCCGGCCGACAGCGAAATCTCCCCATCAAATTTCTTGTCCACCCCCGCGAGAATATTCAGCAGACTGCTCTTGCCCGACCCATTGAGGCCCAGCACGCCGATCTTCGCCCCGTAGAAGTAAGAAAGGTAAATGTCCTTAAGGACCACCTTCTTCTCATACGATTTCCCGACTCCGATCATGGAGTAGATCACTTTTTCCGATTCACTCATTCAAACTCCGTTAGACAAAATAAGACGAGCATCATAGCGATCTCGCCCAGCTTTTCCCTCTGGTTGCTTCAGTCTTAACGCCGATTCAGTTTCTATTGTATTTCCTCTCAGTCCTCAGTCTTGAGTCCGCAAAAATCAAGAATCACCGCCCGCGAGTACGCTAGAGACGCGGAGGACACGGAGAGGATATTAGCCACAGATATAAATCAGATAAAAATACCGATGAAATTTAAATATCAAATTCGTAACTGTGTGCATCTGATTTTCATCTGTGGCCAAAAGGCTTCTCCGCGTCCTCCGCGTCTCTAGCGAGGGTATGCCCTCGCGGGCGGTGAATAATCCGGATTAGTCCTTTCCGTCTTCACGTTTCACGCTAATATCCCCCCATGCGACCCAAGACCCTCATTCTCCGTTCCGCCGGCACCAACTGCGATTCGGAAACCGCCCACGCTTTCGCGATTGCCGGCGCCGCTCCCGAATCGCTGCACGTCAACCGCCTTCTCGAAAACCCCAGGCTGCTCGACGATTTTCAAATGCTCGCCATCCCCGGCGGCTTCAGCTACGGCGACGACATCGCCGCCGGAAAAATCCTCGCCAACCAGTTCGTCCATCACTTGCGCGACGCCCTTCACCATTTCGTAAAAACCGGCCGCCCCGTCATCGGCATCTGCAACGGCTTCCAGGTCCTCGTAAAAACCGACCTCCTCCCCGGCCCCCTTGGCGGCCGCACCGGCCAAACCTGTACCCTCACCAACAACGACTCCGGCCGTTTCATCGACCGCTGGATCAAGCTCACCATCCGCCCCGAAAGCAAATGTATCTGGACGAAGGGAATCACCGCCATGGCGTTGCCCATCGCCCACGGCGAAGGCAAATTCGTCCCCGCCAACGACACTGTGAAAAAGGATTTATGGTCTAAAGGACAAGTCGCCTTAACCTACGAAGGCGACAACCCCAACGGCTCCACCGACGCCATCGCCGGCGTTTGCGATTCGACAGGGTTGGTGTTTGGATTGATGCCGCATCCTGAAAGACATGTCGATCCGATTCAACATCCCGATTGGAATGCCCGCAAACGCGAAGGATTGCCGAAAGAGGGCGACGGCTTACAAGTCTTCCGAAATGCCGTGGGCATTTTCTCATAGGGTGGGCACTTTCCACCTACTTGAATCTTTCGTCATTTAGGCAGTTGTAGCGTTCTTCTTCTGCCGCTCCTGTCGCGAATCTGCCACTGCAACTTGGAGCAGAGAATCCAAATCCTCGTCGCTGATTCCGCGATCCCGCACCGCCTGATGAACCGGGGCAAATAACTCTGCCAACGACTTCTGATCGATCTTCGATCTGCTCTTTTTCTTATCCGTGTGCATCTGTGTTCATCTGTGGCTAAAAACCCTTCCTCTTCATCTTTCTTTGAATCTGATTCTCATCCGTGGCTAATAAATCCTACTGCACCCCCATCACTTCCTTCACCTTCCCAATAATCCCATTCGCCCAGATCTCATACCCCTTCGCGTTCGGATGCAGCGCCGGCTGATCCGGAAACACATCCATCGGAATGCTCCCATCGGCCGCCAAAAACTTATCCCCGATGTCAATAAAGAAAATATTCTTCCCGTCGTCATACTTGGCCAGCTGCGCGTTAATCTCCTTGATCGGCTGGCGATACGGACCATCCGCCGTGCGGTCGCGTGGGAAGATCGCCATCAAGATCAATTTCGCCTGCGGCTGCCGTGCCCGGATTTCGCCGATCACCAGCTTCATGCCGTCCAGAACTTCCGCATTGGTATTGCGAATCGCCCGGCCCGCGCTGACGTTGTTGGTGCCGAGCAGCAACACAATGCACTTGGCCTTAAACCCATCGAGTTCGCCATTTTGAATGCGCCACAACACATTTTGCGTACGATCCGCGCCGATCCCAAAGTTCGCGGCCTTCAGCGGCGCGAAATATTTATTCCAGACGTCGATTCCGCCGTGCAGGGGATTGTTGGTGCGCATGTTGTCGGTGATGGAATCGCCGAGGAAGAGCAGATCAATATCTCCCTTCTTGGCGAGCGCCAGAAACTGATCGTGACGGTTCTGCGTCCGCGCCTGCAACACCGGCTGCGTAGCCGACGGCTGCGCCTGCGGCCCGCGCCGAGCCGTTGGCTGCGTCGATGGCGTCTGTCCCAACGCCGCGCCGCTTAACAAACCAATCAAAACCACCGCCGCCAATGAATTCAATCGAAGCATGAAAAAGTTTCCTTTCGCTGACTCCTCAATCAACCATCAACAATCACCAGTACCGTTCATACCACATTGCCGCGACCAAGTTGAATCCCGCGCATATAATCCGCATTCCATGAAATTCCCCATCGTCCTTGCGCTTCTCACCATCAGCCTCCCAGCCCTGGCCCAGCCGACGCCCACCACTAATCCCATCGTTCTCAATACACTCCTCTTCCCCGGCTCCGCCACCCAGGGCCTCAAGCAGTACACCATGGGCCCGCCGCCCAATTGCCAGTTGCTCCACCTCACCACCGCCACCGGCGACGCCATCACCGCCTTCTTCGGCCCCGCCACCACCGTTACCGGCGATCCCGACCCCAACGCCAACCTCCGCCCATCCTTTATCTACTTCTACGGAAACGGCTCCTGCATCGCCATCTCCGGCTTCGAGTTCAACCGTTTCCGCCGCCTCGGCGTGAACGTCCTCCTGCCCGATTACGCCGGATACGGCATGAGCGGCGGCAAGCCCTCCGAAGAATCGCTCTTCGCCACCGCCGACGCCTGCTACGACTACATCGCCAAAACTCGCCGCGTAGACCCCCACAAAATCATCGCCGCCGGCTGGTCTCTCGGCGCCGCCGTCGCCACCGATCTCGCCACGCGCAAAAAAGTCGCCGCCCTGGTCCTCTTCAACCCCTTCACCAACATTACCGACATGGCTCACGTCATGTTCCCATTTTTGCCCGCCACCGCCACCGTTGTCTACCCCTTCGACAACTTAAAGAAGATTCCCCAGGTGAAGGTTCCCATATTCATCTGCAACGGCCTGCACGACGAATTAGTCCCGCCGAGCATGACCGCCGCCCTCACCGCCGCCGCCGGCGGCCCAGTCACCCACGACCCCATCGCCGCCGCCGACCATAGCACCATCTTCACCGCCGACCCCGCCGCCGTCTTCGGGCCGTTACGGGAATTCGTCGCGAAATCGACGGCGCGGTAAGGAGCCGCCGACCCCCTCTTACTCCCTCTCCATGTACTCAGGGAGAGGGCGGGGGTGAGGGTTCTTCGGCGAACCAAACATCGTTCATGGCGGAAGCAGACCCCCTAACAGCCTGTGGCAAAAGTCTCGCGGGCCATGCTCGTGTCTTTTGTCCGCGTGCTTCGTTGCTCCTCCTCAGCGTATTTGGCTGCAATACGCTTCGTCGTCGCGTCTCGCTCGCGGCCAAAATCCACTTCGCCTGACCGCGCGGGACTTTTGCCACAGGCTGCTAACCGTCTCCGAGTACAGGGAGAGGGAAACGGGTGCGCTTTCCTCAATCACCAATCAACAATCACCCCCCCCCGTTTGCCGCCACCGCCCACCCACTGCTACAATCCTCCCCTAACGAAACTTTCCCGAAAGGAAGCGTCAACCGCCATGGCCGTCAGTCAACTGAATACCGAACAGATCAACCGCTACAAGCGCCACCTCATCCTCCCCGAGGTCGGCATGCCCGGCCAGCTCAAGCTCCTCAACAGCAGTGTCCTCTGCATCGGCGCCGGCGGCCTGGGTTGCCCCATCAGCCTCTACCTCGCCGCCGCCGGAGTCGGCACCATCGGCCTCGCCGACGTCGATGTCGTCAGCCCCAGCAACTTGCAGCGCCAGGTTCTCTTCGGCATGTCCGACATCGGCAAAGACAAAGTAAAGGCCGCCGCCGCACGGCTGCACGACATCAATCCCGACGTCAAAATCAACGAGCACAAAACCATCGTCAACAGTTCCAACGTGCTCGACCTCATCGCCCCCTACGATGTCATTATCGACGGCACCGACAATTTCCCCACCCGCTATTGCGTGAACGACGCCTGCGTCATCGCCAAAAAACCCAACGTCTACGGCTCGATTTTCCGCTTCGAGGGCCAGGTCACCATCTTCGCCCCGCACCTGGAAAACCCCAATCGCCCCGGCGAGCGCGGTCCATGCTACCGCTGCATGTACCCCGAACCCCCCGATCCCGGCTCCGTCCCCAGTTGCGCCGAAGGCGGCGTCCTCGGCGTTCTCCCCGGCATCATCGGCACGCTCCAGGCCAATGAAACCATCAAGCTCCTCCTCGGCGTCGGCACACCCGCCATCGGCAAGCTCACCTTCTTCGACGCCACGGAACTGAGCTTCAAAACCTTCAAGCTCCGCCGCGACCCCACATGCCCTGTCTGCGGCGATCATCCCACCATCACCGCGCCCATCGACTACGAGCAATTCTGCGGCGTCCCCATTCTCGACCCCAAGAGCGCCGAAGAAACCGCCGCCGAAGTCCGCCGCGCCAAGGGCTTGGATCAGCCCACCAAAGGCAAAGACCCCAGCCTCGACGATCGCGGCCTGCCCAAGGGCTACGTCTATCGCCCCGACTGGGAAATCACTCCGCGCGAAGTCAAAGAGAAGCTCGACAAACGCGAAAAGTTCGTCTTCATCGACTGCCGCCTCCCCAACGAGCACGCCATCACCCATATTGACGGCGCCACGCTCATCCCGCTCCAGCAGGTCGCCCAGCAAATGGATAAACTTCACGGCCACGAGAAAGACGAAATCGTCGTCCACTGCAAGAGCGGCGGCAGGTCACTCCAATTTACACAGCTCCTCCGCCAGAAAGGTTTCACCAACATAAAAAGCATGGCCGGCGGCATCCTGACTTGGAACAAAGACATCAATCCAGGCGGACCGCAATACTAAAGGTTTTAAGAGATTGAAGTGTTCCATGTTCATTGTTCAGCTCTAAGAACGCCGCATAGAATTCCTGGCTGAAAACTGAAAACTGAAAACTGAAAACTCTTCTCAATCCCCAAATGACTTCAAACACCCAACTCATTCTCGACCGCGCCAACAAAGTTCTCATCGGAAACTACCAGCGCCAGCCGATCGTCATGTCGAAAGGCGAAGGCTCCCGCCTTTGGGACACAGACGGCCGCGAATACATCGACCTCTTCCCCGGCTTCGGCGGCGCCATCCTCGGCCACTGCCATCCGGCTCTCATCGCCGCGGCGACGGCGCAATCGCAAAAGCTCTGGCACGTCGGAAACACGTATCATACCGAGCCGCAGATCGCGCTGGCGGAAAAGCTCAATCGCCACGCCTTCGAGGGGCAGGCGTTTTTCTGCCACAGCGGCCTCGAAGCCGACGAAGCGGCATGCAAACTCGCCCGTCTGCGCGGCCACGAATCTTCTCCCAAACGTTGGAAAATCATCTCGCTTCAGAAAAGTTTTCACGGCCGCTCTCTGGCGATGATCTCGGCCACGGGAAATCCTGCCGTAAAACAAGGCTTCGAACCCGCCGTCCCCGGCTTCCTTCAAGTCGAACCCGGCAACATCGAAGCCCTCAAACAAGCCGTCGATGACGAAACCGCAGGCATCATCATCGAGCCGATCCAGGGAGAAGGCGGCATCAACCTCTACCCCGCCGAATACCCCGCCCAGGTCCGCGCCCTCTGCGATCAAAAGGGCATCACCCTCATCTTCGACGAAGTATGGTCCGGCTGCGGCCGCACCGGCCGCTGGTTCGGCTACCAACACTTCGCCACCCCCGACGGCAAACCCGTCGAACCCGACATCTTCACCCTGGGCAAAGCCATCGGCGGCGGCCTCCCCGTCGGCGTTATGTTCGCCAAGCCCGCAATCGCCAAGCTCCTCGTTCCCGGCAAGCACGGCTGCACCCTCGGCGGCAATCCCATCTGCATGGCCGTTGCCGGCGCCGTCCTCGATGTGATCGAACGCGAAAACCTCGTCGCCCATGCCAATAAGCTCGGCGAGCAAGCCGTCGCCCGCCTGCGCAATGAGCCGCGCCTCAAGGGAAAACTCGCCGACATCCGCGGCCGCGGCTTCATGATCGGCATCGAACTCACCGAAGCCCCCGCAAAATTCATCGAACGCGCCCTCGACCACCGCGTCATCCTGAACCTGACCGCGTCCAAGGTCATCCGCCTCGCCCCCGCGCTGAATATCCCCACAGACTTGTGGGAACAGGGTCTTGAGCGTCTAATTCAAACCATCATCACCTAACTCGAACGAGGAGCGCGTAGTTTTGACGCGACCCATTTCCCGCCAACAACGCCACCGTTTAGCCGCGGCATTTATGCCGCGTGCCCGACTGCTCTTCCCATGAATCGTCGCAGCGCCATTTTCATTCTATTGCTCGCCGGAATTTCAATTGCCGGATGCGCCGCCAGCGCCGTGACGACCGCCCCCCAATCCCAGCCCGCGCCCGCAACCCAAGCCGACGCCCCGATCTCCATCCCCGCATCACCCGCTGCCCATCCAGACCTCCCCGACGTAACCGACCTCACCGCCTACCAATTTACTGTCCCCGAAAGCGCCATCAGCGAAAACCCGGAATTCTGGACCCTCACCACCGAATACACCTCCGACGCGAATCTCGCCTCACGCCTCGACAACAACGGCATCCGCACCGCGCGCGCCAACATCGCCGACTGGCCCAAATTCAAAGCCCTCTTCGACAAAGTTGGCGCTGCCTACTTGCGACACGATTTTCTTTCCGTCGATTCCAGCCAACAGGAGTTCGCCATCTCCGGCACTCTGCACGGCCAGACCCTCTTCGTTTACGATTCCCACGGCCTCAGCGGCTCGCACTTCGACGACTGCCAGGATTTCTTCGCCCTCAGCTACGCGCCGATCAAGAGCAGTAGGGGGGCTGTCCATCTGGATTTCTGCCCCGTCGTCCGCAACATTCAAAAGCAGTTCACCTATTCCGTCCTCAACGACGAGCAGACCATCGATTACGTTGCCCAGCATCACCTCTACGATGTTGGCCTCCAGTTCGATCTAGCCGTCGGCCAGTTCGCCGTAGTCGCCCCCTCCGCGCAGGCCCGCCGACTCACCAGCATCGGCCACCAATTCCTGACCCAGGACGCCGCCGCCTCGCGCAAGGAGACGATTTTTATTTTCGTCGCCAACCCCTCGCCCACCGTCTCCCCCGGCCAGCTTCTACGCTCGCAAACCGCTGTTCAGCCGTAACTCCAGCAGCAGCGGATTGATACGCCTGCTATGAAAACATTCGCGCTTTAGAACCCCACTCGCGGCCCAAACTTGTTATGCTCTTTGTCGCGGGAGGCTCACTATGAACGCAGAACTTTCAATTCTGGCTCAGGTTGATCCACATACTATTATCACTGCGGTGATTGTCATTGCCTGCCTGATCTTTTTGCTCTTCCTACCCCTCTTGTTGGGCATTCGTTTCATTCCCAACAACAAGGTCGGCGTGCTCGAAAAGGTCTGGTCCGGCCGTGGCTCTATTTCCGGCGGACGAATCATCGCCACCAATGGCGAAGCGGGCTTCCAGGCCGATCTTCTGCGCGGGGGTATGCACTTCGGCCTCTGGCCATTCCAGTATCGTATTCACAAAACGTCCCTTGTGACCGTCCCGCAGGGAAAGATCGGCTACGTCTATGCCCGCGATGGCGAGCCGCTCCCGCCGAGCCAGACCCTCAGCCGCACCGTCGCTTGCACCAACTTCCAGGACGCCCGCGCGTTCCTTGCCGCCGGCCAGCGCGGTCGCCAGCGTGCCATCCTCCGCGAAGGTGTCTACGCCATTAATCTCGCACTTTTCATCGTTGTCACCGAAAACGCCGTCTTTCAGCTCAACATGGCCGGCAAGGAAGAGCTTAATCTTATCCTCGGCTGGCAACGCGAACTCGGTGATATCGAAGGGTTCAATCCTGTCGTCATCGGCGGCCAGGTCGAAACCGAAGACCCACTCCAGCCCGAAGCCAAAACCCATATTGATAGCATCGGCATCGTCACCGTTCACGACGGCCCCAGCCTCGCACCGGGCGAAATCATCGCCCCTGCGGTCGGAAACGTCGGCACCGACGAAAACTATCACAACAACTTCCAAGACCCCGAAGCGTTCCTCAAAGCCGGCGGCTGCCGCGGGCGCCAGTATGTTCCGCTTACCGACGGCACCTATTTCATCAACCGCTGGTTTGCCACGGTTCAAATCACCGGCAAAACGCTTGTCCCCATCGGTTATGTCGGCGTTGTCGTCAGCTACTACGGCCCCATGGGCGCCGATGTTTCCGGCGAGACTTTCCGTCACGGCGAGCGCGTCGCCCGCGGCGATCGCGGCGTGTGGGAAAAGCCCCTCGGCCCAGGCAAATACCCGTTCAATATCTACGCCGGCAAGCTCATTCTCGTGCCGACGACCAACTTCGTCCTGCACTGGATCACCGGCCGCACCGAATCGCATCACTATGATGAAAGCCTCAAGTCCATCGACCTCGTGACCAAGGACGCCTACGAGCCGCTGCTGCCGCTCAGCATTGTCGTCCACATCGATTACCAGCGCGCCCCCAGCGTCATCCAGCGTTTCGGCGATGTGAAAAAACTCATCACGCAAACACTCGACCCCATGCTCAGCGCGTATTTCCGCGACGTGGCTCATCGCCGCACCATGCTGGAACTCCTTCAGCACCGCGACGAAATCCAGATCGAATCGCGCGGCGAACTGCAGCGCCGCTTCCGCGAATTCGACATCGAATGCGTGGATGTTCTCATCGGGAAGCCCGACACCGCCTCCGGCGCCGGTGTCGGCAAGATCGAAACACTGCTTGAGCAACTCCGCCAGCGCCAATTAAGCATCGAGCAACTCGAAACCTACGACCGCCAGCGCGCCGCCGCCGACAAGCTGCGCGAGTTGAATGAAGCGCAAGCCATCGCTGCCAAGCAGGCCGAACTCACGAACTCGCAAGTTCAGATCAGAATCGCCGAAAACCAGGGCGACGCCGATCTCTCCCGCTCGCGCAAGACTGCCGAGCAGACGGTAGTCGTTGCCGAAGCCGAACTCGCGCGCTCGCGCCGGCAGGCCGAGCAGACAGTGGTGACCGCGCAGGCCGAGAGTCAATCGCGCATCCTCGCCGGTCGTGGCGAATCCACGCGCGTCCTGCAAGTCGGCATGGCAGAGGCGACGGTCCTGATGCGCAGCATCGCCAGCTTCGGCGACTCCCGGCTTTACGCATTGTCGAAAGTCGCCGAGCATCTGAGCAAGTCCAGCCAGCCGCTGGTCCCCGAACGCGTTTTCATTACCGCCGGCACGAGCGCGGATACCGTTTCCAGCGCTTCACCCGCAGGTTCGGGCGTCATGGGAACGCTTCTTAGTTTACTGGTCGCCGAAAAGAGCGGCTTCTCCCCAGCGGAAAACCCCGAAATGAAATCGCTCAAGGAACTGGCCGACAAGATGACCCAGCAGGTTCTCGAATCCCTCGCCCAAACCAGCGGCAACGGCAAAGGCGAAGCCGCGCCGCCAGCGATCGTCGGGCGATGACGCCGCAACCAAACCTTATCCTCGTATTCCCGCTTCTGGTACTCCGCGCAAGGGCGGGTGGGAGTGCTATGCACGACAAAAGAACATTGCTCTTGGGGCATCTGCCCCGCATGGAGCTGAGAGCTGAAAACTGAAAACGCTACCGCAACCGCTGTGGCGGACTGAAAACTTCAACCTCTCTTCCGAATCGAATTGCCCCCTCCCCTCACAACGACGATAATCCTGCGAACAAATGCCCCCACCCTTCCCCTGGCCTCGCCTCATCTTCGGCCTGCTCCTCATCACCGCAGGCTCCGCCCTCATCGGCTTCTTCGGCTGGCTCGCCGTCTCCCAGCATTACCGCTTGATCGCCTACCATTCAGTCCCAGCGCAAATCGTTACATCCGAAACACGCTCCCAGTCCGCCGGACATGGCAACCGCGTTTACAGCGCGCAAATCACCTACACCTATGAAGTCAGCGGCAAGCAATACAAGTCGCAAAATCTTCTACCCGTGATGGACGGCTACTCCACGTCCAACCGCGACTGGGTGCGCGCCGTCTCCCGCAAATACCCCGAAGACACAACAGCGACGGCCTACTATTCCCCCATCAATCCCGCCGACGCATTTCTCGTCCGCGACGTGATCTTCATTCCCTATCTGTTCGCCCTCTGCCCCAGCGTGCTCTTCGCCGTCGGCTGGACCCTCATCGCCGCCAGTCTCAAGCAGGCCCGGCAACCCGCGCCCCCCGCATCCGCCGGCAACGGCTGGTACAAAATCCCCGAGGAACAAACCCTCGCCGCCTCCTACCGCCATTACCGGCGCATCGCCGTCGCGTGGTCCGCCTTCTGGCTCCTTTTGTTGGGCGATTATTTTTTCGCCAACGGCTTTCGCCTCGACTTCGCCGTTCTCATCATGCCCCTGATCTGCATCGCGGTTGGAATCTTTCCCATGCTCATGGCCTGGCGATATCTTCGCCTGCGTCACGATTTCCTCGACGCCAGCGTCTTCATCGACCGCCCGCTCCTCCGCGCCGGCGACACCGTTACCTTCCGCCTGAATCAGGACCTCCTTCAGCCTCTTACCATTGAAGAAGTTTCCATCGGCCCGGTCTGCCAGTACACGCACCAATATCGCACCCCCAAGGGCGGCTCCGCCGTCCGCACCTCCGAATTCTGGAATGACCGCAAACCTCTCCTCACCCGTCGCACCGGCGGCGCCATCTCCCAAATCAGCGGCCAGACAACCGTCTCGATCCCCGCCGACGCCCATCCAACCGGCCGCAACAACGCCGAGCGCCTGCCGATCTACCAATGGTTCATCGAACTCCGCATCAAATGCGAAGCCGAGCCGCGCCTCGACGTGCGATTCCCCATTCTCCTCCACCCGCAACCACAAGTCGCGCCCAATCCGCCCGGTTAGCTGCCGCGTTTATGCGGCGCGTTCGCGCTCTAACAGCGCAACCCAATCAAAAGCCACCTTCATTTCGCCTCCGTCGGCGTCACCGCCAAATTCCGAATCTCCGTCCCGCGCACCACACTGACCGCCCACGTCATCCCCACGCGCTCCTCCGTCAGCAGCCGCTGCAAATCATCCAGCGTGAAAATCGGCTTCCCGTCAAACGAAACAATCACATCGCCCTCTTCCAACCCCGCCCGCCGCGCCGGGCTGTCCGCTTCCAGTCCCGTGATCAATACGCCGCTATCCACATCCAGCTTATGAAACCGCACGATTTTCCGATGCAGCGGCACATTCTGCCCGGCGATACCAATGTACGCCCGCCGAATACGCCCATCGCGGATCAATCGCGCCGCGACAAACTGCGCCGTATCCGCCGGAATCGCAAAGCAGATCCCCTGCGCCATCGGAATGATGGCCGTATTCACGCCGATCACGCGCCCGCGGCTATCCACCAGCGGCCCGCCGCTGTTCCCGGGATTCAGGGCCGCGTCGGTCTGCACGATATTGTCAATCAGCCGCCCCGTCTGCGACCGAAAGCTGCGGGCCAGATTGCTCACCACGCCCGCCGTCACGGTTGTCTGAAACCCATACGGGTTTCCGATGGCGATCACCAACTGCCCAACCTGAATGGTCGATGATTCCCCAAACTCCGCTGCCGGCAATCCCGACGCGTTGACGTGAATCACCGCCAGATCCGTCTGCGGATCATCGCCCACCAGCACGCCCCGCAAACTCATTCCATCGTTGAACTTCACCTGAATCCGCTCAGCCTCATGCACCACATGGCTGTTGGTGAGAATGAACCCATCCGGCGTAAACACAAACCCCGACCCACTCCCGCCGCGTTGCCGGCCGGCCGATGTCACATCAATCTTCACGACCGAAGGGCTAACCCGCTTAGCCGCATTGATGACGGCATTGGAATAAGCGTCGAGCAGTTCGCCATCACTGTGCGAAACCGCCGCTCGCGCCGGCGGCGCCACGTCCATATGATCCGTATCTGAAATCCACTGCAAATCTCGTTTGGCTGTCATGATTCACCTCTGCCTAATACTAGCAGCCTGTGGCAAAAGTCTCGCGGGCCATGCTCGTGTCTTTTGGCCGCGTGGTTCGTTGCTCCTCCTCAGCGTATTTGGCTGCAATACGCTTCGTCGTCGCGTCTCGCTCGCGGCCAAAATCCACTTCGCCTGGCCGCG
>Ga0208589_1000280_pt1 | contig 24591 bp, 28 predicted proteins | sample NGESurshal092012_2_FD_184486 | JGI IMG/M metagenome (GOLD analysis project Ga0208589, IMG submission 184486) | Arctic peat soil microbial communities from Barrow, Alaska - NGEE Surface sample F53-2 shallow-092012 (SPAdes) | ecosystem: Environmental > Terrestrial > Soil > Wetlands > Peat ...
GAGCCGGGTCACCGCGGCCGCGAGGGCGCCGGCGCCGTCGTCGCCGTAGCGGATCTCGTCGCGCAGGTAGGCGCCGGCCGCGGGCGAGGTCACCATGCTGGACAGCGACCGGCCGTCCACCAGGTCGTGCGCGGCCAGCACCACCGAGTCGATCTCGTGCATCGGCTGGCCGGAGTCGTCCACCGCGGCCCGGACCGTGTCGAAGATGAGCTCCTGCAGGTTGCGGCGGCCATCGGCGAAGCTGATCTCCAGCGCCGCGCCTTCGACGTAGACAGCCGGGCGCGTCATCGCATCCTCATCCGCACTCCATCGGGCTCATCCGGTCCAGGCTTCATTGATAGCAGGAGCACCCCGCCCGGTCAACGTTAGCGTTGACTCGGGGCGACGGACCGGGCAAGCTAGCAGCGTCAGCGTGCCCTGCCCGGCCGGCCTGTGCTGTCCGGCCAGCCCGTGCTGTGCGGCCAGCCCGTGCTGTCCACGCAAGACTGAGAAGATAAGGCAGATGATGACCCAGGCAGCGCCCGAGGCGAGCCCGATCCCGGGGCGGATGGCGATCGCCGGGATCGGCGAGACCGGCTACCTGCGCGGCACCGACCAGTCCGTGCTGCAGATGGTGCTGGCCGCGAGCATGGCCGCGATCACCGACGCCGGGCTGACCCCGGCCGATATCGACGGCATCCTGCCGCCGCCCGGCTTCGTGGCGTGGGACGAGATCGCGGCGCACCTCGGCGTGCGGAACGTCCGCTATACGACCACCCCGCAGATGGGCGGGGCCAGCCCGACCGCCGCGCTGCTCACCGCGGCCATGGCCATCTCGGCCGGGGTGGCGACGACGATCCTGGTCCCGATCGGCTGGAACGGCTACTCGGCGCTGCGGCCCAGGCCGGACGCCCGGCCGAGCAAGCGCCGGTTCACCGCGGCGTTCTTCGAGACCGTCCGCGACTTCTACGCCCCGTACGGGCTGCGCTCCGCGCCCTGGTGGTATTCGCTCTACCTGCAGCGGTACGTCGAGCTGTACGGGGTGCCGCCGGAGGCGGCCGGCGCGGTCGCGCTGGCCTGCCGCAACCACGCGCAGCTCAACGACAAGGCGCTGATGCGCGGCCGGCCGCTGACCATGGATGAGTACCTGGCCTCGCCGTTCATCACCGAGCCGCTGCGCAAGCTGGACTGCTGCGTGGAGACCGACTGCGCGGCCGCGGTCGTGGTCACCTCGACCGAGCGGGCCCGCGACCTGCCGCACGTGCCGGTGGTCTACCTGGGCGGCGCCGAGGGCCACGCGAGCCCGGCTGACGAGCTGACCAACCGGCCGGACGTGCTGCGCCTCGGGCTGCACGAGGCGGCGCCACGGGCGTACGCGATGGCCGGGGTGACCGCCGCCGACGCGGACTTCCTGCAGATCTACGACTGCTTCACGCACGTGGTGCTGCTCCAGCTCGAGGCGCTGGGGCTGGCCGGGCCGGGTGGCGCGGCCGACTTCGTCAAGGGCGGCACGATCGAGCTGGGCGGCCGCTACCCGGTCAACACGCACGGAGGCCTGATGTCGCAGGGGCACTGCTGGGGGATGAACCATGTGGTCGAGGCGGCCCGGCAGCTCCGGCACGAGGCGGGGCCGGCCCAGGTCGCGGACGCTTCCGTGGGGCTGGTCACCGGGTACGGCGACCTGGGCGACGGCAGCATCGCGATCCTGGCCCGGGGGGAGCACTGATGCCCGGCAAGGTGATCCCGCAGCCGGACGACCTGAACCTGGAATTGTTCCAGGCCATCGCCTCGACCGGCCAGATGCACGTGCAGCAGTGCGCGGACTGCGGCGCGTACGCGCACCCGCCGCGGTACTACTGCGCGCGGTGCTTCTCCCCCCACTACCGGATGACGGCGGTAAGCGGGGCGGGCATGGTGTACTCGCACACGTTGTCGCACTACACGACCGAGCCTGCGTGGAAGGACGACGTGCCGTACGCCACGGTCGTCGTGGAACTGGACGAGGGTCCGCGGATCGTCGGCGCGGCGAGGCACCCGGACCCGGCCTCGATCCGGATCGGGCAGCGGGTGCGCGTGGTGCCCGAGCGGCGGACGGACGACTTCGCGTTCCTGACCGTGGAGTTTGACGAGGCGCCCATCGTGGTCGCTGCTGACTCGGAGACGGCCAATGTCTGAGATGCCGGTGCCCGACGTCCCGGTCCTGGTGGAGATGGGCGGGGGCGTGGCCGAGATCACGCTCAACCGCCCGGCCAAGATGAACGCGCTGACCCCGGAGATGCTGGTCCGGCTGGACCAGGCGTGGGCGCAGATCAGCAAGGACCCGGAGATCCGGGTGGTCATCCTGACCGGCGCGGGCGAGCGGGCCTTCTGCGCAGGCGCCGACCTGGGGCGGCTGACCCCGCTGCTGACCCGGGCCCGCCAGGCCGAGGACGAGTGGGACGAGGCGCTGCTCGCCGACCCCTTGCTGCTGAACCGGGCGCTGCTGCGCGGCACCGAGATGATCACGCCGGTGATCGCGGCGCTGCGCGGCCAGGTGGTGGGCGGCGGGATGGAGCTCATGCTCGGCTGCGACCTGCGGGTGGCCGCCGAGGAGTGCCGGTTCGGCCTGATGGAGGTCAAGCGCGGGCTGATCCCGGCGGCCGGCGGGATCGCCCGGCTGTCCCGCCAGGTGGCGCAGGCCCAGGCGGCCGAGATCCTGCTCGTCGGTGACCGGGTTTCCGCGGCGCAGGCGCTCGGCATGGGGCTGGTCAACCGGGTCGTCCCGGCCGACGAGGTGATGGCCACCGCCCGGGCGCTGGCCGGCCGGATGGCCGAGAACGGGCCGCTGGCCCTGCGCAAGGTCAAGCAGGTGATGCTGGAGTCGTCCGGCCGTTCGCTGGCCGACGGATTCGCGGCCGAGAATGAGGCCATCAAGGCCGTGCTCCGCTCGGCCGACGCCCGCGAGGGCTCGAAGGCCTTCATGGAGAAGCGCCCGCCCCACTTCACCGGCGCCTGACCCTCAGCGTCCAGCCGTCCTCGCCGCACCACAGGAGCCAGCCCGTCCCGCACCGCCCGGCCCGGGAGGGCACTCCGGCTAGTGCGCCAGATCACCCGTTGCATTCTCTAGCAAGCACATTTTGCTTGGTATACTAGGCATGAGATTCGGATCTGATGGAGGCGTGAAATGAGGAGCATGACCAGGCAGTACAGCGCCGCAGCAAGTCGCGCGACCGAGGCGGTGGAGAAGGCCGCGGACTCCTGGACGGAGGGTGTGCGCAGGATGACGGGCCTGTTCCCCGCGGTGCCGCAGGTTGACCTGGTGCCGGCGGTGGAGCGCTACTTCGATCTGGTCCAGCGGGCCGTGGACATGAACCGCAATATCACCGTCCGGTGGGCGCAGGCGGCGGGCACGCTGACGGGCACGGTCCGGCAGCAGGCGGAGTCCACCGGCCATGCCGTGCGCGAGCGGGCCGAGTCGGCGGGAGAGGCCATGCGCGAGCGGGCCGAGTCGTTCGATCAGGCCGCCGCCGAGCAGGCGCAGAGGGCGGAACGGGCCGAGAAGGAGATGGCGCGCAAGGTGGAGCGGGCCGCCGCCGAGCAGGCCCAGAAGGCGGAACAGGCCGAGCAGGAGAGGGCTCAGGAGGCCCGCAGGCTCGAGCGCGAGCACGCCAGGCAGGCTCACGAGCGGGCCCGCAAGCGCTACGAGGGCCTGACCAAGGCCGAGCTGAGCGACCTGCTGGCCAAGCGAGGGCTGCCCAAGTCCGGCAATGTCAACGAGCTCGTCGACCGCCTGGCCGAAGCAGACGAGAAGTAGGCCGCTCCCCGGTCAGCGCGGTGCACAGTGCGCGCGCGGCGCCGCGCCCCCTCCCCGGCGCTGCGCCCCCTCCGCGTCGCGGCGCCCCGCCCGCTGCTTGGTGCGGCTGGAAGCGGGGGTTGGGGACGAGGACGATGCGCTGGCTGGTGGCGGCGGAATCGGCCCAGGCTTGCTCGACGTCGGCGAGCGGCACCGGCCGTGCGTCGATGTCGAGGGCCCCGTTGGTGATCTGCTCCGCGAGGGCGGGCAGCTCGGCGAGGATCTCGCGGGTGCTGACGGAACCCTGGCCGCTGCCGACGATCTGGAGGCGTGCCGCGCGCAGCGCGGCCGACGGGATCGCGGCGGTAGGTCCCGCGACCGAGCCGATCTCGATCCAGGTCAACGGGTTGGCCCGGTCGGTGCGGTCCATGACGATGGCGAGCATGGCGGTGGCGGTCGGTTCGCCCCAGAGGTAGTCGATGACGATGTCAACGTCGGCGGCGGCATTGCCGAGCCGGCGGGCGATGTCGTCAGGCTCGCCTTCCAGGAGCACCGTGTCGGTGGCGCCGAGGGCGGGCAGTTCGGCCAGCCGCGCTGCGCCGCGGCCGGCGCCGATGACCGTGTTCGCCCCGAGCAGTTTCGCGATCTGGATGGCCATCCGGCCCGCGCTGCCGGTCGCGGCGAGGATGAGGACGTTCTGGCCGGCCCGGAACGTCACCCGCTGGCGTAGCGCGACCCACGAGGACATGGCCGGATTCATCGCGGCGGCGACCGCGATGGGGTCGCTGGACCCGGGCAGGACGACGCTGCGCGCTGGCTCGAGTACTCGGCCGGGCTGGAACTGACCGCCACGGTGCTGCAGGACGACGAGCGCGGCCACGCGGAACTGGTGCACCGCCCGCTGGGGGTGGTGGCCGCCATCACGCCGTGGAACTACCCGCTGCTGCTGGCCGGCTGGAAGCTGGGTCCCGCGCTGCTGGCCGGCAACACGGTGGTGCTCAAGCCCTCGCCGTACACGCCGCTGTCCACCCTGGCTCTGGGCGGCATCCTGGCCGGGGTGCTGCCGCCCGGCGTGGTCAATGTGGTCAGCGGCGGCGACGAGCTCGGCGCCTGGATGACGTCCCACCCGGCGGTGGCGAAGATCAGCTTCACCGGGTCGGTGCCGACCGGCAAGGCGGTCGCCGCGGCCGCCGCCCCCGACCTCAAGCGCTTCACCCTCGAGCTGGGCGGCAACGACGCGGCGACCGTGCTCGACGACGCCGACCCGGCGACCGTCGAACGCGGCCTGTTCTGGGGCGCGTTCATCAACAACGGCCAGATCTGCGCGGGTATCAAGCGGATCTACGTGCCGGAGAAACTGCACGCCGACGTGGTGGAGGCGCTCGCCCAGCGGGCCCGCCGCGTCCGGGTGGGGCCGGGCACCGAGCTGGGCGCCCAGCTCGGCCCGATCCAGAACCAGCCGCAGTTCGACCGGGTCGCGGGGCTGGTCGCCGACGCCCTGGCCCGCGGCGGGACCGCCGCGGCGGGCGGGCACCCGCTGGACGGGGACGGGTACTTCTTCGCCCCCACCATCCTGACCGGCGTGGCGGAGGGCACCCCGATCGTGGACGAGGAGCAGTTCGGCCCGGCCGTCCCGGTGATCCCCTACCGGGATCTCGACGACGCGGTGGCCCGCGCCAACGACACCCGCTACGGCCTGTCCGGCTCGGTCTGGAGTGCCGACCCGGACCGGGCCGCGGCAGTCGCGGCCCGGCTGGAGTGCGGCACGGCGTTCGTGAACGACCACCTCACGCTGCAGCCGTACATCCCGTTCGGCGGGATGAAGTGGAGCGGCATGGGCGTGGAGAACGGGCCGTGGGGCCTGGAGGAGTTCACCGCGCTCCAGGTGCTCTACCGGTCCCGGAGCTAGCCGTCCCCGCCCGGGGTGTGACATGCCCGGGCCAGCCCGCCCGGCTATGTTGGCCCGGTGAGCGCGAATGCGGGGCCGGGCGCCGAGCAGCCGACGTCCACCCTGGACGCCGCCGTCATGCGGGCCATGGCCCACCCCGCCCGGCTGGCCCTGCTCGAGCACCTCCGCAACGGCGGGCCGGCCACCGCGACGGAGTGCGCCGGGGTCGTGGGCCTGTCGCCGAGCGCGACCAGTTACCACCTGCGCGCCCTGGCCCGGGCGGGGCTGGTGGAAGCGGCGCCCGGGCGGGGCGACGGCCGGGAACGGCTGTGGCGCATCACGGCTGGGCGCTACGAGGTCAGCGGGGTCGCCGACCTCGCCCCCGAGGGACGCGAGGCACTGCGTGCGCTGCTGGAGTCCCTCCTGGCCTGGGACGACGTCCGGGTCCGCCGGTACCTGTCCCGGCTCGACACCGAGCCCCCGCAGTGGCAGGACGCGGCGTTCTTCATGGACTCGACGCTGCAGGTCTCCGCGGAAGAGCTGACCGAGCTGACCCAGGCCGTAGAGGCACTGATCGCCCCTTACCGCAAGGACCGCCGCCCGGACCGGCCTCGGGGGACCCGCCCGGTCTCCCTCGCCGTCCGCGCCCTCCCCAGCTAACCACCCCTTCACCACGCCTCCAGGGGCACCCCTTCACCACGCCTCCAGGGGCACCTCTTCACCACGCCTCCAGGGCGCCCCCTCACCACGCCTCCAGGGGCACCCCACCGGCCCCCTGGCCGCTGCGCCCCCGTCCCCAGCCCTCAGGGCCGCTGCGCCCCCGTCACCAGCAGCATCGATGTGGCAACGGGGCTGTCCCAACAGCACCTCTGCCACGACGACGCGGTTGATTCCGGGCGAAAGGCAGGGCAGGCATTGCCAATCGGAGATGTGAAGGACATACTTCGAAGCATGTCTTTCATATTTTCGCGCCGACGACCGGAACGGGTGGGCGAGGCGCTGGCGGAGTCCGGGCGGTCAGGACGCGTGGCATCTGGTTGGGCGGATGTGTATCTCGCCAGCGGGGCCCGCGCGGTGTCTTCGTGCGGCGATTTCCTGGCCGCGACCGCGCTGATGCTCGGGCTGCAGCAACGCGGGGCGGGCGGGTTCGCAGTGGCTGCAGTGCTGATCGCCGCGGCCGCGCCCCCGGTGCTGCTGGTCCGGTGGACCGGGCGGCTGGCCGACCGGGCGGACAGCCGGCTCCTGCTGGTCGCGACCGGGCTGGCCCAGGCGGCCGTCTGCGTGATGCTCGCGTTCGTGTCCGGGCCCGTGGCCGTTATCGCGCTGGTGGCGGTGCTGGCCGCCGGGCTGGCCGTGACCCAGCCCTGCCTGTCCGCCCTGCTGCCGTCGATGATCCGGAGCGAGGACCTGCCCCGGGCCATGGCCCTGAGCCAGACCGCCGGCTCCGTGGGCATGATGCTGGCACCCGCACTGGGCGGGCTGCTGATGGGCCGGTTCGGGCTGCGGGTGCCGCTGCTCGCCGACGCGGGAAGCTACCTGGCCATCGCCGCCGCCGGCCGCCTGATCCGCACCCGGCGCGGCGCCACCCCGCGCGGCGCCACCCCGCGCCCCCATCGGGCCACCGCCGACCGCGTCGATGTGGCATCGGTGCGCTCAGAACCGCACCAGTGCCACATCGACGCGGCCGACGGGGGAAGCGCGGGACGGAGCGGGTGGACGGTGCGGCGGGATCCGCTGGTGCGGTCCGCCGTGCTGCTCGTCGGCGCGGTGGTGGCCGCGGCCAGCCTGGTGAACGTGGCCGAGGTGTTCTTCGTCCGGAACACGCTGCACTCCACGGCCGGCATGTACGGGCTGATGGAGAGCGTGTGGATCAGCGCCTCGGTGGCGGGCGGCTGGTGGGTGGCCCGCCGCCGCCCGTCCGACGCGGGACTGGCCGTACTCCTCCTCGGCTCGCTGGGGCTCACCTGCCTGGGGGTGGCCCTGATGGCGTCGGTGCCCGCCGTGGGCTGGCTGGCGCCGGTGAGCGTGCTCGGCGGCCTGGGCAACGGCGGCGTGAACGTCGCGGCCGGGACGCTGCTCGGCCGGCGAGCCCCGGCCGCCCTGCGCGGCCGGGCGTTCGCCGTGTTCGGGGCGGTCGTCAACGGCGCCACGGTGGCAGGCTTCCTGCTGGCCGGCGTCCTGCTCGCCGTGGCGCCGGTGCGCGTCACCATCGCCGCTGCCGGGCTGGGCGGCCTCGCGGCTACCGCAGCGTTCGCGCTGCCGGTGCTGCGGGCCACGGCCCGCGAACGGCAGGCCACCACCCGCGAACGGCGGGCCACAGGCCGGCGTGCCGGGGCCGCGGCAGCGGGCCGGCCGTTACAGTGATCACGTGCCGCTGCGTGCCGTCGATTTCCACGTACATCTGCCCACCCCGGACTGGCTGGACGTCAGCATGGCGGGGTATGTCGAGGCGGCCGAGGCCTACTTCCGGTCACCGGTCCAACGGCAGTCGCTCGAGGAACTGGCCGCCCGGTACCGCGACCTGCGGGTCAAGGCGGTCCTGCTGGCCTGGGACGCGGAGACGGCCACCGGCCGTCCCCGGGTCCCCAACGAGACCGTGGCCGCGGCCTGCCGCGAGTACCCGGACGCCTTCACCGGGCTGGGCTCGGTCGACCCGCACAAGGGCGAGGCGGCCGTGGCCGAGGTCGCGAACATCGCCGCCCTGGGGCTGCGCGGGGTGAAGTTCCACCCCTCGCTGCAGGCCTTCTCCCCCAACGACCCGCAGTACTGGCCCATCTTCGCGGCCTGCGAGCAGCACGGCCTGCTCGCCCTGTTCCACACCGGGACCAGCGGGATCGGCGCCGGCCAGCCCGGCGGGCAGGGCATCCGGCTGGACTACGCCCACCCGCTCAAGCTCGACCCGGTGGCCGCCGCCCACCCCGGGCTCACCATCGTGGCCGCACACTTCGGCTGGCCCTGGCATCTCGACCTGACCGCGATCGCACTGCACAAGACCAACGTCTACATCGACATCTCGGGCTGGTCGCCGCGGCGGATCCCGGCGGAGGTGATCCGGGAGATGCGCGGCCGGCTGTCCGGGCAATTCCTGTGGGGCAGCGACTTTCCCTTCCTCACCCCGGAACGCTGCCTCACCGAGCTGTCCGGCCTGGGACTGCCCCCGGACACACTGAACACCGTGCTGCGCGACAACGCCGAGCGGATCCTCGGCCTGGCCTGACCGGAACCGCTCCCGACCCGGCCGCTCCCGACCCGGGCGCGGTCAGTCAGCTGTTCACCGCGGTCGCCGCCGTGCCCGCGTAGAGCCGGGCCGCCCGCCAGCTGTACCAGGCCAGCACGGTCCGGTAGGGGCGGTACGGCTCGCCCAGCCGGTCGAGTTGCTTGGGCGTCGGCGTGGGAATCCCCCAGGCCAGGGCGTATCCCTTGCGCACGGCGAGGTCACCGGTGGGCCACACGTCCAGGCGGGCGAGCTGGAAGATGAGGAAGATCTCCGCGGACCACTTGCCGATCCCGCTGACCGTGGTCAGCCGGGCCACGATCTCGTCATTGCTCTCCCGGGCCAGCGTCCGCGGGTCGAGCGACACGGTGCTGTCCTGGATCTTGCCGGCCAGGTCCAGGAGCGTGGCGGCCTTCCGGCCCGACAACCCGACGGCGCGCAGCGTCTCCGGAGTGAGGGTCAGCATCCGCTCGGGCGTGACCTCGCCCTCCAGCGCCAGGATCAGCCGTCCGTGGATGGCCCCCGCCGCGGCCCCGGCCAGCTGCTGGTAGACGATGGAGCGGACCAGCGTGGCGAAGTGCGTCTCGGTGGGCCGCGGCAAGCTGGGCAGTCCCAGCTCGCCGATCAGCCGGGCCAGCACCGGGTCGCGCTCGGCCAGGATGCGGGCCGCGGCCCGGATGCCGAGCTTGCGCGGGCGGGCCGGCTGCTCAGTCATCGCGTACCGCTCCCCCTGTCGCTCTGGGACAAATCTACTGGCCGGTCCAGCCCGGCCCCCGGCAGGCTCACCCCGGGGCGGATGGCATAGTCGAAGTATGGCTCTCGCCAGTGATCCCCAGGCTGGGCCGGACGCACGCCCGGGAAGCGGCCCGGCCGCCACCTGGGCCGGATCGCTGCAGCGCGTGGACCTGGGCGAGGTCCCCTACACCGAGGCCATCGAGGCGATGGGCGGCTGGGTCGCCGAGCGGCGCAGCGGGCAGGCCGGCGACCGGCTGTTCCTGCTCAGCCATCCCCCGGTGATCACCTACGGGCAGCGGACCGATCCGGCCGACCTGCGGCTGGGCCAGCACGACATCCCGGTCCTCCCGGTCGACCGCGGCGGCTACGCCACCTACCACGGGCCCGGCCAGCTGGTCGGCTACCTGGTCCTCGACCTCCGCGAACGCGGTCCCGCCGATGTGGTGCGCTGGCTCGAGTCGGGCCTGGTCAGAGCCCTGGCCGAGCTCGGGTTCGCCGCGCAGCGCCGGGAGACTCCGCGCGGGGCCTCCAGCCTGGTCGGGGTGTGGACCGCGGACCAGCGCAAGGTGGCCTCGATCGGGATGCGCATCCGGCACGGCATCACCAGCCATGGCTTCGCGCTCAACGTCGATCCCGATCTCAGCGCCTTCGACCAGTTCACGGTCTGCGGCCTGCCGGGCGTGCGGATGACCTCGCTGCGCGAGCTGGCCGCCGAGCAGGACAGGCCCGCGCCGGGCGACCCAGCCGTCCGGGACGCGGTGTACCGGGCGCTGAGCACAGCACCCTGAGCAGCGTGCCCGGACACCCGGGCGCCCGCCGCAGCTCAGCTGGCCAGCGGGCGGGGCCTGTTCCCGCGGGGCCGCATGATCAGGGCGGCCACGTAGTAGACGCAGGGGACATCGCCGCTGCTGGCGTACCGGTGCGTGGTGTCCGCCGGGAGATAGACCGAGTCGCCGGCCTGCAGGGTGACGTCCTCACCCCCGATCGTGAGCCGCAGCGTCCCCGATTCGACGACCACGAACTCGTGCGAGCCAGGGGCGTAGGCAGGGTACGGGCCCGGGTCGGCGCCGGGCGGCAGGGTGGTGCGGATCCACTCGAAGTTCACCCCGGGCACGACCGGGGTGAGGATCTCGCGGCGCCACCCGCCGGGCTCATCGATTACGTCCTGGTCCCCGGCGCGGCGCACGATCACCCGGCTGCCCCCGGGAGCGATCAGCTCGCCCAGCGGGACGCCCAGGCCATCGGCGATGCGGGCGAGCACCACGACCGTGGGCGCCTTCCGGCCGCGTTCCACCGAGGACAGCATGCTGGCGCTGACCGCCGCGGCGCCCGCGAGTTCCTGCAGGGTCAGCCCGCGGTCCCGGCGCAGGGCCTGGACCCGCGCCCCCAGTTCCGTCAGGTCCATCATTTCACTATAATAACCGTTATTTTTACTATAACGAATTGTCCGCTGCTCATGCGCCGCGGAAGCGGAGGGGTGCCGATGGGGACAGGGCAGGTGCGGGTCCGGCCGGCCGCCCCCGCCGACCTCGGCGCCGTGGCCGGCATCTTCGCGTTCTACGTGACCAGCAGCGTGGCCACGTTCGAGGAGGACCCGCCGGGCGTGGCGCAGTGGCGGCAGCGCCGCGACGAGCTGGCCGGGCGCGGCCTGCCGTTCCTGGTCGCCGACGCGGGCGGGACGGTCGCCGGGTACGCGTACGCCACCCCGTGGCGGCCCAAGCCCGCCTACCGGCACACGGTCGAGGACTCCGTCTACCTGGACCCCGGGCACCGGGGCCAGGGGCTGGGGCGGCTGCTGCTGGATGCGCTGCTGGCCAGCTGCACGGAAACCGGCGTGCGGCAAGTCATCGCGGTCATCGCGGACACCGGCGACCCGGCCTCGGTGAAGCTGCACCGGGCCTGCGGGTTCACCGACGCGGGACGGCTGAAGGAGGTCGGTGACAAGCACGGCCGCCGGATCGACACCCTGCTGATGCAGCGCGGGCTCGGTCCCGCCCCTGTGACAGGGCCATTCGGTACGGTCGCGGGGTGACCGCCTCCCGCTTCGTCGTGCAGCTGCACGACGCGACCGCGCTGCACTTCGACCTGCGGCTCCGGTTCGGCGACGTGCTCCGCTCCTGGGCGGTCCCCCGCGGGCCGTCGCTGGACCCCGCCGTCCGGCGGCTGGCGGTCCCGGTCGAGGACCACTCCCTGGACGCGGGCGAGTTCGAGGGCGTGCACCAGGGCCAGGCGCGGGGCAGTGGCGCGGTGATCATCTGGGATGAGGGCCCGGCCGAGATCCTGCGCGAGGAACCGGGCCACCTGTCCTTCGTGCTCGACGGCCGCAAGCTCACCGGCGGGTTCGGGCTGACCCGGACCGGCCCGCGGCGCTGGATCCTGGTCAAGACCCGGGACGAGGAGGCCCGGCCCGGCTCGGACATCGTGGCCGACGAGCCCGCCAGCGTGCGCACCGGCCGGACCTGGCAGGACCTCCTGTGACCTCGCTCGGGACAGTCCCGGTCACAAGGTCGTGATCAGCCTGATGTCAGGGATGCAGGACGGCCTTGATCACCCCGTCGGCGCGCCGGTCGAACGCCTGGTACAGGTCCGGGGCGTCGTCCAGGCCGCCGTGGTGGGTGACGATCTGGGCGGGGCGGGCCCGGCCGGAGAGGATCATGTCGCGCAGCAGCACCGTGTAGCGGCGGTCGTGAGTGCGGCCGAAGCCGACGGACACGCCCTTGGAGAAGAACGTGGCCCATGGTGCCGTGAGGTGGCCATCGGCGGTTCCCGGCGGGACCGGGTGCAGGTCCTTCTCGGCGAACACGCCGATGATCCCGGCGTGGCCGGCCGGGTTGACCAGCCGGGCCAGGTCCCCGACCACCTGCGCCGGGTTCTCCTGGTCCGGGGTGGCGCGGTCCCGGGCCTGGAAGCCCACCGCGTCGATGACGATGTCCACCCCGTTCATCGGCTCCTCGCCGGGCGGCAGGCCGTGGATCCCCCGTTCCGCGCGGATCTGCTCCACCGGGTCGCCGACCCGGAAGTCGACCGGGACCGCACCCAGCCGGGCCGCCATCTCCAGCCGCTCCGGGATGAAGTCCACCACGTAAACCACGTCGGCGCCCCGGAGCAGACAGCTGTACGCGGACAGCAGCCCGATCGTGCCCGCGCCGAACACCGCCGCGGTGCAGCCCGGGAAGACCCGGGCCAGCTCGGTCGCGTGCCAGCCGGTCACGAACGCGTCGGCCAGCATGACCAGGGCGTCCTCGAGATCGTCGCCCGGCTCCCCGGGCACCGGCACGCAGTTGGCGTCGGCGTAGGGCACCCGGAGCAGCTCCGCCTGGGCACCGCGGTACGGGCCCATCCCGGCGTATCCGTACGCGGCGCCGAACCCGCCGGGCCGGACCCGCAGGCAGGCGGCGGACAGGCCGCGGGCACAGTTGACGCACACGCCGCAGTACAGGTGGGTCGGGATGACCACCCGGTCGCCGGGCTGGACCAGCTGCACCGCGGAACCGGCCTGCTCGACCACGCCAAGCGGCTCGTGCCCGAGGACGAGCCCGGGCTCCGCGCCGGTCCGGCCGTCGTACATATGCAGGTCGGTGCCGCAGATGGCGCTGGAGGTAACCCGGATGACCACGTCGGAAGGGTCCTCCAGGACCGCGTCGGGCACCTCCCGCACCTCGACCGCGCGGGTGCCGGCGAACACCACCGCTTTCATGAGGAGTCCTCCTTCAGGTGGAGTCGGTGGGCAGCTCGACGCCCGTGAGCTCGACGCCCGTGAGCTCGACGCCCGTGAGCTCGGCGCAGGCCGCCAGCAGCCCGTCCTGCACGGCCGGGCTGGCCGCGGCCGGGTGGAACGGCCGCGGCCGCTGGTGATAGAAGTACTCACCGGTCACGGCAGCCGCCGGGTCGTCGCTCACCGCCAGCCAGGCCTGGGTCACCGCGGCCTGGGACATGTCGTCCGGCGCGCCCGGGCCACCCATCTTGGTCGCCACCCAGCCCGGCTCCAGGGCGTTGCTGAGCACGTCCGGCCAGTGGCGGGCCACCGCGAACGCGAGCACCACGTCGAACAGCTTGGAGTCCGAATAGGCCTGCGATCCGTTCCAGGGCCGGCCGACCCCCTGCAGGTCGGCCAGGTCCAGGTTCCCGCCCCGGTGCATGCCGGAACTCAGGTACACGAGCCGGTCCGGCCGGGTCATCAGCGCGGTCAGCAGGTACGGGGCCAGGACGTTGATGGCGAACACGTGACTGAGGCCGTCCGGGGTCTGGATCCGGCGCGGTTCCCGGTAGCCGACGCCCGCGTTGTGGATCACGGCGTCGTACCGGCCCAGCTTGTTGGCCTGCTCGGCGACCTCGCGCATGCCCCTGATGGACGCCAGGTCACCGACGACCAGGTGGGCGGCGGCGGGCAGCGCGACGCGGGCGTCGCCGGCCCGGGCCTCGTTGCGGGCGTGCAGGGTGACCTCGTGCCCCTCGCCAGCCAGCAGCTCGCCGGCCATCAGGCCGAGGCCGTCAGACGAGCCGGTGATCAGTACCCGAGCCATGCGCGGTTCCTCTCCGGGGGTCTGCATCGTGCTAGGAGCATTGTCCTCAAGGGCGGACGGACGGGGACAGGCGGCCGGGGAGCGGTGATCCTCCCCCAGGTTGCCCCATGGTTCACTCGCTACGATGTGCAGGCGATGAGCAATGCATCGGCAGCAGCGAGCACCACCGGACGCCCCGAGGGCGCGCCCGCCGCGGTCATCCGCACCGAGGACCTGACGAAGGTCTACCCGGGGGCGGACTTCGCCGCGGTGGACGGGCTGAACCTGAGCGTCGATACCGGGGAGATCTTCGGCTTGCTGGGGCCGAACGGCGCCGGGAAGACCACGACCGTGGGCATCCTCACCACCCGCGTGGTGCCGACGTCCGGGCGGGCCTTCCTGGCCGACGTGGATGTCGGGGCGCATCCTGCGCTGGCCAAGCAGCTGAGCGGGATCGTGTCCCAGCAGAACACGCTGGACCGGCAACTCACCGTCTGGGAGAACCTGTACTTCCACGGCCGGCTGTTCGGCATGGGGGCGAAGGCCTCCCGGCGGGCCGCTGACGAGCTCCTCGAGCAGTTCCAGCTGTCCAAGTGGGCCAAGGCATCGGTCTACGCGCTGTCCGGCGGCATGGCCCAGCGGCTGATGGTGGCCAGGGCCATCTTCCACCGCCCCTCGGTCCTGTTTCTGGACGAGCCCACCGCGGGCCTGGACCCGCAGAGCCGGCTCGCGCTGTGGGACCTGCTCCGCGAGCTGCACGGCGAGGGCCAGACCATCCTGCTCACCACTCACTACATGGAGGAAGCGGACCAGCTCTGCGACCGGGTCGCGATCATGGACCATGGCCGGATCCTGGCCCTGGACACACCGGCCGCACTCAAGCAGAGCGTCGGCGCCGACACCGTGGTCACGGTGAAGACGGCGGGCGACACGACCCGGCTGGCCGAACTACTCAGCCAGGACGTGGACGGCGTCACCCGGACCCGCCTCGTGGACGGCGGGGTCCAGCTGCACATGCAGGGCAGCGACCGGCTGGTGCCGCGGATCGTGCTGGCCGCGGAGCGCGGCGGGTTCGACCTCGTCGACCTGTCGATCTCCGAGCCGAGCCTGGAGACCGTGTTCATCAACCTGACCGGCAAGGAACTGCGGGACTGATGACGACCTCGCTGACCCCCAAGGCGCCGCCGCAGCGGATCGGCGGCGGGCCGACCCGGTCCGTAGCCGCCGCGAGCTGGACCGCCCTCGGCGCGCTCATGCTGCGTGACCTGGTGGTGCTGCGCAAGCACTGGTGGGAGTTCGTGCTGCGCACCATCATCCAGCCATTCCTGCTGTGCTTCGTGTTCCTGTTCGTCTTCCCGAAGATTGGCCAGGGGATCGGCGGCGGGCACGGCACGGCGGCCGAGTCCGCATTCGCGACCATCCTGGTCCCCGGCGTGGTCGGCATCTCGATCATGTTCCAGGGGGTGCAGTCCATCGCCCTGAACATGGCGCAGGAGTTCGGCTTCACCCGGGAGATCGAGGACCGGGTCCAGGCGCCCTGCCCTATCTGGCTGGTGGCGGTGGCCAAAGTGCTGTCGGGCGCGGCCCAGGGCGTGATCTCGGCAGTCATCGTGCTGCCGATGGCGTCGGTGGTGCACGCGCCCGGAGTGCACGCCCACCTCTCGCTGCACTGGTGGATCATCCTCACGTTCGTGCCGCTGGCCTGCATCGCCATGGCCGGCCTGGGCCTGGTCCTGGGCACCAGCTTCCAGCCGCGCAACATCGGCCTGATGTTCGGCTTCATCATCCTGCCCATCACCTTCCTGGGCGGCACGTACTACTCGTGGACCCGGCTGGCGCCGGTCTCGGTGGACGGCTGGCACTGGCTGCAGACCATCGTGCTGATCAACCCGCTGATCTACGTGAACGAGGGGATGCGGGCCGCGTTCACCCTGGCCCCGCACATGCACCTGTATGTGATCTACCCGGTGGTGATCGGGTTCGCGACAGCGTTCCTGGCCCTCGGGCTGCGTAACTTCCGGCGGCGCGTGCTCTCCTGAGGGCGCCCCCGGGACGGGGCGGCGCGAACCTTTTTGACTGGCCCTTGACGAGACGTTTCCGCGCCATTAAGTTACGGTCAAATTTAAGGCTTAAATCAAGTCTCGTACTTCTCCGGGTCCCCCGCCTACCGGGAGATGTCATGCGCTTCACTGCTCTTTTCCGCACGCCCCGCCCTCGTACTGGCCGGCCCGGTACTGGTCCCTTCAGCGCTGGGCCTTCACGTGCGGGCCGCCTGCGCGCGGCCCGGCTCCGGCTCCTGGGTACGCTCGCCGCCGCCCTGGCCGTGACGGCCGCGTTACTCGCCGGGACGGCGCACAGCGCCGAGGCCGCCACCCTGCTGTCGCAGGGCAAGACCGCGACCTCGTCGTCAGTGGAGAACGCCTCGTTCCCGGCGTCGGCGGCGGTCGACGGGAACACCAGCACCCGCTGGTCCAGCGCGTTCAGCGACCCGCAGTGGCTGGAGGTGGATCTCGGCGCGACCGCGTCGATCAGCCAGGTGGTGCTGGACTGGGAGACGGCATACGCGACCGCGTTCCAGATCCAGACCTCGGCCGACGGCACGAACTGGACCACGATCTACTCCACCACCACCACCGGGACCGGCGGCACGCAGACCCTCAACGTGACCGGGACCGGCCGGTACGTCCGCATGTACGGCACGGCCCGGGCCACCCAGTACGGCTACAGCCTGTGGGAGTTCCAGGTCTACGGGACCGCGGGCAGCACCGGCTCGTCGTGCAGCACGACGGACGCCGCGCTGAACCAGCCCGCCACGGCGTCCTCGCTGGAAAACGCCTCGTTCCCGGCGTCGGCGGCGGTCGACGGCAACACCAGCACCCGCTGGTCCAGCGCGTTCTCCGACCCGCAGTGGCTCGAGGTGGACCTCGGCTCCAGCCAGAGCATCTGCGAGGTGACACTGGACTGGGAGGCCGCCTACGCGACCGCGTTCCAGATCCAGGTCTCCCCCGACGGGACGAACTGGACCACGGTCTACTCGACCACCACCGGGACGGGCGGCACACAGACCCTGTCCGTCTCCGGGACCGGCCGCTACGTGCGGATGTACGGCACGGCCCGCGCCACCCCGTACGGCTACTCGCTGTGGGAGTTCGGGGTCTACACCACGGGCTCCGGGGCCGGCCCGACACCCACGCCCACACCCACGCCGACCTCCACGGCCTCGGGCGCGCCGCCCGCGTCCTTCTGGGGGAACACCGGCGCCATCCCCGCGGCCACCCACGTCCTGGAATTCTCCATCGTGAACCAGACCAACGGGCAGTACCCCGACAGCCAGGTGTACTGGAGCTTCAACGGCCAGGAGGAGTCGATCGCACAGCAGCCGTACGTGGACATGCCGGCTAACTCCGCGGGCCGGATGTACTTCTACCTCGGCTCCCCCAACAGCCAGTACTACGACTTCATCGAGTTCACCGTGGGCACGTCGTCGATCAACATGGACACCACCCGGGTCGACCGGTTCGGCCTCAAGCTGGCCCTGCTGCTGCACGGCCACGACGGGTCCAACCAAGAGGTCGGCGAGAACTACGCCACGTTCCAGGAGAGCCGGAGCGCCACGTTCCAGCGGTTCGAGAACGCGGTGCCCACGCAGTTCAAGGAGCTGGCCACGGACCAGGCCCCGTACGGCATCCCATCGCCGGGCAACGACCCGGCGTTCCAGCCGGGCGGCGCGTACGCGAACTACTTCTCCAGCTACGCGGCCGCCGAAGGAGACACCTCCGACAGCACCGCGCAGATCTTCGGCTGCGGCGGGACCCTGTCCAGCAACCCGCCGCTGTGCGCCGGGCTGAACCGGCACGTGGCCCAGCTGCCCGCGTCGGAGCAGTCGAACCCGGCCAACTTCTACCAGGCGGCCCCGGCCAACTACTACGCCCAGTTCTGGCACCAGAACGCGATCAACGGGCTGCAGTACGGCTTCCCGTACGACGACGACGCCGGGCAGTCCTCTGATATCTCGATCACCAACCCGCAGTACCTGGTGGTCGCGGTGGGCTGGTAACGCGTGATCCCCTGACCGGGCCCAGGCCCGGTCAGGGGACCGCCGCCCGCCATCACTCTGACCATCGAGTGGACCACCCAGCTAGAAGGCAGCCGCCAGCGACCATAACAACCAGCAAGCCACGGGCCGCGCGGGCAGCACAACCACCCCGCGCGGCCCCGGGGCACCGTTACACCACACCGCCCAAAGCGGCGGCCCGCCCACCCACACCCCACCCCGGCCGTGGCTCGCGTCCCCGGCCAGGTCACGGCGGCGCCCGGCTACCCATACCTCCACGATGGCGCCCGACGGGCACTCATCACCCGGACCCACCGCCGGACGCTCCGCACCCGGCCAACCCCAAGCAGTGATTCAGCACGCTCCGCCCACATTGAGCCGTGAACCGCCTGCTCGCACAAACGTGCCCCTCCTCTACCCCTTCTGCGATGACACCAGAGCCGGATAACGATCTGGAGCTAGAACGACAGCGCACCGACATCGAGACCGCTTTCCGCGAGGGATGGCTACCACTCGACGTAAGCAAGCCGCGCATCCTGACCGAACACGTCTACGCCGAAGCTCACCAGTTCATTGACCAGCGAGGCGGGACCTGGCTGGACGAGGCGATCATCCAGGCCGTCCGCGACGGCAAGCAGCCCGCGGACACGCTGCCGCCACTGCGCCCCGATCCTTACCGGGGCTACATCACCGACGCCAGAGTGATCATCATTGGCAGCGGCCCGGGACAGCGCGTGGCTGTGCTCTTCCCTCCGGAGGATTTCCCCGGAGCCCAGTTCGGCCACCGCTTCGAGCCGGATCCCCCCGCCGCACACCAGGACGCCCAACGGCTCATGGACCAAATCGAGGCCGGCGCCGTGCACCAGCGACCCCGAACTTGAACCCCAGCGCGCCCAGGTTGAAGCCGCCTTCCGCGACGGCTGGACACCGCACGGCGCTGGCCAGCCTCGCGTTCTGACCGAGCGTGACCACGCCGAAGCCCGCAGGCTCCTTGACCGGGGTGGCTGGACCGGACTCGACCAGGCGACCATCCAAGCCGTCCGCGAGGGCGCTCAGCCCGGAGACCCGCTGCCACCGCTGCAGGCCCGCCCGGGCGATGCCTTTGCCGATGCCCCGGGTGGCGCCGGTGACGACCACGGCCCGCCCCGCGATGGATGTGAACACGTGCTGTTCCCTTTCCCTGTTAGCCCTGGGACGACCCTCGCTCCGCTTTCCCGAGCCACTACCCCCGGAGCCCCCGGCGACCTGCTCCGCTGAGGTAGCGCTCAGCCAGGGCGCAGCTGTCCTGGGTATAGCCGGCGCCTAGCTCCCGGGCGATGTCGGCCGCCTGATGCGTGCCGATCCAGGCGACCAGCAGCAGCCGCCGGAACATGATGAAGGTCCAGATCTCCGCCTCGTCATGGGCCGGCAGATCGCTCACCCGCCGGTAACCCGACAGCCAGCTGTCCACCAGCTCGGGCACGTGCGGCTGATGCTCGAAAAAGCTCACCGCGGTGCCCACGTCGTAGAGGTACCAGCTGAAGCCCGAGTCGTCGAAGTCGATGACGCTGACCTGGCCGCCGTCCACGAGCAGGTTGGCCAGCCTGGTGTCCGCGTGCACCAGCCCGTACCGGTGCGGGCCGGTACCGAACGCGGCCAGCCGGTCCCGGAGCGCCCCGTCCAGCCGGTCCAGGACCGCGTGCTCGGCCGGCCCGACGCCGATCCCGTCCTGCCAGCGTCCCCACCGGGCCTGGGCGCCGAACGCCGCGTCGTAGTCCCAGTGGAACCGGGTGAACCAGGGCGGCTGGCGCCACTGCCGGGCGTGCCGGTGCATCCGGGCGGTGATCTCGCCCAGCTCGGCGAAGTGCGCGGCGTCGTCATCGGCGGGCTCGGTGCCGGCCAGGAACTCGAAGCGGACGCAGTGCCGCTCCTGCCCGGTCTCGTCGGCCAGGATCATGACCCGGCCGCCGCCGGGGGCCGGCAGCACCCGCGGCGTCCGCACCCCGGCCTCGGCCCGCAGCGCGTCCATCCAGGCCAGCTCGGACTCGATCTCGGCCGCGGAATGGTAGCCAAGCCGGTGCACCCGCAGGATCGATGGGCCCTCGTCCGGGTCCTGCACCAGGTAGGTCGCGTTCTCCGACACGTTGAGCAGCTGCACGGTGGAGCCGGGGCCGCAGCCGCCGGCCTGCGCGGCCCGTCCCGCGAACCGCGTGATCCGGGCCAGCACGTCACCGCCGCCGGACAGGTCGTGCGCGCCGGGCTCGTCAGTCACCGTTTCTCACCGCCCTTCCCCGCCTCGTCACCCCGGCCTTCCTCGACGTCCGGCTGTCCTCCACGCTGCTGGCCATCGGGCTGCTGAGCGAGATCGCGATCTTGATCATCTTCGACATCTTCATGTTCAGCAAGGGCCACGCCAACTGGGCTGCGCTCAATTCAGGTAACGCGTTCAAGACCTTCCCGGCCTCCGGGAAGCTGGCCGCCGGCTCGGTCGGCATCGGCTGCTCTTCGCGTTCTGGTCCTGGGTTGGGTTCGAGAGCGGTCCGGCGGCCCCGCCTTTGCGGTATTACACTTTTCGATGTAATCCTCTTGGAGGTATCTAGCGAAGGCGGCCGCGATGACCAGGGACTCCATCCGCGGGTCATCCGACCGCAGCATCCTGATCCTGACCAGCCTGGCCGACGGGCCGAAACACGGGTATGCGCTGATCAAGGACATCGAGGATTTCGCCGGGGTCATGCTCGGGGCGGGGACTCTCTACGGGGCCCTGGCCAAGCTCGAGCGGGCCGGCCTGGTGGAGGCGCTGCCCGCCGGGGACCGCCGGCGCCCCTACCAGATCACCACGGCGGGCCAGGAGGAGCTGCGGGAGCGGCTGCTGCAGGCGTCCCGGATCGCCGAGGTTGGCCTGCGGCGCATCTCGGCGGTCACGCCATGAACGGCTGGCCGGTGCGCCAGCTCGTCGCGCTGTATCCGCGGGCCTGGCGGAAGCGGTACGGCGGCGAGGTCGCCGACCTGACCGACGAGCTGATCAGCGAGGGGCGGACCACCCGGCTGCGCGCTGGACTCGACCTGCTCAGCGGGGCCGCTATCGAGCACGCCCGGGCGCTGATCAGGTCCCCGGCGGCCGGGATCGGCGGCGCAGCGGCGATCACGGCGGCGGCCGGGATCGGGCTCGCCGTGGCCCGGGTGCGGGACGGCGGCGCAGCGGGACGGCCCTATTTCGAGACTGCTCCGGCGGGGACGCTCCTGCTGATCGTGGTGCTGGGCTGGATCCTGGTGGAGTTCGTGAAGTTCCTGCGGGTGCAGGAGGCGCAGGAATGGCGCGCGTCAGCCATCAGGAGCCCCGCGCCAGGCTTCTGGGCGGCCTCGGCGGCCTGCGCGGCCGCGTGGGAGACCTGGCTCTACCTGGCCCCGGCGATCATCCCGGCTGCCGCGATCCAGCCCGGCGCCCGGGCCTTCGCCGCCGGCCTGGTGTTCTTCCTGGCCGGGATCGGCCTGCGCGGCTGGTCCTTCGCCGTGCTGGGCCGGTACTCCACCTACGCCATCGTGGTCAGCCCGGTCCAGCCGGTGGTGGCCACCGGCCCGTACCGCCTGCTGCGCCACCCCGGTTACGCGGGGGGACTGCTGATCTGCAGCGGGGCCGGCCTGATGTCGGCGAACTGGGCCGGTGTCGCCGCCATGACGCTGCTGCCGCTGGCGGTGACCGTCTGGCGGATACGCCTGGAGGAGCACGCGCTGCTGACGGGGCTGGGCGACCGCTACCGTGCGTACGCCTCGGATCGCAGGCGGCTCGTTCCGCTCATCTGGTAACCAGCACGGCCTCGCGGCTCCTGAAAGCAGGTAAACGCGACATGACGCACTACGGTACGTGGGTCAGCTTCGGCGGTGACGCCAGGATCGGGCTCGCCGTGGTCCTGCTGGTCGCCGCGGGCGGCCTGGCCTTCGCGGGGACCAGGTGGCCCGGGCCCTTCCAGGCCAGCAGGCCAGGCCGCGCCGTGGCGGCCTTCATGCTCGTGACCTGGGTCCTGGCTTTAGCCACGTTCCTGGTCGGCCTCTCGGTCTACGTTCACCAGCTGACCCAGGATCAGCTCGCCAAAGCCCCGCCCGCGGATCCCATCGCGCCCGTCACCCTCCTCGGGGTCGCCACCATGTTCGTCGCCATCCTGATCGTCAGCCCGGATGGCCTGGTGACCAGGCTAGGCAGCGCCGTCATCGGCGCCCTGGCCGCGCCGATGATCTTCGAGCTGCCGTTCGACCTCATCGTCATGGCCCGCACCTACCCCCCGGTCCCTCCCGACCCGGCCCTGTACCGGGCGCTGTTCTTCCTGCCGCTGCTCCTCGTCGAGATCACCACGCTGTCGCTGCTGACGCTGTCCCCCATGGTGCGGGTGTCCAGGGCCAGCTTCCTGTCCTTGGCGCTGATGCTCCTGGTGTTCGCGGTCTGGGCACTGACCGGGTTCGGCTACCCGTCCGCGCCGGTCCCCATCACGCTGAATGTGGTGTCGAAGATCCTGGCCTTCGTCACGGCCCTCAGCCTCTTCCTGCCCGTGCGGAGTCAGGCAAGCGGGCCTGGTCCCGGCGTCCGGGGACTTTCGGCCCTGCGCCGCTCCGGAACCACGCACTAGATTGCCGGACTGTCATGAGTGCCAGCGCTCAGCCCCGGCTTGCTGGCCGGCAACCCTCCCCGCGGTGGGGTGCCCCGGGTGATGACACGGCCGGCCGCAGCAGCGGGCGGCAAGCGTGGGCCCGGGCCCCGGGTCCCTGAGGTCCGGGAGACCTGCCATGATCACCTGTCCTGACTCCGCTATCGCACCGCTGCTCACGGTGGTCGGGGCCGCGCTGCGGGTCCCGCTGGTCCAGGGCGGCCAGGTGCGGTACGCCAACCTCGACTACGCGGCCAGCGCCCCGGCCCTGGAGCAGGTGGCCGCCCGGGTCAGCGAGTTGCTGCCGCTGTACGCCAGCGTGCACCGCGGCGCGGGATACGCCTCCCTGGTGTGCACGGCGGCCTACGAATCCGCGCGGTCCGGGGTCGCGTCGTTCATCGGGGCCCGCGATGACGACGTGGTGATCTTCACCCGCAACACCACTGACGCGCTGAACCTGCTGGCTGCGGCCGCACCCGGTCCCGTGGTGTACCTCGACATCGAGCACCACGCGAACCTGCTGCCGTGGCAGCGCCGCGGTGGGCGCGTCGTCACCGCCGGGCCGACGGTGGCGGCCACCGTCGCGGCGATCCGGACTGAGCTCAGCCGCCACCCGGCCGCCTTGCTCGCGGTGACGGGGGCCTCCAACGTCACCGGCGAGTGCCTGCCACTGGCCGCGCTGGCCGCGGCGGCGCACGCCCACGGGGCCAGGCTGGCCGTGGACGGCGCGCAGCTGATCCCGCACCGGCCACTGGACATGCGCGCCACCGGCGTGGACTACCTGGCTTTCTCCGGCCACAAGCTTTATGCGCCATTCGGCGCGGGCGTGCTGGCCGGCGCCCGGGACTGGCTCGACGCAGCGCCACCGTACCTGGCCGGGGGCGGGGCGGTACGCGAAGTGACGCCGACCACGGTCAGCTGGGCGCGATCCCCGGCCCGGCACGAGGGCGGCACGCCCAACCTGCTCGGGGCGGTGGCCCTGGCGGAAGCGTGCCGTGCGCTGTCGGCGCTGCCCCAGGGCGCGGCGCAGGCCCACGAGCAGGCGCTGACCGGCCGGCTGCGCGACGGGCTGACCACCCTCGGCACCACGGTGCACCGCATCTGGCCCGACGCCCCCGATTCGGTCGGCATCGTCAGCTTCACCGTGCCCGGCGCTGACGCGGGGCGGCTGGCCGCCTACCTGTCCGCTGAGCACGGCATCGGCGTCCGGGACGGGCGGTTCTGCGCGCATCCCCTGTTCGCGAGGCTGGGCACCGACCGCGCGGTGCGCGCCAGCCTCGGCTTGGGCAGCAGCAGCGAGGATATCGACCGCCTGATCACGGCGATCCGGGCCTTCCTGGACCACGGCCCGTCGTGGGCCTACGAGCAGACCGGCGGGGCTTGGGGCCCGGCGCTGGATCCGCGGCCGGTGGCCGGGCCGCTGGTCGCGTCACCGTGCGGCGGCTGGTGACCGGATCCGGCCGTCAGGCCGCGAGCCGGGCCAGCACGACCAGGCCGGTGCCAGTGCCAGTGAAGCCCCGCTGCAGCAGCCGGAACGGTGCGGTGCCGTACCTGGTCGCCGTGCCCCGGGCCCGGCTGGCGGGCTGGAGCAGGCGGCCGGACGCCGCGGTGCGCTCGGCCACGGACCCGGCGGGCGCCGCGGGGATCACGGCTTGCCTCCGCCGGGGCCGGCCAGGGCCGAGGCGGGCTGGGGCGGTTACTCGATGATGGCGATGAGGTCGCCTTCCTGGACCACATCCCCTTCGGCGACCGCCAGCTTGGTCACCGTGCCCGGCTCCTCGGCCAGGACCGGGATCTCCATCTTCATCGACTCGAGGATGACCAGCAT
>Ga0208589_1000281_pt1 | contig 24578 bp, 20 predicted proteins | sample NGESurshal092012_2_FD_184486 | JGI IMG/M metagenome (GOLD analysis project Ga0208589, IMG submission 184486) | Arctic peat soil microbial communities from Barrow, Alaska - NGEE Surface sample F53-2 shallow-092012 (SPAdes) | ecosystem: Environmental > Terrestrial > Soil > Wetlands > Peat ...
AAAAGAACGTGGCAGCCTTGTCGAGATCGCCGTCATTGCCGACCTTGAAGCCGAGCCGGTTGCAGGCGGCAGCCTGGGCCTTGCGCAGCACCACCGAGTGATGCTGGTGCTCTTCGCTGCCGCGCAGGTACACCGCTCTGTCGTCGCGGTCCTCGACATGCAGGCCGACGGTGTTCTCGTAGAACTCGCGGCTGGCATTGAGGTCGGTCACGTCGAGCACGACGTGGCTGCACCGGACGATATTGAACGGCGGATCGAAGACGTGTTGCGGAACGGGCATGGAGAGTCCTGTTAGCTTCTCTCGTCATTCCGGGGCGCGAGCTCTTGCGAGCGAGCCCGGAATCCATAACCCCTGCAGGGAGTATGGATTCCGGGCCTGCGCCAAGTGGCGCATCCCGGAATGACGGCGTTTGTTAAATGCCTAGCTTCTGAATCTTGTGGGTGCCCCGCGCCAGCGAGACGTGTTTGGTTTCCATGTAGAAGTCGAACGAATAGTCGCCGCCGTCGCGGCCGATGCCGGACGATTTCATGCCGCCGAACGGCGTCGGCAGATGGCGGACGTTTTCGGAATTGAGCCAGATCATGCCGGCCTCCAGCGCATCGGCGACGCGTAGCGCGCGGCCCATGTCGCCAGTCCAGACGTATCCGGTCAGGCCGTAATTGACGCCGTTGGCGATCTCGATCGCGTGCTTTTCGTCGCGGAACGGGATCACGGTCAGGAACGGCCCGAACACTTCCTCCTGCGCGACCCGCATACTGGCGTTGGCGCCGGTGACCAGCGTCGGCTGGATATAGTGACCGCCGCCGGGGCCGTCATGCGGTTTGCCGCCGACCGCGATGACGGCGCCGTCCTTCCGCGCGACGTCGAAATACGAACACACCTTTGCAAGGTGCCGCTCATGGATCAGCGGTCCGATTTCGGTCGCGGGATCCAAGGGGTGGCCGACCTTCAACGCCTTGACCCGCGCCGTAAGCTTCTCGATGAACTTTTCGGCGACGCTTTCCTGGATCAGCAGGCGGCTGGAAGAGGTGCAGCGCTCGCCATTGAGCGAGTAGATCATGAACACGACCGCATCGAGCGCGCGGTCGAGATCGGCATCGTCGAACACGATCACGGGGTTCTTGCCGCCGAGTTCGAAATGCACGCGCTTCAGCGTCGGCGCGCCCTGCGCCATGATGGCCGAACCAGTCGCACTTTCGCCGACGAATCCAATTGCCTTGATCGCGGGATGCTCGGTCAGCGCCTTGCCGGCTTCCTCGCCGATGCCATGCACGGTGTTGAGCACGCCGTCGGGCACGCCGGCCTGTTTTACCAGTTTGGCCAGCAGGTCGGCCGTCACCGGCGACCATTCCGCGGGCTTGTGCACCACGGTGCAGCCGGCGGCCAGCGCGGGCGCGATTTTCCAGGTCGAGAGCATGAACGGCGTGTTCCACGGCGTGATCACGCCGACCGGGCCGATCGGCACCCGGGTCGAAACGTTCCAGTGCTCGTCGCTCGGCGTGTTGAGACCGTCGCGCGCCTCGCCGCATTTGTCGGCGAAGAAGCGGAAATTCTCCGCGCCGCGGATCGCGGCCTTGGCCATGAATCGATGCGCTTGGCCGGTGTCGATGCATTCCAGCACCGCGATATCGTCGGCACGCTCCTCGATCGCATCCGCGACCCGATGCAGCAGCTTCTTGCGCATTGCGGCCGGCATATCGCGCCAGGACTTGAAGGCAAGCGCGGCTGCGGTCGCGGCACGGTCGATATCCTCGGCATTGCCGCGCGCCACGGACGCCAGCACGGAGCCGTCGACCGGCGAAGTGGTCTCGAACGTCTGGCCGGATACCGACGGCACGATTTTGCCGTCGATGATGTGGCCGATGCCTTCGGCCTTCAGCTTTGCGAGCAGCGGAGCGACGCGGTCGCGATTGGCCGCGAACACGTCGGATGATTTCGGCGTGACCTTATCCATTGATAGCAGCCTCCACTTTCGCTGTCTTTTGCAGGGCTTCGTGGATGTTGTTGCGTTTCCAGCTCATGTCCTTGTCGTTGATCTGCATCTCGAACGACAGCGCGAACGTGCCCTTCGCGAACACCGGATCAAGATAGTTCGACAGTGCCTTGAAGACATGCTCGCCGGCTTTCTGGCGGGTGGCGAGATCGCGGCCCTCGCCGAGCCGCAGCAGCATGGCGATAAAACCGTGATCCGGATTGCCGTCGGCGATCGCATAATGCTCGCAGCGCACGGCGCGGACGCGGGTGCCCCCGATCGGGAAGATTCCGGTTTCAATCGCGGCCTTGCGGACCACCTCGACTACCTTGGCCATGTCGACACGGGAATCCAGATTGGCGGAATATTCGAGCGTGAAATGCGGCATGATGGATTACTCCAGCGGTGGTTCGGTATCAGGTGAAGTAGCAGCTCACGCTGCCGTAAGGACCATAGTCGGCTTGAATCGTGTCGCCTTTGCGGGTCTCGATCGGGCGGATGAACGATCCGGCCAGCACGACCTGGCCTGCCTCGAGGGCCAGGCCCAGCGGCGCGATCTTGTTGGCGAGCCACGCCACGCTGGTGGCGGGATGGTTGAGTACGCCGGCGGCAAGCCCGGTCTCTTCCAGTTGGCCGTTGCGATAGCACAGCGCGCCGATCCAGCGCAGGTCGGCGTCCAGCGGACGGATTGGACGCCCGCCGAGCACGATGCCGGCGTTCGCAGCGTTGTCGGCAATCGTGTCGAATATCTTGCGGGTCGACTTGGTTTGCGGATCGACGCGCTCGATCCGGGTGTCGAGGATTTCCAGCGCCGGCACCACGAAATCGGTCGCGTTGAGCACGTCGAATAGGGTGCAGCCAGGACCTGTCAGGCGCTGCTTCATGATGAAGGCGAGCTCGGCTTCGACCCGCGTGCCGATAAAGCGATCCGACGGCACGAGGCCGCCGTCGGCGAAGAACATGTCGTCGAGCAGCACGCCGGAATCCGGCTCGTCGATATTGAGCGCGCTCTGCATCGCTTTCGAGGTAAGGCCGATCTTGTGACCCCTAACCACGTGGCCCCGCGCGAGCTTGATCGCGATCCACGCTTTCTGGATCGCGTAGGCGTCCTCGATGGTGATGCCCGGATGGTCCAGCGAAATCTGCCGGATCTGCTTGCGGGTTTTTTCCGCATCGTCGAGCCGTTCGGCGGCAAGAAGGATATCGTCCTTGGAGAGGGCCATGCTCGGTCGATGTTGTGTGCGAGGGAATACGAAAAGTGGATGCGGAAATATGATTAACATGTTAAATGGTTCAGGGCAAACCCTATCCGGGCTTGCTGCAGCGCAAAAATGATCGCGCGGCTGACGCGGGACGGATTGACGATGGCGCGGAAGAAATCGCTGAAGGGGGCCGGTTCAGGGCCGTCCGGCAAGGCGCGGCGGCTGCCGATACGGGAGTTCTCGCGATCGCTGCCGATGTCGCTGTTGCGCGCGCGCGAGGCGGTGATGCGCCAGTTCCGGCCGTCGCTGCGCCATCACGGCCTGACCGAGCAGCAATGGCGCATCTTAAGGGCGCTGACGGCGGTCGAGGCCATCGAGGTCACCGAGCTGGCGCATGTTGCGTTTCTGCTCGGCCCGAGCCTGTCGCGCATTCTGCGTGACCTCGAGGCGCGGCATTTGATCGAGCGGCGGATCGCCAAGGCCGATCTGCGCCGCGCAATGGTATCGATCTCCGCCAAGGGGCTGAAGCTGATCGAGGCGGTAGCGCCGTCGTCGGAAGCGATCTATGCGGAAATGACAAAACGCTATGGCGCCCGCAAGCTCGCCGAGTTGCAGGACATGCTGCATGGGCTCGAAAGCAGCCTTGCCGAGTTGCCTGATGACGGCGAAGACGATGACGGGACAGGCGACTTCGAATGATCGACCATTTGCGCGGCGAGGGTTCCACAGCCCGAACCGACGTAGAAAGAGGTTCGGCCGGCCGACGCCAATAATTCAGGGCCGCCATGCGTCGGTACGCCTTTTGTTATCCCGGAAACCATTGCGATATCAATTTACTCTCGGGCAAAGAGTCCGTAGATACGCAGTCGGTTTCGCGTCCGGCAACGGATCGCCAAAACCAAGAAAGGCCGACAAAGAAGCCCGGCCTCAGGGAGGATGTAATGAAGCTTACGCGACGGGATTTTGCGGCTGGCTTGGCCGTTGGTATTACCGCACCTTACGTCATCGGCAGTGCGGCACGGGCGCAGGGCGCCACCATCAAGATCGGGATGTGCGTGCCCGTCACCGGTCCCGCGGCCGAGCAGGGCCTCTGGGCACAGAACGGCGCCAAGCTGGCGCTGGCAGCCGTCAACAAGGCCGGCGGCGTCCTCGGCAAGCAGGTCGAACTGGTCACCGAAGACGACCAGACCACCAATCCCGGCATCGTGCTGGCCTTCTCCAAGCTCGCGGCCCAGTCGGACATCGTCGGCTTCCTGGGGTCGATCCGGTCGACCCAGGTGCACGCGATGGCGCCCGACGTGCTCAAGCTCGGCAAGCCCGTGATGATCGGCGGCACCGATCCCAATTTGACCCATACGGGCAATCAGTGGCTGTTCCGCTTCCGTCCCAACGACAGCTATTCCGGTCGCGTCATCGCCGATTACGGCGTCAAGACGCTCGGCAAGAAGAAGTGGGCGATCGTGCATTCGACCGACGCGTTCGGGACCGCCGGCGGCAAGGCGCTGGCCTCCGCGCTCGAAGCGCTCGGCAGTCCGGCCGTGCTCGATCAGGGCTATGCCAACCAGAGCCAGGATTTTACCCCGGTCGTGCTGGCGGTGAAGCAATCCGGCGCCGACGTTCTCGGCACCTATTTCACCTTCGAGAATGACCTCGGCATTTTCGCCCGTCAGCTGCGCCAGCTCGGCGTCACCATTCCCTGGGTCGGCTCGCCCTCGGTGGTCGCGGTGTCCTCGACCAAGCTCGCCGGTCCGGCGCTGTTCGGCACCTTCGGCGTGGCGGACTATGCGGAAGATTCCAGCGATGCCTCCAAGGCGTTCGGCAAAATCTACCGCGACGCCTACAAGACCGCGCCGGACAACCAGAGCGCCTGGACGTACGACGCCATCACGGTGCTGTCGGCGGCGATCAACAAGGCCGGCGCGACCGAGCCCGCAAAAATCCGCGACGCTATTCTGGCGCTGAAGAAGTTCCCGGGCGCGGAGGGCGAGTATAATTTCGACCAGAACGGTGACGGTCTGCACGGCTACAACGTCGTGAAGAACGAGAAGGGGAACATCGTCTTCGACAAGCACATCGAGTTCAACGATTGATCGTTGCTTCCGGCCTCTCCGTCAGGGAGAGGCCGGAGTGATCTTGTCCAGGACTTTTCCACGAGCGTTTGGCTGCGTGGTTCCTCTCACCGGACGCGTGTCATGGATCTCGTCCTACAATTGCTGTTTACCGGCATCGGCATCGGCGCGGTCTATGCGCTGGTCGCGCTCGGCTTCGTGCTGATCTTCCGCGCCACCAATGTGGTGAATTTCGCGCAAGGCGAATTCTCGATGGTCGCCGCCTATCTGATGGTGGTGTTCGCCGTCGACCTGCAATGGCCCTATTGGCTGTCGTTCCTGATGGCGCTGGGCGGCATGGCGCTGCTCGGCGTCGTCTTCAATCTCGGGGTCTATTATCCGCTGCGTCACCGCAGCTTCCTGCCGGTGATTATCGCGACCATCGGCGCCTCGATCCTGATGTCCAATTCGGTGCTGGCGATCTACGGCCCGCAGCCGCAAGTGCTGGAAGGCTGGTTCGAGACGCCGGGCATCCAGCTCGGGCCGGTCTACCTCGACAGCCAGTATCTCCTGATCATTGCCGTGACCGCGGCGCTCGTGGTGTTCAATTACTGGTTCTTCGAACACACGCTGCTCGGCAAGAAGCTGCAGGCCACCTCGCAGGACAAGGAGATGGCCTCGCTGCTCGGCATTTCCGTGTCCAGCATGATCATGATCACCTTCATCTATTCGGCGGTGCTGGGCGGTCTTGCCGGCATCCTGGTCGCGCCGGTTTTGTTCGTCTCGATCCAGATGGGATCGACCATCGCGCTGAAGGCCTTTGCCGCCACCATCATCGGCGGCTTCGGCGATGTTGCCGGCGCGGTCGTCGGTGGCCTTGCGCTCGGCATCATCGAGACGTTTGGGGCGGCGTATATTTCGGTGCCCTACAAGGACGGGTTTGCCTTTCTGGTGCTGATATTCTTCCTCGTCTTCCGGCCGCAGGGCCTGTTCGGCGAACGCGTGGCGGAGAAGGCATGAGCGCGCCATCCGACAACATGCCGGCCACCGTTGCCGTGCCGCGCGCAAAACCGATGCTGTTGCGTCATTTGCCTTATTTCATCGGCGCCGCGATCCTGATCGCGCTCGCCGCGACCGTCCAGGTCGATGGCTATGTCCACAACATCCTGATGCAGGCCACCACGTTTGCGATCGCGGTGTTCGGCCTCTCGGTCGTGCTCGGGCTATGCGGGCAGATCAATCTGGCGCAGGCGGCGTTCTTCGGCCTCGGCGCCTATGTCGTCGGCATCGGGACCTCGGACTATCATGTCAGCTACTGGATATGCCTTGCCGGCGCCTGCATTGTTGCGCTGTTGGCCGGCGCGCTGCTCGGCGCCTCGACGCTGCGGCTTGGCGGCCATTACCTCGCCATGGTGACGATTTCGTTCCAGCAGATCGTAACGCTGGTCATGATCAACGCGATCTGGCTCACCCACGGCCCGGACGGCGTCTCCAATATCGGCCGGCCCGATCTGTTCCTGTCGGCGGAATCCTATCTCGCCTTCTGCGTCGCGATGCTGGCGCTGGTCGGCTATGCCGTGTGGCATCTCGCCGATACAGGGCTCGGGCGCGCGATGCGCGCGGTGCGCGACAATGAGCTCGCGGCCGGTGTCGTCGGCATCGACGTGTTCCGCACCAAGATCTACGCTTTTGCACTCAGCGCGGTGCTTGGCGGATTGGCCGGCGGCCTGTTCGCCGGCGGTTTTGCCTATGTCAGTCCGGATCAATTCTCGTTCGCCGAATCCATCGAGTATCTGACGATGTCGCTGCTCGGCGGCGTGTCGTCGCCGATCGGCTCGGCGATCGGCACCGGCCTGTTGATCCTGATCCCGGAATGGTTGCGCTTTCTCAAAAGCGTGCCCGGGCTTTATCTCGCGATCTATGGCCTGTTCGTCATCCTGATCATGCGCTACATGCCCGACGGCATCTGGGGATTCGTCACCGCGGCGATCGACCGCTTGCGCGGCACGGTCAAGGCGTCGCCGGCAGCGAGCGCGCTGAAATTGATGCCGGCCACCGTCGGCGGCGATATCGTGCTCGAAGTGACTGGCCTTGCCAAATATTTCGGCGGCCTCAAGGCGGTCGACGGCGTCGACATTCAGGTCCGGCGCGGCGGGGTTCACGCGTTGATCGGACCGAACGGTTCCGGCAAGACCACGACGCTGAACGTGCTCTCCGGCCTGTACAAAGCCACCGCCGGCAGAATCGTGCTCGACGGCACCGATATCACCGACATGCCGCCGCATCTGCGCACCGCGGCGGGGCTTGGCCGCACCTTCCAGAACATCCGTCTGTTCCGCTCGATGACCGCGCTTGAAAATGTCGAGATCGGCGCCGAGCGGCCGGGCAACACGCTGATATCCGGCGGCGACGCCGCGCTCACCGAGCGCGCGATGGAGGCGCTGACCTTCGTCGGCCTCGGCAGCCGCGCCAATGAACTGATTTCGAGCTTTTCCTACGGCCACCAGCGGCTGATCGAGATCGCACGCGCGCTGGCCGCCAATCCGACCTTGCTGCTGCTCGACGAGCCCGCGGCCGGCCTCAACTCGACCGAAAAACTCGAACTGCACGAGCTGCTCAAGCGCATCGCGGCGCAAGGCCTGACCATCCTGATCATCGACCACGACATGACGCTGGTCTCCGAAGCGGCCCAGCACATCACGGTGCTCAATTTCGGACGCCGCATTGCGGACGGCGAATCCCTGGCGGTGCTGCGCCATCCCGATGTCGTCTCCGCCTATCTCGGGACCGAATAAATGGCGCTGCTCGAAATCCGCGACCTGGTTGTGCGTTACGGCGAGATCGAGGCGCTGCGCGGCATCTCGCTGGCGGTCGATCAGGGCCAGGTGGTGACGCTGCTCGGCGCCAACGGCGCCGGCAAATCGACCACGTTGCGCGCGATCTCGGGCCTCGCCAAACCCGCGACCGGCGACATCCTGTTCGACGGCAAATCGATCGCTGGGCTGAGGCCCGAAGCCATCGTCCGGCTCGGCATTTCCCATGTACCGGAAGGGCGACGGATTTTTCCGGGCTTAACGGTCAAGGAAAACATCATGCTCGGCGCCTCGAACCGGCGCGTTTCGTCCTCGGAACTGTCGCGCGAGGCGGATGCGATGTTCGACCTGTTTCCGGACATCCGCAAATTCACCTCTTCGCTGGGCTGGACGCTGTCGGGCGGCCAACTGCAGATGGTTGCGGTGGCGCGCGGGCTGATGGCCAAGCCGCGCCTGCTGCTGCTGGACGAGCCGTCGCTGGGGCTCGCGCCGGTAATCGTGCAAGCGGTGTTCAAGATCATTTCCGAGATCCGCCGCAACACCACGGTGCTGCTGGTCGAACAGAATGCCCGCATGGGGCTTTCGGTGGCCGACCACGGCTATGTGCTGGAAACCGGTCGCATCGTGCTCGGGGGCAAGCCCGACGAACTCTGGGGCAACGAGGCCATTGCGGCCGCCTATCTCGGCGGCCACGCCAAGGTCGGCGCCTGAAACAGCCGCCATTGCGCCTCCAAAACGGCTCCCCTTGCCTGACGGCACCGGGGCGGCGATAGTGCACGCCGAAATTCGTAAAACGCCGCCATCGCAACGCAGCGAAGCAAGTCAGAGCTGCAAAATTCGGACTGTCTTGCGCGCTTGCAAGGCTCTAGGCAGTGGCGGCGGATCACGACAACAGGGAAGGAAACAAGCGTGGCAAACAACGTCAAGAAGGTATGGGCTTCCGGCAAGGCCGTGGTGAACGCGTGGCTCGCGATCCCGTCGGGTTTTTCCGCCGAAGTGATCGCGCAATGCGGCTTTGATAGCGTGACCGTCGACATGCAGCACGGCGTGCAGGATTACCAGTCGATGGTGCAATGCTTTCAGGCGATGCATGCCCATCCGGTGACGCCGATGGTTCGCGTACCGTGGAATGAGCCCGGCATCATCGGCAAGGTGCTGGATGCCGGCGCCTATGGCGTGATCTGCCCGATGATCAACACCAGGGAAGAAGCCGAGAACCTGGTCCAGTACAGCAAATATCCGCCGCGCGGCACCCGTTCCAACGGCCCGATCCGGTCCGGCATGTATGGCTCGGCCGGCACCTATCAGCAAACCGCGAACGAAGAGATCGTGTTGCTGCCGATGATGGAGACCAAGACCGCGGTCGGAAACATGGAAGCGATCCTCGACGTCGAGGGCATCAACGGCGTCTATATCGGTCCGTCCGATCTCGGCTTCTCCTATGGGCTGGTGCCGAAGCTCGACCGCGACGAGCCGGAAATTCTCAAGATCTACGAGAAGATCGTGAAAGAGTGCGGCAAGCGCAATCTCTACCCCGGCATCCACTGCTCCGGTGCCGACGGCGCCGTGCGCGCGATCAACATGGGTTTCAAGCTCGTGACGCTGTCGAACGAGAGCGGCCTGATGGCGACCTACGCCAAGATGCAGATCGCCCAGACCCGGAAAGAGTCGGGCGGCAAGGCTTAACTTGCCTCTCCCTCGCCCCGCTCTTGCGTCGGGGTGAGGGGGCGCTTCCCGCGAATGCTGTCTCAGTAATTCGCTCAGTGCCTTGCCCCTGACCGGCGCCGAAGCGCAGCTTCGGCGTTCTGTTTAGAGACGGCCGCCGAAGGCGGCCTACGCTCTCCCCGTAAAGAACGAGGAGAGGTCGAAGTAACCAAAGGAGACACCCCATGGCCCAGGCTCCCGTCATCCGCCTGCATCCCGATGATGGCGTGCTGATTGCGCGCTCGAGCTTGCCGCCGGGCATGGTGGTGGCCGACGGCGTTACCACGGTCGAGCGCATTCCTGCCGGCCACAAGGTCGCGATCAAGCCGATTGCGGTGGGCGAGCCGATCCGTCGCTACGGCCAGATCATCGGTTTTGCGACCACGCCGATCGCGCCGGGCCAGCATGTCCACACCCAGAATTGCGGCATGGGCGATTTCGCCAAGGATTATGCGTTCGGCGTCGATGTCACGCCGACACCGAATTTCGATCTCCCGGCGACGTTCGACGGCATCCGCCGCTCCGACGGACGGGTCGCGACCCGCAATTACATCGGCATCCTCACTTCGGTGAATTGCAGCGCGCATGTCGCGGGCATGGTCGCCGATATCTTCAAGAAGAATCCGTTCACCGGCGACAACCCGCTGGCCGATTTTCCCAATGTCGACGGCGTGGTGGCGCTGACCCACAAGACCGGTTGCGGCATGACCCAGGACGAGCCGTTGGCGCTGCTTCGCCGCACCCTCGGCGGCTATGCACGGCACGTCAATTTTTCGGCCGTCGTGGTGCTCGGCCTTGGCTGCGAGGTCAACCAGATCGGCGGCCTGATGCAGGAGCAGAAACTCGCGGGCCGGCTGCGCGCGATGGACATCCAGGAAGTCGGTGGCACCCGCAAGACGGTGGAAGCCGGCGTGGCCTTCGTGCGCGAGGCGCTGACTGACGCCAACAAGGTCAAACGCGAACCGGTGCCGGCGAGCGAACTAACGGTTGCGCTGCAATGCGGCGGCTCCGACGGTTATTCCGGCGTCTCCGCTAACCCTGCGTTGGGAGCAGCCAGCGATCTCCTGGTACGGCACGGCGGCACCGTGATCCTGTCGGAGACGCCCGAGACCTACGGCGCCGAGCATCTTTTGACCCGCCGCGCGGTCAGCCGCGAAGTCGGCGAGAAGCTGGTTGCGCTGATGCGCTGGTGGGAGGAATACACCGAGCGTGAAGGCGCCGAGATGAACGCCAACCCGAGCCCCGGCAACAAGGCCGGCGGCCTCACCACGATCCTGGAGAAGTCGCTGGGCGCGATGGCGAAGGCCGGCAGCACCAATCTGGTCGATGTGCTGAACTACGCCGAGCCGGTCACCAAGAAGGGTTTCGTGTTTATGGACACGCCCGGCTACGACCCGGTCGCGGCGACCGGACAGGTGGCGGGCGGCGCCAACCTCGTCTGCTTCACCACCGGCCGCGGCAGCGTGTTCGGCTGCAAGCCGGCACCCTCGATCAAGCTTGCGACCAACTCGGTGATGTACAAGCGCATGGAAGACGACATGGACGTCAATTGCGGCACTATCCTCGACGGGGAGGAAACCGTGCAGCAATGCGGCCAGCGCATTTTCGACCTGATGCTGAAGACCGCGTCGGGACAGCCGACCAAGAGCGAAAGTTTTGACTTTGGCGGCGCCGAATTCGCGCCCTGGGTGCTCGGCGCCACGATGTAGGCCGGCGTGAGTGGTCCGGTTTACCGACCATTGACCACGCAAGCGACCTGCAATTTTAACCAACGTTTCGGCAATCCGGCCGCTCGGAGGCGCGCGTAAGGCCGCCTTTAATCCTGCCGCCCTAGGCTCGGTCCCGTAGACGAGAGCTTCATCTCGCACAACAACCAGGGGGACGATCTACCATGTCGAGCATCAAAATTCTGTGGGCCCATCCGGAACGCAATCTGTTCAACCAGATCGCGATGTTCAGCGTTAGCGGCCTTGCGATGTCGCTGGCGCTGACTTTCGGCTGCAATCTCCAGGCTCCCGTGCAGTGGTTCTGACCGGAGCCTGAGCGCCAACTAACGTTCGCTTAACGGCAAATAGCGCGCAAAAGCTTGCGCGCTATTTTCGTTTGGGGGATTGCTTCGGTGCGACCGCGCGCCCTGCCGAGGTCGCTGTCAGGCGGCCTTGCTGGAGCGCGGTGTGTCTTCGCGGAGATTGTGGAAGAACTTGTCGACTTCGCGCGACAGGATTTCCGCGGTCGCGGTCAGGTCGGTGGAGGCCGACAGCACCGAGGTCGCGGCCTTGGCGGTCTCGCCGATCGCATCGCTGAGCGAACCGATATTGACGACCAGCGTTTCGTTACCTTGGGCGGCCATCTGCGCGTTAGCCGAGATCTCACGGGTCGCGGCATCCTGTTCGGCAACAGCGCTGGCGATGGTCGATGTCACTTCATTGATGTTACGGACCACGCCGCCGATCTCGCGAACGGCATTGACGGCATTGCGTGTCGAGCTCTGGATCATGCTGACGTTCTCGCCAATCTCGGAGGTCGCTTTCGCGGTCTGTTCCGCCAGCGCCTTGACCTCGTGAGCCACCACCGCGAAGCCACGGCCGGCATCGCCGGCGCGGGCGGCCTCGATCGTGGCATTGAGCGCCAGCAGATTGGTCTGTTCGGCGATGGTCTGGATCAGATTGAGCACGCCGTCGATGCGCTGGGTCGCGGCCGCGAGGCTTTCGATCTCCGCCACCGATTTATCCGTGCGCTGGCCGGCCTCTTCGACCACGTTGGCCGAATGATGGACCTGGCGGCTGATTTCCTCGACCGAAGCCGACAGCTCCTCGGCGGCTCCGGCGACCGCGGCGACGCTTTGCGAGGCCTGTTCGGTGGCGCCGGCCGCGACCACGGCCTGTCCGTTGGCATCCGACGCCACCTTGGCGATGGATTGCGCGGTATTGCGCATCGAGGATGCGCTGGTGCCGACCGCACGCACCACGCCTTGCATCGCTTCGCGGAATTCCTCGACCGATTTCTCGATGTGCCGGGTACGCGCCTCGCGCGCTTCGGAGTCCTGCAATACCTGCGAATTGAGTTTGCGGTTGCGATCCATCGCTTCCTTGAAGATCTGGATGGCGCGCGCCAGCGCACCGATCTCGTCGGTGCGTTCGATGTGCGGGACCTCGACATCGTCGGCGCCGTCGGCCACCTGCTTGATGGTGGTGGTGATGACCGAGAGCGGCCGCGCGATCGAACGGGCGATGATTAGTACGCCGATCACGACCACCGCCAGCGCGAGACCGCCGAGGCAAGTCAGCAGGAAGGCGAGTTGCCGATTGGCGTCGGTCTGCTGCGCCAGTCGCTTGCTGCGCTCGGCATAGACCTTCGACAGCGCTTCGAGATCCTTGTTCAGCGCCGAACGGACTGAGCGGTTGGCGTCGTTGTCGCCCCATTCACGGCCCGCGGCGGGGTTGATCTCGATGCCGCGGCGGACCAGTTCCTTGCGGAACTCAACGAACTGGTCGATGCGCTTCTTGAAGGTCGCGAATTGCTCGGCGTCATCGGCCTGCACCAGCGATTCCCAGTTTTTGACAACGCCAAGAATCTGATCATTGAACTTGAGAAGCCCGCCGCCGAACTTCTTGGCGCCGGCGACGTCGGTCGACATATAGACGCCGCGGGATTCCATCACCACCGCGTAGATCAGCGAATTGACGTGCTGGACGTTGAGTGCGGCCCGGCTCGCCGTTGCCACGGCTTCCGTGAGTTCCTCGTTTCGGCGCGAGTTGTAGTCCGACAGGAATGTGATTATCGCGGTCAGCACCGCGACCAGCGCGAAAACCGAATAGAGTTTGGCCGCAAGCGAAAGCCTGGACATCATGGCGGGTGACCTGGTGAATCGGTTGATTTTTGCGGGCATCACGATCTCTGAGGACGCCGTGATTTCGACCGTCTAAAAATTATGCAGAATTTTCATGGACAAACCCTTAATCCGTCAATCTTTTGTAACATTAGAATTGTTAATAAAGATCAATCGCTTATGATAGAACTCAGCGGCGTTCAGCCGGACTTTGGTTGTATCTGCGGGGCGCGTACCGCGATTATGCTCGGTGTCAAGGCGGGGCAGGCGGACCTAATCCCCGGTACACCCGGCTTCCCCCGCAATGAAGATGCTATCGTCGGCGGCGACCGTCCCGCATTGAAGCCATGATGGCTTCGGAGCCGACATTTCGGAACCGATATGGCCTATCGCCACGCCATCGACGCCACCAGCCATGTCTTCGCCGATCTGCGCGACCTGCTCGCCAAGGCCACGCCGGCGCGCTCCGGCGACCGGCTGGCGGGGATCGCAGCCGGGAGCGCCCAGCAGATGATGGCGGCACGGATGGCGCTGGCCGACGTCCCGTTGAAGCAGTTTCTGCGGGAAACCGTCATCGCCTATGAAGACGATGAGGTCACCCGCCTGATCGTCGACAGCCATGACGATCAAGCCTTTGCGCCGGTTTCCTCGCTCACCGTCGGCGCGTTCCGCGACTGGCTGTTGTCGGATGCCGCCACGGCCGAAAGCTTGCGCAAGCTGTCGCGCGGCGTGACGCCGGAGATGGCCGCGGCCGTGTCAAAACTGATGCGCAACCAGGATCTGATCCAGGTCGCGAAAAAATGCCAGGTGACCACGCGGTTTCGCAACACCATCGGCCTGCGCGGGCGCATGAGCGTGCGGTTGCAGCCCAATCATCCCTTCGACGACGCCAGGGGCGTTACCGCCTCGATCCTCGACGGCATCCTGCTCGGCTCCGGCGACGCCTGTATCGGCATCAATCCGGCGAGCGACGACCCGGCTGCGATCGGCGCGCTGTTGCGGCTGATCGACGACGTCATCACGCGGCTGCGGATTCCGACCCAGGGCTGCGTCCTCGCCCATGTGACCACAACGCTCGGGCTGATCGAGCAGGGTTTTCCCGTCGACCTGGTGTTCCAGTCGATTGCGGGGACCGAGGCCGCCAATCGCAGTTTCGGGATCGACCTTGCGCTGCTGCGACAGGCGCATCAGGCCGGATTGTCGCTGCAACGGGGCAGCGTCGGCAACAATGTGATGTATTTCGAAACCGGGCAGGGGTCGGCGCTGTCGGCCAATGCCCATCACGGCGTCGACCAGCAGACGCTCGAAGCGCGTGCCTATGCGGTCGCCCGCGCCTTCGATCCCCTGCTGGTCAACAGCGTGGTCGGCTTTATCGGCCCGGAATATCTCTACGACGGCAAGGAGATCATTCGCGCCGGGCTGGAGGACCATTTCTGCGGCAAGCTGCTCGGGCTGCCGATCGGCGTCGATATCTGCTACACCAACCACGCCGAAGCCGACCAGGACGACATGGACAATCTGCTGACGCTGCTGGCCGCCGCCGGCGTGACCTTCATCATGGGCGTCCCCGGCGCCGACGACGTCATGCTGAACTATCAATCGACCTCGTTCCACGACGCGCTCTATGTCCGCGACCTCTTTGGCCTGAAACGGGCGCCGGAGTTCGACGACTGGCTATTCCGGGCCGGCCTGTCGGATGCCGCCGGGCGGCTGGCCCCCGACAGCGGCCGATTGCCTGATTTCGCCGCACGGCTGATCTCCTGATGCCCAATCTCCCGGGTCCATGGTCCGGCCTGCGGATCGCCGGTGAGAACGTCCGGACGCAACTTTCCGGCCCCGCGCGGGTTGGCAAGCCTGACACTGGCGACGTTGCTCGATTGGCAATGCCGCTAAAATCATGGCTGCCACAATGTTGAAGAATTTGTGGCCCAGCTTTGAACGTGATCCATTAGTGGGCCACTACGGGTTTGTAGTTGCAGAGGAAGTTCGATGCGAGTTGAGGGCATAGAGAACGTACGGCGGATCCTTTGCGTGTTTCCGCGCTATACGTCCTCGTTCGGCACCTTCGAATACGCCTATCCCCTGACCGCCGGCGTCGAGGCCTTCATGCCCCCGCAGGGGCTGCTGTTGATCGCGGCCTATCTGCCCGAACAATGGCCGGTCCGCTTCATCGACGAGAACATTCGCGCCGCTACCGCCGAGGATTTCGAATGGGCGGAAGCCGTGTTGGTGAGCGGCATGCATATTCAGCGTCAGCAGATGAACGATATCTGCCGCCGCGCCCATGCCCATGATCTCGCGGTCGCGATCGGCGGCCCCTCGGTCAGCGCCTGCCCGGACTATTATCCCGGATTCGACTATCTCCATGTCGGCGAACTCGGCGATGCCACCGATGAGTTGATTGCAAGATTGGCGCGCGATCCGTCGCGGCCCGATCAGCAAATCGTGCTGAAGACCACCGATCGCCTCGACATGACCCGGTTTCCGATCCCGGCCTATGAGCTTGCCGAGATCCCCCGCTATTTCCTCGGCAGCATCCAGTATTCGAGCGGCTGCCCCTACCAGTGCGAATTCTGCGACATTCCGGGCCTCTATGGCCGCAATCCCCGGCTCAAGTCGCCGCAGCAGATCACCGCCGAGCTCGACAAGCTGCTCGAATGCGGCATCATGGGATCGGTCTATTTCGTCGATGACAATTTCATCGGCAACCGCAAGGCCGCCCTCGATCTGTTGCCGCATCTGATCGAGTGGCAGAAGAAGACCGGCTACGTGTTGCGCTTCTCCTGCGAAGCGACGCTCAACATCGCCAAGCGCCCGGAAATCCTGGCGGGAATGCGCGAGGCGTACTTCTGCACCATCTTCTGCGGCATCGAGACGCCGGATCCGGTGGCGCTGAAGGCGATGCACAAGGATCACAACATGATGGTTCCCATCATGGAAGCGATCCACACCCTCAACAGTTTCGGGATGGAAGTAGTATCCGGCATCATCCTCGGCCTCGATACCGACAAGCCGGATACCGGGCAGCATTTGCTTGAATTCATCGAAGCGTCGCAAATCCCGCTGTTGACGATCAATCTGCTGCAGGCGTTGCCGAAGACGCCGCTGTGGGACCGCCTGAAGCGCGAGAACCGCCTGATCGAGGACGAAGGGCGCGATTCCAACGTCGACTTCCGCTTGCCCTATGAGGATGTCGTCACCACCTGGCGCGCCTGCATGGGCAGTGCGTACGAGCCGGCCAAGCTGTTTGAACGTTACGAATACCAGATCAGCCACGCTTATGCGAACCGGCTGCAGCCGCCAAGGTCGCCGCAACAGACGTCGTGGAAGAATATCAAGCTCGGCCTCACCATGCTGCGCAACATCTTCTGGAAGGTCGGCGTGCTCGGCGACTACAAGATCGAGTTCTGGAAGTTCGCGCTCAAGCGTCTGGCCCGTGGCGAGATCGAACATCTGATTGCATCGGTCCTGGTGGCGCATCACCTGATCATGTTCGCGCGCGATGCGTCTGGCGGCCACACCAACGCGTCCTACTATTCGCTGAAACTTCAGGAAGCTTCCGTTCCCGCGGAGTAGCGCCTTGCCGACAGGCTGACAGTGATGGCGATGATGCCTGTCCCGCCCGGACGTACGCTGCGCGATCTGCGTCATCTGACGCCGGCGCGGGTTGGGCTCGGCCGCTCCGGTGCCGGCCTGCCGACCGACGCGCTGCTTGCCTTTACGCTCGACCATGCGCGGGCCCGCGATGCCGTTCACGCCGCCTTCGATGTCGCAAGCCTGATGCAGGGCCTCGGCGCGCTCGATCTTGAACCGCTCGGGGTCAAAAGCCGCGTCCGCGACCGCAAGGATTATCTCCGGCGTCCCGATCTCGGGCGGATGCTGGACGAAGAATCTTATCATGTGTTGACGACGCATCGCGACGCGCCATGCCGGCTTGCGATCGTGGTCGGCGATGGGCTGTCGCCGGCGGCGGTCAATCGTCACGCGCTCGAACTGCTTCGCAATCTCGTTCCGCGTCTTGCCGCTGACGCGATCGGTATCGGCTGTACCGTGGTCGCATCAGGCGCGCGGGTTGCGCTCGGTGACGAGATCGGCGCGATCGTTGGAGCCGACATGCTCGTGATGCTGATCGGCGAGCGGCCGGGGCTTTCCACGCCCGACAGCCTCGGTGCGTACCTGACGTTTGCGCCGCGGGTCGGCCGCACCGATGCCGAGCGCAATTGCATCTCCAACATCCACGCGGCCGGGCTCGGTTATGACGAGGCGGCCTCGCGGATCGCGTGGCTGGCCCGCGAGGGTCTCACGCGGGGAATCACCGGCGTCGCGCTGAAGGACGAGAGTGGCGGCGGAACGTCGCAGCGGATCGCCGACGGTTCCTGACCAGCCTGACAAAGCGGCAATTTGAGGCCATTATCGGCGTTGGATATCGATTTTGTGCTCAATATTGTTCTTGATTGTTCTTGATTGTTTTTGGCCCCATGCTTGCGAGAGACCACGCAGACCTGCTAGACCGGATCGGCGAATTTTCCGTATTGTTTTCAAGGGCTAGCGACCATCACCCACGGCCGATTTGCGGCCTTCCTCGCGCCCGGAACCTAAGCTGCACCTAGAGCGACCAATTGAGCTGATGTGAGGATCGGATAAGGCATGCTCGACAAGAATATCGATAGTCAGGTTCATACCGACAAGATCGAGCAGCCGCCGAAGGGGCTCAGCATCGCTTTCGGCCTGGAGCGTATCGGCCTGATCGCGGTCAAGGCACCGATCGTGTCCTGCATGATCCTGGTGGTGTTGATCGTCGGTGCGATCTTCGGCATCCAGCGCATCAAGATCGACGATTCGCTCAGCCAGTTGTTCCGCTCCAATTCCAAGGACTACAAGCAATACGAGGCGGAGACCAAACGCTTCCCGGCGACCGAATTCGACGTGCTCGTCGTGGTCGAGGGCAAGACGCTGCTGGCGCGCGATAATCTGATGAAACTGCGCGACCTCGTCACCGACCTGCAGCTCGTCGACGGCACCCGCGGCCTGATCTCGCTGTTCTCGGCGCGGCAGGCCCCGGCGCCGGGCAAGCTGCCGGCGGCGCTGTTCCCGAACGAACTGCCGCAGGGCGCCGACTACGACAAGTTCATCGAGACCGTCAAAAGCAACGAGATCATTCGCGGCAAGCTGTTATCCGAAGACGGCACGCTGGCGCTGGTCGTGCTGTCGCTTGAGCCCGACGTGGTCGCGAGCAGCAAGCTCGGCAAGACCGTCGGCGATATCAGGAAGCTGATGGCCGACGACCTCAAGGGCAGTGGGCTCAAGGCCGAACTGTCAGGCGTTCCCGTCATGCAGCTCGAAATCCGCAACGCGGTCGAGCGCGACGGGCTGACCTATAACATCCTGGGCATTCTCGCCGGCTGTATCATCGCGATCATCTTCTTCCGCAAGATATCGTTCATGGTGGTCGCGGCGTTCCCGCCGATGATCGCGATCCTGCTCGCGCTCGGCGGCCTCGGCTGGGCCAATTTCAATCTCAACATGTTCCTGAACGTGATGACGCCGCTGATCATGGTGATCAGCTTCTCGGACTCGATGCAGCTGACGTTCGCGGCGCGCGACCGCTTGATCGCCGGGCAGGACAAGTACACTGCGTTCAAGAACGCCGTGCTGGTGGTCGGTCCGGCCTGCGTGCTGACCCACGGCACCGCCGGCATTTCGTTCATCGCCCTGCAATTCTCCGATTCCGACCTGATCCGAAAATTCGGCGAGGCGGGACTTGCCGCCACCATCATCGCGCTGCTCGCGGTGCTCTCGCTGGTGCCGGTGTTCGGCGTATTGCTGGTGCGCAACGAAAAGCTGTTCGCGGTGAAATTCCAGACCGCGGACGCCGGTGTGCAGGCGCTGCGCAATTTCTGCTACTGGATCGCGGTGCGCATGGTCAGCCGCCCCGGCATGTTCAGCCTGATCGCGTTGGTTCTCGTCGCGGGGCTCGGGACCGTTTATGCCAACCTGCAGCCGCGTTACCGGCTCGCCGATCAGGTTCCGGACAAGCAGCAGGCGGTCGCGGCCTCCAGCCGGCTCGACGCCAAGCTGACCGGCGCCAATCCGATCGACGTGCTGATCGAATTCCCCAAGGACCAGACGCTCTATTCGCCGCAGACCTTGCAGACGATCGCGGAAGTTCACGGGATCGTCGAAAAAGCGGCCGGCGTCGGCAATGTGTGGTCGCTGGAGACGTTGCGACGCTGGCTCGCGGAAAAAGTCGGCAGTACCGACGTCGCGACCCTGCAGGAATACGTCAACGCGATCCCGAAATATCTGGTGCAGCGTTTCATCTCGGCCGACCAGAGGGCCGTCGTGGTGTCGGGCAGGGTACCCGATCTCGATTCCAGCCAGATATTGCCGGTGGTCGACAAGCTCGACACCGCGCTCGATCCCATTCGCGCCGAGCATCCCGGCTACGAGATCGCGGTCACCGGCCTGTCCGCCATCGCCGCGCGCAACAGCGCCAGCATGATCGAAAAGCTCAACCGCGGGCTGACCGTCGAGTTCGCGCTGGTCGCGATCTTCATCGGGCTGGCATTCCGCTCGGTGGTGGTGATGTTCTCCTGCGTCCTGCCGGGCATCTTCCCGGTCGTGCTGTCGGGCACGCTGCTGTATCTGATGGGCGAGGGGTTGCAGTTCGCCAGCGTCGTCGCGCTCACGGTGTCCTTTGGCCTCGGGCTAAGCGCCACCATTCACTTCCTCAACAGGTTGAGGCTGGAGACCACGCCGGGGGTCAGTTCCGAACTGGCGGTCGAGCGCGCCACCGTATTGGTCGGTCCGGCGCTGATCCTGACCACGGTCGTGCTGGCCTGTGGCCTCGTCGTGACGGTGTTTTCGGATCTGCCGTCGCTGCGACTGTTCGGATGGCTCAGCGCGTTCGCGATGGTCTCGGCCCTGGTCGCCGACCTGTTCATCCTGCGGCCGACGGCGATGTTCCTGATCAACCTGTCGGATCGGATCCGCGGCACCGGCCGTTACGCGAGCTCGACGGACTCGACGAGCGAGGCCACACGGCTTTGATGCGCGCCACACTCGAGATGTAGAGCCAAACGGAAAAGGCCTCCGTTCCGGTCCGGAACGGAGGCCTTTCTATTTCAGAACGGCTGTGGCGTGTCGTGATCGCCCCGTCAGCTCTTGACCATGGTGATGGTGACGCCGCGGATCTCGCCCTTGGAGTTGATCTGGACGGTCTGTTTGTTGCCGTTGGTGCGCAAGGTCAGGTTGGCGGAAAAGCCGTTGGCCTCGACATATACCTCGATCTGGCCGCCGCCTGCGGTGCCCTGCAGATTGCCGAAAATGTTGCGGCTGGCCTCGCTCCAGTTGCCCGAGATCCGGTCGCCCTGGCTGGTGACGTCGCTGCTGAGGTCGAACTTGTAGCTGTCGCTGGCGCAGTGCAGGTTTTGCTTCAGGTTAAGTCCGGTGCCGTTGACCTTGTAGTCGGCCTTGCAGCGGATGCGTTCGGTGGTTCCGTCGGAGAGCGAAACCGTGCCGTTGCCGGACCATGCGCCATCAAAACCGGCAAAGGGCGCCGACTGCGCATGGCTCGCTGCCGTCGACAACATCAACGCGGCGCCTACGGCTGCCGCCTTGATCGCTTGTCCAAACAATTTCATGGGGTGTTTCCCGTTCAAAATTGACGTTCTCCTGCAAGAGACGTCTCGCCGCATCGATGGTTTAGTGTCGCCGCAATGTCTTTGGTTCAAATGGTTACCCGCTGGCGGCTTTGCGAGACCCGCAAAATACACAAACCGGACGCCGATGCGTGGCGTTTTTTCAACCGGCGGCGTCAAAAAAGCTTCAGATAAGCGACAAGTTTGCCGTAAGTCCCGAGCTGGCCTGCCCGCGCGCGATAATTGGGGAAAAAGGCGCGACAAAATAGCCCTTTGATTTCAGATAATTATGTATGCCATTGAGTTCCCGCCGCGGTCTCGCTATTCGGGGCTGGGCCGCCGTAAATTTGGCCGCATTTACCAGCGCTTTTGGTTGGTTCGTCGCCGCGGTTCGTGGCGTTTGTAATCTGAATCGTCGTTCCCGTTCGGCCTTGTGCTATCCGGGGGTGGGGATTCTCCGCGGTGATAATAAAGGAACAAAATGCATAAGTTTTTCCTCGCACTCACACTGTTTTCGATTTCCGTTTCCAGCAGTGCGATCGCCCAGGAGCAACGCAGCGGCACTCCGGAGGAACAGGCGGCCTGTTCGCGCGACGTCCAGCGCTTCTGCCGCAAGGTGATCGATCAGGGCGACTTCACGATCCTGGCCTGCCTGCAGCAGAACCGTCCGCAGATTTCCAAGGCCTGCGATCTGGTACTCAAGAACCACGGCCAGTAAGCCGCATCCGGCCGTCGCCGCCGCGGGGGGCCGTTACCGGCCTCGCGCGCGATGCGGTTCAGGCCTGCATGCCATCGCGGATAGCATTGGTTTTGGCGGCGTATTCCCCTATATGGGGTTCGCGATCGTCCCGTTTTGCGGGCGATTTGCGTACGCCTTCACGCCCACCGATGTAGCCCGTCCTTGATGACCACCGCGAGCGAACTGCGATCCGGCAAGACCCACCGCGACGAGAATTTTCCCGTCGCGTCGTGGATCATTCACCGGCGTCACCGGGCGCTGATCCTCGCGTTCTACAATTTCGTCAGGACCGCCGACGACATCGCCGATCACGCCACCCTCGAGGCTGGCGAGAAGCTTCGCTACCTCGATCTGCTGGAGGCCGAATTGCTCGGCCAGGGCGACACCCAGCCCGAGGCGGTCATGCTCCGGCAGGCGCTCGCCGAGCGCGGGATGCCGCCGCGCCACGCGCTCGATGTCCTGATCGCGTTCCGGATGGACGTGACCAAGCTGCGCTACGAGAATTGGGACGAAGTGATTCACTATTGCCGCTATTCGGCGATGCCGGTCGGCCGTTTCATGCTCGACGTCCATGGCGAGAGCACGTCGACCTGGGCCGCTTCCGACGCGCTGTGCGCGGGCCTGCAGATCAACAATCATCTGCAGGATTGCGGCAAGGATTTTCGCGACCTCAACCGGGTCTACCTGCCGCGCGATGCGCTGGCCGCCGCCGGCGCTTCCGTCGAGCAACTCGGCGGCGACCGCGCGCCGCCGCCGCTGTTGCAGTGTCTGCAGTCGCTTGCGGTGCGCACCGAAGTGCTGCTCGACCAAAGCAGATCGCTCGGCGCGGAAGTCAGGGATTTGCGGCTCGGGCTGGAAATCTCGGTGATCCAGAGTTTCGCCGACCGGATCGTCGGCATGCTGAAGGTGCGCGATCCCTTGAGCCAGAACGTTCATCTCGGTCCGGTGCAATTGCTGGCCCATAGCGTCGGCGGTATTGCGAGCGAGATGACGCGGCGTGCGATCGGGCGAAGGCCCGTCTCCAAACCGGCGGCCGGCGCATGACGCTCGACACCACGGCGCCCAGTCCGAGTTACAGCAATACCGCGTCCGGCAGTTCGTTCTACGCCGCGATGCGAATTTTGCCGCGCGAACAGCGCGAGGCGATGTTCCAGATCTACAGCTTTTGCCGGCAGGTCGACGACATCGCGGATTCCGACGGGCCGCGGCCGGAGCGGCTGGCCGCGATCCAGCAATGGCGCGACGATATCGACGCGCTGTATCAGGGCCATCCACCGCCGCGGCTGGCCGACTATGTCGGCTCGGTGCGCCGCTTCGGCCTCAAGCGCGAGGATTTTCTGGCGATCGTCGACGGCATGGAGATGGACATCCCGCAGGATATCCGCGCGCCCGATCTCGCCACGCTCGATCTGTATTGCGACCGGGTGGCGAGCGCGGTCGGACGGTTGTCGGTGCGGGTATTCGGTCTCGCCGAGAATGACGGCGTTCTGCTCGCGCATCATCTCGGGCGCGCGCTGCAACTGACCAATATCCTGCGCGACATCGACGAGGACGCCGGCATCGGCCGGCTGTATTTGCCGAGTGAAGCATTGCTGCACGCCGGTATCACCTCGAGCGATCCGCTCAAGGTGATCGCGGAGCCTAACTTGCCGAAAGTCTGCGTGCCGCTGGTCGAACGGGCGCGCGGCCATTTCGAGAAGGCCGACGAAATCATGAAGCGCAATCCGCGGCGCGTGGTGCGCGCGCCCCGGATCATGTCGAGATATTACCGCGCCATCCTGGAATTGCTGATCGCCAGGGGCTTTGCGGCGCCGCGCGCGGCGGTGCGCCTCAACAAAGCAGCCAAGTTCGCCATCATTCTGCGCTACGCCTTCATCTGATGCCAAACACCGCTCACATCATCGGCGCTGGAATCTCGGGCCTGTCGGCAGCCGTGCGGCTCGCCAACGCCGGTTACCAGGTGCATGTCCACGAGGCCACGCAACAGACCGGCGGCCGCTGCCGGTCCTACTTCGACGCCGCGACCAACCTCACCATCGACAACGGCAATCACCTGCTGCTTTCCGGCAACCGTCACGCGATCGCCTATGCCAGGTCGATCGGCACCGAGGCCGGACTGGTCGGGCCCGAGCGGGCGCAATTCCCCTTCGTCGACCTCGCAACCGGCCAGCACTGGCAGCTCGATCTCGGCGACGGCAGGCTGCCGCTATGGGTGTTCGACGAGGCGCGCCGGGTGCCGGATACGGGCCTGCTCGATTATCTGGCGCTGATGCCGCTGATCTGGGCAAAACCTGACAGGCTGGTCGGCAAGACCATTCCCTGCGAGGGCACGCTGTATCAGCGGCTGGTGCAGCCGTTGCTGCTGGCGGCGCTCAATGTCGATCCGCCCGAGGGATCGGCGGGTCTCGCCGGCGCGATCGTGCGCGAAACGCTGCTGGCCGGTGGACAGGCCTGCCGACCGCTGATTGCGCGCGAGGGCTTGAGCGCGGTGCTGGTCGAGCCGGCGCTGAAACTGCTGCAGCAGAAGGGCGCCAGCGTCCGGTTGGGACACGAGCTGCGCGGGCTCGGCATGTCGGGGCCCCGCGTCGACGAACTGAATTTCGGCGACGAGGTGATTACGCTCGCGCCCG
>Ga0208589_1000282_pt1 | contig 24572 bp, 21 predicted proteins | sample NGESurshal092012_2_FD_184486 | JGI IMG/M metagenome (GOLD analysis project Ga0208589, IMG submission 184486) | Arctic peat soil microbial communities from Barrow, Alaska - NGEE Surface sample F53-2 shallow-092012 (SPAdes) | ecosystem: Environmental > Terrestrial > Soil > Wetlands > Peat ...
TCGGGAAATGGCATTTCTGGACGCTGTTCACCGGCTTCTGGATGACGTTCCTGGTCCAGCACTGGCTGGGCGTGATGGGCATGCCCCGCCGCGTCGCCAACTACCCCGACCTGCCCGGTGACATCACCACGCTGAACCAGATCTCCAGCATCGGCTCCTGGATCCTCGGCGTCTCCACGTTCTTCTTCCTCTACAACGTGTACAAGACCTGGAAGTTCGGGGAGAAGGTCACCGCCGATGACCCGTGGGGGTACGGGAACTCGCTGGAGTGGGCGACCTCCTGCCCGCCGCCCCGGCACAACTTCACCAGCATCCCGCGCATCCGCTCCGAACGGCCCGCATTCGACCTGCACTACCCCGGCATCCAGTCCGGCCGGACCCGGACACGTGTTTCACCCGGCGCCGCACTGCGAAACGGTGAGCTGCCGTGAACCGGCCAGCTTGAGCTGCTCAACCACCAGGCCCGCGCGATCACAGTCAGGACCCGCGAGCGACTGGCACAGCACCCCGGCGCGGCTATCTTCCCCAGCTTCCCCGGCAGGGGCGAGATGACCGCCGCGATCATGCCCGCCGAGATGGGGAAGACCGCGGGCGTTTCCCCTTCTGCCGACGTGCTGCTGCCGGAAACTGGAACCGCTCCCGTGACCAGGACCAGCGGGCGCAGCCGCAGCATGCGGTTCCGTTAGCCGGCGAACAAGCGGATGCGCCTGGGCGTATTCCCCAGCACACGGCGCATAGCTGGCTGATCTGCTTAAGGAACAGCACCTCCCACAACGTGGTGTGCGAACGGGTCAGCCGGCGCCGGGGAGGCAGACCTCGACGGTCCCGTCGAGCACCCGGGTCTGAAACTTCGGCTGGGGCGAGGTCGCCGGTCCGTGCACCACCTCACCGGTGCGCAGCGAGAAGACACTCTGATGCCACGGGCATACCACGCACGGGTCATCGTCGCCGAGCACGGTCCCGTCATGCAGCGGTGCCGAGAGATGGCTGCACACCCCAGCCAGAACCTCAACCCGGTCACCGCGACGGAATATCAGCAACGGCACCTCGCCGAGCATTCGCTGCTCAAGACGCCCCTCGACCAGCTCGCCGAGGCCGGCGATCACATGCCAGCCGGGAGGTACCCGGTGCGGGACGCCCTCCACATGGTTAGCCCCCGATGCCTGCCGGTAAGCCAGGTGACCTCCCAGCACGCCCCCGGCCAGAACGGCACCCAGCCCGGCCAGCCCGAATGCTTTCGCCCGTGACTGCCGCCCAGCGGAGCGATCCGCCCAGGACGCGATGTAGCAGCTGGTGGCCACCACGTTCGCTGTTGAGTGCACCAGCCCCACCCGCAGCTGCTGCTCATGTGATCGCGACCAGTCGGTGTAACCCGACAACACCGCCGGCAGCACACTGAGCACTCCAGTGCCGACGAGTATCCGGGCGGCCCGTTCCTGTCCCGGCACCAGATCCAGAACCGTGGCCGAGACCCAGGCCCCGATCGGTACCTGCACGGCGAGCGGGTGCAAGGGGTGACCGATCGGCACGCCATGCAGGACGTCCCGCAACCATTGCGGGCGGATCAGCATGTTGACGGCACGGCGCACCCGGCTGGCCGCCGGATCCAGCCATGTGGCGTCCTCAATCCGCGCGACGGAACCAAACGGCGGGAGCGCCTTCATCTGCCTCTCCTTATGTTCACGGTGGGCGGGTCTGAGCCCGGCGCGAGCTCATCTTCGGCCGCATGTTCGCTGACGTCATCACCGGCCATCCAGGCATCCGGCCTCACCAGCCGACGCTACCGCATGCCCACCTGCGCCGGCATGACCAGGAAAACCCGCTCGAAGCCCGCGGCGGCGAGCAATGCAGTTCCCCGATTCTCGCTGCTGATCAATGCAAGTGCTCGGCGAAGAAGGCCCAGGTTCGGCGCCAGGCGTCCTGCGCAGCGGCAGGTGCGTACCGGCGTTCTGCGGGGTCCAGAGCGAAGGCGTGTGCCGCGCGCGGGTAGCGGACGATCTCAGCGGGTGCCGCGGCCTTGTCAAGTGCGGTTCGCAGTTGCTCGACCTGTGCGACGGGGATACCGGTGTCTTTGTCTCCGTAGAACCCGATCCATGGCGTCGAGACGTGAGCTGCAAGCTCGATGGCCGGTGCGATTCCGGGCCAGCGTGGCCGGCGGATGCCGCCGCCGTAGAAGCTGACGGCCGCCGCGACGGGCGCGGTGGCGGCGGCCCAGAACGCGATGGTGGCTCCCATCGAGAAGCCGAGGACGCCGATCCTGTCCGCGCCGGTCCGGGTGAGGTAGTCGATCGTGCTGAAGATGTCCTGCTCGATGCCGGCGGCGTCGAGTGTGTGCAGCAGATGCTGAGCGCGGCGGACGTCCCCGTCCGTGACCGCCTGCCCGATTTGCCGGTGGTACAGGTGCGGCGCGGCGGCCGCATATCCGGCCGCGCAGAGTTGCGATGTGATGTCACCGATGCTGGCCGTCACTCCCCAGATTTCGTGCAGCACCACCACCGCGGACTGCGCCGGGCCAGCCGGAATGCACGCCGTCAGCGGTGTGCCGTTGTCCGCTCGCGCGCTGGGGACCGGTGCGGAGTTGGCGGGTGTCACGTGGCCGGGCCGCGAAGCGCATAACGCAGGAACAGGTAACCGTCGCCTTCGAGCACGGTGACCAGATCAAGGTGGAGGCTCCCGGTCAGTGCGGGCCCGTTGGTGATACGGGGCGAACTGCCGGCCAGCACGAGGGGGCTCAGGGTGAGGCACAGTTCGTCCAAGCACCCCGCCTGAGCGATCTGGGCGAGCAGCCGTGGGCCACCTTCGCAGGAGACGCGCCGGTAACCTCGCTCGGCGAGGCGGTCGAGTGCGGCGGACGGTTCGACTCGATCACCGCCCGCCACGATCACCTCGGCGACGCGGCTGACCGCGCGGCGGCGGGCATCCGGCGCGCCCTGGCAGGTGAGCACGATGGTGCGTGCTCGATCTGGTGCCGCGGCGAACAGTGGTCCGGACAAGTCGAATTCCAGCGTGCGGGAGACTACGGCGACCGGCGGGGCCGGCGGTCGGCCGTCGCGCAGCTTGTCCCATAGCGGTGTGGGTTCGATCAGGCCGTAGTGTTCCACGCGCACCGTTCCTGCGCCGACGAGTACGACATCGGCCAGCCCCCGCAGAAGAGCGAAGATTGTTGTGTCGGCGGCGTTGCCCAGGCCGCGGGAGCGGCCGTTCATGGTGGCCGCCCCGTCGACGCTCGATACGAACACGGCGCGCACGCACCTGCGCGTTCCGTCCGGGAAGGCGTAGGCCTCGGCCAGATCGACTTCAGCAACGGCTGCCGGAAACAGCTGCCGCAGCGACATCATGCCGGCTCTGGCTGTTCATCGGCTGATGATCCACGCGGAGAGCGCATACGTCGTCGGGCCCTCCAGCCGCCGCGCAGGAATCTGCCACCGGTTCGGCAGGCCATGGCCACCGCCTCTGGACCTGATCGAAGTTACGGACGTTGCCGCACGGGCAGGCAGGGTCGCGATCCGTGCGGGCAAGACGCACAGGTTAGCTTCTGAGGAGCCTACACTGGTGCTGCTGGGGACTCAGATGCCTGGTCTTAACCGCGGTGGCGAGCCGAGGGCTGGGATTGCTGAATCGAACCCGGCGACGGACGGGGTTGTTGTCGGGGGTCTTCAGCCGGCGAGGCATCCGGCCGTCAGCCGGATCCGGCTGGGCCATCATCGGGGCCGAGGACAGCGGGCTGGCGCCGTAGTCCGGCGAAACGGTCCCCATGGCCGTAGACGCTGCCCGTTGCGAGCTTGGACGCTGCAGCGGGAACCCCAAGCCCCATCGCGGGGCGAGGAATGGAACGAGATCAGAGGCTGCAGAGCAGGAAATGGGCGAGGAGCGGGCCACGACGCGGTTACGTGCCGAGCCAGCGGACGTGGGACGTGGGACGTTTGCATGAGGGAGGACATGGCGGCCGGCAAGCGAGACCGCGCCTGGGAACGGGAGGCCGGCGACGCAACCGACTCCGCGCGGGCTTTGAAGCAGACCGGGTTGGCGAATCGAAGAGCCGGCAAGGGTATCTGCCAGCAGCGCCGGCCGGGCGCCGCCGACGCACCCGGACTATTCGCCCGCCAGCACCTCACTGCCGCCCGTCCTGGACGGCTTGTCCGAGCTCAGCACCGCCGTCATCGAGCCCGTATGAGGCACTCACACCTCGGATTGTGCCCAGACCCGGCGATTGCGTGGCCCCGCCGCGGCACGTCCTTCTGTGATTATGCGGCGAGATTCTGGGCTCTACCCAGGCGCCGCGACCTGACACAGGCCGGACGTCGTGCCAGAACTACCTGAAGTAGAGACCCTACGGCGGGGGCTGGCCGCATCGACGCTCGGCAAGAGGATTCAGACGGTGACCGTGCTGTGGCGGCCGAGCGTCGACGCCGCCGAGAACGCGGTCAGCCGGCTGGGGAACAAGATGATCAACGCGGTCAGGCGCCGGGGAAAGGCGCTCGTCCTCGATCTGAACGGCGGCATGCACCTGCTGCTGCACCCGATGATGACCGGCCAGCTGGTGGTAACGGAACAGGCCGTGACGGTGTTCGCCGGAGGTCACCCCTCGCGCAGCATGCTGGACGCGATGCCCAACGCGACCACCCGCGTCATCCTGGGCTTGAGCGAGAACACCGTTGTTTTCTTCAACGATCAGCGCAAGTTCGGCTGGATCCGGATCCTCGACACCGCCGCGTTGCGCGGCGACCCGTTTCTGGCTCGCCTCGGCCCGGAACCGCTAGGTGACACGTTCACCGTCAACGGCTTTCGTGAGCGACTGGCCGCGCACTCTAGGGCACCGATCAAAGCCGTCCTTCTCGACCAGTCGACCGTTGCCGGCCTCGGCAACATCTACGCCGACGAATCGCTGCACCTCGCCCGCATTCATCCACGCCGACTGGCTGGCAGCCTGAGCATGCGCGAGTCCGCAGCACTGCACGACGCGATCAGAACCGCACTCAGCGCAGCAGTGAGCGATGGTGGCACCAGCTTCGCCGAGTACGTCAATGCCTTTCGCGGGCAAGACAACTACCTCGCATCGGCCGGCGTGTTCCGCCGGGCGGGCCAACCATGCCCAGTATGCGGCGCGACCATCGAACGAATACTGGTAGCCGGGCGAGGCACGAACTTCTGCCCACAATGCCAGTCGTAACTGGCATCCAATCCCAGCAGCCCCTTCTGGACGAAGCCGTGGTGAACTGACGGAAATCCAGCCGGGTTGCCAGCTGCCCGGTCGGCGGCATGGCTGGGCGCCGGCGTATAACTTCGGCTTGGCCGGCGACGTCAGCCCGTCCGGGAGCTGCCCGCCGCTGACCACTGCACCCGGCCGTAAATAACCCTCCGGCAGCGGGGGACGGTCGTAGGGGCGTTCGGTCTCCTCGCCGGGCAGCATGACCCGGCCGGTGAAACCTTCCGCGCGCGTCCGAGCGCAGCTCTTGTGTCACAGGGTGCCGCTGCCGATGGCCGGACCTGCTGATCGGGTCATCGCGGACCCGTCAGATGGATTGCCGGTAGCCGAAAAACTCGTGGTCTTCGTTGTAGCCGCCGTACCCGCCGCCGACCTCGGAGAAATGCGCCACGAACTCGATTCCCTTGATCCACTTCACCTGTTTGAATCCGAGCTGGGTTTCGTTGCGCAGCCGCAGCGGCGCGCCGTGCCCGAACGATAGCGGCTCGCCGTTCATGTCGTAGGCAAGCATCGTGAGGTGGTTGCTCATCTGCTCGATGGGGTGCGCGTCGTAGTAGATGCCCGCGTCGGGACCGTCACCCAGGGAGTAGAACACCACCCACTTCGCCTCGGGCTGCGGGTGGACGAGGTCGAGGATGGTCTGCATCGACACCCCGCCCCACTGGGCGATGCCCGACCAGCCCTGGATGCAGAAATGCTGGGTGATCTGCTCATGGCGCGGCAGCGCCCGCAGCTCGGTCAAGGTCAGCTCGGCGGGCTGGGCGACGAGGCCGTTGATCCGCAGCCGGTAGTCCGCGAAGTGCCCGTCGAACAGCGCGGTGTATTCCGGGGAGTCGGGATACTGGCCGTTATGCCAGAAATAAGGGGAGATGTCTTTTTCGCTGTACTGGCCGGGGGTGGCGTCGAGGTGCTCGAACAGCCGCTGTGCCGGCCCGATCAGCGCGAAACCGACCCGCTGCACCACCCGGGGATGGCGCAGCGTGAACGGGGTGGCCGCCACCCACGCGAGGATAACCACCACCATCGACGCGGCGAAGATCGCAAAACCCACCCAGTCGGTGGCGTTGCGGGCAGTGTAGATGTGGTTGAGGTTGCGCAGCAGGCCCGTCGTGAACACCAGCGCGACGTGGATGGTGATGAAGAACAAGAACCAGGCCAGCACCAGGAAGTGCAGGGAGCGGGCCAGCTGAATGCTGAGCATTCTGCTGACCGGCTTGAACCGGGTCGACAGCGCCGGGGACATGCCCAGCCCGGTCAGGAACGCCAGCGGGGCGGCGACGAAAATTGTGATGAAGTAGGCGATCAGCTGCAGGCTGTTGTAGGCCACCCAGCCGTTCTCCACCGGCCAGTGCAGAGACAGGTACTGGATCAGCACCGACACCGAGTTGGGGATCACCAACCAGCTGGTGGGCACCACGTGCCGCCACTGCCCGGTCGTGAACAACAGCACATAAAAGACCGCGCCGTTGACCAGCCACAAGGTGTCCACGCCCAGATGCCACCAGCGGGCCAGCCCGATCGAATGCCGGATCCCGGGCAAGCCCACGTTCGCGGGCAGGCTGATGGAGTCCTTCTTCGCCGTCCACAGCGGATCGGCCGGGACAGGTTTCTGGATGCGGAACCAGTCCCGGCCCGGGGTACTGTGCCGGGTCCAGTACAGCCGCGGATGATCACTGAGGATCTGCAACCCGGAGCGGATGATGAAGATCATCAGGAACAGGTTGAAGAAATGCTGCACCCCGACCCAGATCGGCAAGCCCGGGTGGCGCACGGCGCTGGCCGATGCGACGGTACCGGGGTAGCGGGCGATGAAACGCTGCACCGAGGCGGTGTCACGCAGCCCCTTGCCGGCAGCGACCGCGACGATCAGGACCACGAATCCGATCGGCAGCAACCACAGCAGGTTGAACCACCTGCTCTGGCCCACCCGGACCCGGGGCGCGATCCCGTGCGCGACCGGCACCGACCCCGCCCACGTGCTCGGATCCACCACATCCTCACCGATCGTGAGCTGCGACCGGAAGCTCGCCACCGCCTCCGGGGTCACCCTCGAGGCTGGGGCAGCAGGCAGCTCCGCCGGCTGGTGTCCGCGTGGCGGCAGCCCATCGCCGCCACCCCCATCAGGGCGGCTGGCGGGGTTGTGTCCGGTCATCAGGGCTCCGTGTGCTGGAGGGTGTTCAGATGGCCAGATCGACGACGACTTTGGCGCCGTCCTGGCTTTGTGCAGGGCGACCGCGATCTCGCCCGGCGGCCAGGGCCCCGGCCATGGCACCGATGAGCAGGACGCTGCTCAGCAGTTCCTTCTGCGCCGAAGACATCCCGTGAAAGTCCCCTGCATAGCCGCGTCCCGCGGGCGAGCGCGAAGCCACGGCGTGCCGCTAGAGATTGCGGCCGTTGACGATCGCGAACGCTAACGCGCGCAGAATGTCAGTGGTTAGCGTGACGCCGTGTGACTCCAGCTTGCTGCGCAGGCGTTCTTCGACATCGTCGATCCCTTGCGGGCTATGCAAGCGAACTTCGTGGTACACGCCCTGAAGCGTGGCCGCGAACGTGTCATGGCCCTCGGTGTGATCAGTCATCGCGTGATCCTCTCCACCGGCGTCGCTTCGGCGGGCGGCTACCGTACTCGCCGGCCTGAACGGCCCGGCTCGGGTAATCAGCAAGCATACTGAGAACCATGCAGCGGATCTCACTCGATGCCCTGGCTGCCCAGCAGCTCGAACTGGCTGCCGTCCACGGCAGCCGCCCTGCCGCCGGCACGGTCGTCGGCGGTCACGAACGGGTGCTGCGCCAGACCGTGGCCGGCATGATCAAAGGCACGAAATGGGTGAGCACAACAACCCTTGGCGGGACGGTGTACGTTTTGCGGGGGCGGGTCCGCTTGATATCTGAATACAGCACCCCTGCCCGCTCCGCTGGACAGCATCAAAGAGGACGTGGCGGAGCGGACCGTCATCCAGGCCGACACCGAGAGCATCACCTGGCCCGGACCCGGCGGCCCTGCCACCCGGCGCATCCCTGAACAGGTCCTCACCGAGGAGGAGGAGCACGCCGATGGCATGCTCACCCGCTTCTACAGCACGTCAGCTGACGCCGGATCCGTGGCCAGCGGGGCAGCGCTGTCCAGCAAATGCCGTCCGCCAGTGCCGCGCCGTTCCCCGGACCGCGTCCACAAGTGCACGCCCGCTCCGGCAAACGTGCCGGTGCCCGGCCTGCCCGGCATCCAGGACCGCCGTCACAAGCGTCTGGCTCTCGCCGAGCATCCCGCCCGCCGCGGCGAGGGGAGTTGCCCGATAGACACTGACGAAACCTCTGGCGTGCTGCTGACGGTCGGCCATGGCAACTTGGACCGCCGGGGGCTGGGCGGCCTGCTGACCGGCGCGGGCGTCGGCATGCTGGTGGACGTGCGGCGATTCCCCGGCAGCCGCCACAACCCGGACGCGCGACGTGAGGAGCTGACGCGGTGGCTACCCGATCTCGGGATCGGGTATCGGTGGGAGCAGCGGCTCGGCGGGCGGCGGCGCCTGCCGGCCGGTGAGACGAGTGCCGATCTGTGGTGGACCGTGCCCGCGTTTCGCGCCTACGCGGCCCACACCCGCACCGCCGAGTTCGCGGCGGCCCTGGACGACGTCGTGACCCAGGCCGAGTCGCGGAGAGTCGCGGTCATGTGCGCTGAATCCCTGTGGTGGCGCTGCCACCGACGGCTGATCGCCGACGTGGTAGTGCTGACCCGCGCCCGCGCGGTCCGGCACGTGATGCCCGACGGGCGTCTGTCCGAACATCGCCTCGCCCCGGGTGCCAGGCTGGCGCGCACCGGGATGGTGCTGTGGGACGGCGCCTAACCGCCGGCGGCCACCGCCGCTGATCCCGGGACTCAAGCCGGGCGAACCCGAACCCGCTGACCGGTCACCGGCCCATGCCGCCTCCTGGCCGCGGCTCGTCGTTCACGCCGGGCGCAGGCGAGACCCCCAACTCGCGCTGTGTGACTGGCCGGAGGACAGGCGGATCAGCCCCTCGCCGCTGCGCAACGCGTTCGGGTGCAGGTCACCGGTTCCGCACCGACGCCGCAGCGCCGGTACGGCCCGGGCTGGGTGTAGGCGATGTAGATCTCGGGGGACGGGTAGGGCCTTACCGGCCCACAGCGCGACGCTGGCACCGGGAAAGCCGCATCCAGGCCCGGCCGCCTCGTCGCGGACGAGGCCGGTGAACGTGTAGTCGACGTCCTGCTCGCCGATCACTGGTCCGCTGCGATAGCCATAGTCCGAGCCGGCGGCCGCAGCGTGGCCGGTGGGCAGGCCCCGCTCGCCGGCCGGGAGTCATCGTCCGGCGGCTGGGCCAGGGGATCAACGGCAGGCCCCGGGCGCCAGTGGATCGCTGGTCGCGGACGTAGCCGTCGGGCAACTCACGCCCGGCGGCGTGGTAGCGGCGCAGCCCGCCGCCGGCTTCGACCACGGTCGCGCGGTGCTCGCCGTGGCTGATCTGGAACTGCTGCCCGGACGGTGGGATCCACCCGGACTCGGCTTGGTCCTTGATCGTGCCGCGTGTCATCGTTTGTGCACCTGTAGTAGTCGGGATGCCGGATATGCCGCTGCGCGCTCTGTTGGCCCGGGGGTCTTCCCGGCTGCTGCTCCCGGACATGCTTGCTGCGGTGGGGGCATTGGCCGCGATCACTATCTGTCACTGACTCCTTTCGTTGCTGGCAGCGGCGCCGGGATCGGGAACCGCCAGGATTCTGCCGATTCCGGCGGAGCGGCCGGTGGGCTTGTGAGCGGTGTCGCGGACTCTGGTCAGAGGCCCGGGAACGGTTCGGTGAGGGAGCCCAGGACGTGGTCGGCTTTGGCTGCCTGTAGCTGATCGGCGTTGTAATGGCCGCTGGCGACGCCGACCGCGGTCGCGTCCGCCGCGTGCGCGCCCTCGATGTCACGTGGCGTGTCCCCGACGACGTACACGTCGTCTTTGCCGAGGTCGTGTCCGTGCAGGCGGGCGGCCTTGGCGATGCCCAGGCGGGTCAGCTCGGCCCGGTCGGAGGAGTCTGAGCCGTAGGAGCCGAAAATGAAGTACCGGTTGAGTTTGCCTGGCTGCATCTTCAGGTGCGCCGCGCCTTCCATGGCGCCGGAGATCACCCCGATCAGCACCCCGGCGTCGCCCAGGCGGCGCAGCAGATCCTCCGCACCGTCGAGGACCCGGTAGCCCGGTGCGGTCCAGATGTCCTCGGCCAGATGCCACAAGTACTTGGCGTACAGGCGGGCTAGCTCATCGTGGGACGGGTTACGGTGCAGCACCGCGCGGAAGGTTTCGCGCCCGACCTGCGGGTCGGTCTCGCCGGCGGAGGTGTGGGCGCCGATGTCGGCGGGTACGCCGTGCAGCTGGTCGAACGCCCACGCCCAGCTGCGGGCACCGGCGCCGCCGGTGTGGACGAGGGTTTCGTCGATGTCGAACAGCACTGCTTTCGGTTGCGCCATGGTGTTCCTTTCCCGTGTCGTGCGGTGAGTGCCCCCCGGCGCGCCTGTGGCGGGTCAGGCGGAGGGTTTCTCGTCGTGGCCGCCGAACTGCTTGCGCATCGCCGACAGGGCCTGGTCGGCGAACTCGTCCAGGTGGCGGGAGGCGAAGCGGGAGTCCAGTGCGGCGGTCAGCACCGGCGCGGGTACGCCCTCTTCGATGGCCGCGATGGCGGTCCAGCGGCCTTCCCCGGAGTCAGACACCCGCCCGGCGAAGCCGGCCAGGTCCGGTGACTGCTGCAGGGCTGCGGCGCTCAGGTCGACCAGCCACGAGCCGATCACGCTGCCGCGCCGCCACACTTCGGCGACCTCGGCCAGATCGAGGTCGTAGCGGTAGTATTCTGGATCGGCCAGCGGGGCGGTCTCGGCGTCGCTGGCCTGGCTGTCAGCGCCGATGTTGGCCTTGTGCAGGATGTTCAGCCCTTCGGCGATGGAAGCCATCATCCCGTACTCGATGCCGTTGTGGATCATTTTCACGAAGTGCCCGGTACCGCTGGGACCGCAGTGCAGGTAGCCCTGCTCCGACGTCGCGACCTTCCCGGCCCGGCCGGGGGTGCGGGCAGCGGCGTCGACTCCCGGGGCCAGCGCGGCGAAGACGGGTTCGACTTGCGCGACGGCGTCGGCGTCGCCGCCGATCATCAGCGCGTAGCCGCGCTCCAGTCCCCACACGCCGCCGCTGGTGCCGCAGTCCAGCAGCCGGATGCCGTGGGCGGCCAGCTGTTTCGCGTGCCGGATGTCGTCGCGATAGTAGGAGTTCCCGCCGTCGATCACAGTGTCTCCGGAGTCCAGCGTCTCGGCGAGCTCGTCGATGACGGACTGCGTGGCGCCGCCCGCGGGCACCATTACCCAGACCGCCCGCGGGGCGGTGAGCTTGCCCGCCAGCTCGCTCAGCGAGCCGGCGCCGGTCGCGCCCTCGGCGGTGAGAGCCTTGACGGCGTCAGCGTTCGGGTCGTAGACGACGCACTCGTGGCCGTCACGCGTTACGCGACGCACGAGGTTGGCGCCCATGCGCCCCAGACCGATCATTCCCAGCTGCATGGTGCATCTCCTTCGTCATGGCCGTCCAGTGCGCCGGCTGGCGTGTCTGGTGAGGTCGGTGCCGGATCAGCCGTGGGTGTCAAGCCAGGGCTGTTGCCAGTGCTGATGGCCGGGCAGCAGGGCATCTGCGTTGCCCGGCCCCCACGAGCCGCTCGGGTAGGCGTGGATCGGGGGCAGGTCATCGAGTAGCGGTTGCACGATGCGCCAGGTCTGCTCGACCGCGTCCTCGCGGGCGAACAGCTGGTGCTCGCCGATCAGCGCGTCGTGCAGCAGCCGTTCGTAGGGCTCCAGCGGCTCGCCGAGTTCGTGGCTGAACTTCGTGTCCAGGTGCACGACGCGCCACGAGTCACCGCCCCGCGCGGCGATCTGCAGCCTGAGGCCCGGGTCGGGGTCGATGCGCAGCACGATCTGGTTCGCCTCGACCAGGGTCGGGCTGGGCAGGAAGGCCAGCCGGGGGGTGTGGTGCAGGACCAGGCGGACCTCGGTGACCCGGGCCGGGAGCGCCTTGCCGGCCCGCAGGAAGACCGGCACCCCGGACCACCGCCAGTTGTCGATCTCCAGGCGCAGCGCGACGAATGTCTCGGTGCCCGACCGTTTCGCGACCCCGGGCACGCTGGTGTACCCGGGGTACTGTCCGCGCACGCAATGCTGCGGGTCGGCTGCGGGGATCGACCGGAACACCTCGGCTTTTTTGTCGCGCAGCTCGTCGCCGGTGCCGCCGGCCGGTGGCTCCATCGTGACCAGCGCCAGTACCTGCAGCAGGTGGTTCTGCACCACGTCACGCAACGCCCCCACCGCGTCGTAGAACGCGCCGCGGTCCTCGACGCCGAAGTCCTCGGCCATCGTGATCTGGACGCAGGACACGCTGCGGCGGTCCCAGACCTCCGCGAGCGCCAGGTTGGCGAAGCGCAGGTACTCCAGCTCGATGACCGGTTCCTTGCCCAGGAAGTGGTCTACCCGCAGGATCTGCTTCTCGGCCAGCACCTGGTGCAGCCGGGCGTTCAGCTGGCGGGCGGAGTCAAGGTCGTGGCCGAACGGCTTCTCCACCGCGACCCGCGCGTCCTCGACGAGGCCGGCTTTGCCGAGATGCTCCACGATCGGGCCGAACAGCGCCGGCGGCATCTCCAGGTAGTACAGCGGCCGCCGGTGGCTTTTGACCTGCCCGGCCAGCCGCTGGTAGAGCGCATCGTCGGTGACATCACCGTGCAGGTAGGACAGGCGGCCGGCGAGCCGGCCGAACACCGCATCGTCGATCGTTTCGCCGGCTCCAGCGATCGCCTCGCGGGCACGTTTAACCAGCTGCCCGGCCGGCATGTCGTCGGCCGCGACGCCGATGATCGGGCAGTCGAGCAGCCGCCGGCGCTCCAGCCGGTACAGGGCCCGGAACGTCATCTTGCGTGCCAGATCCCCGGTGATACCGAAGATCACCAGTAGGTCCGCAGCTCCGCCGTGGTTGTCAGAGGCCATCTGTCACCCCGCCCCGGCCGGGCCGCGCGCCATCCTCAGCCCGCCCACCGCTCAGCCTCGCGAAAAGGCTCACTGACCCGGTCATCGGCAGCGCCGCGGAGCTCTGGCCCAGGCTCCGGCCTGCGCTTGCCGGCGGGACGCTCCGTGTCCATCTGGGTTCTCCTCTTCTCGGGCGGCATCGGTCAGCGCCGACGGTGGCCGGGCCCGTGCGGCCAGTTGTGGATGCCCCGGCGCGCCGATCGTGGGGGACGGCGCCGCTGCCCCGGGCTGCGTCGCGGCGGGCCATCGCTGGAACAGCAGCACCAAGCTCGGGCCGGAATCCTGCAGGACGTTCTCGGACTCAGCGAGCACCCGCCGTTCATGCCCGGGCAGCCGCATCGCGTGTCACCTCGTTCCGGGCTCGGTATCTGGGGCAGCGGCCACGTGGCGTGCCGGTCGCGGCCACAGACCGCGCACCATGACCGCGAGTTCCGCTGCAGTACGTGCTGTTTGGGGTAATAGGGAACCGCGGGGAGCCGTAGCCGGCTAACCGGGAAACGGCGGGTAGCCGTAGCCGGCTGACCAGTAGGGCGCATACCCGTAGTGGCCGTAGATGCTGCCGTGGTAGGTGCGGTCGTTGATCAGGTCGGGGTCATAGCCGGGAGCCGCGGCGACATGGTCACGAGTGTGGTTGATGAAGACGTCGCCGTCGTCGGTGATCTGGGTGATCGCGTCGACCGGAATGAAAGACTTCTTCTCGCCGAAACCCAGGAATCCGCCGTGTTCGACGAGCAGGAAGCGGACCTTTCGTTCGCGGTCGTCGATGAGCAGGTCGTGCACCTTGCCGACGTCCTTGCCGTCCTTGTCCTTCACTTTCCGCCCCCGGATGTCGTCAGCGGGCTCCTTGACCGTCGTGCCGGTGTCGCTCAGTTTGCTGAGGGTGGCGTTGTCCTGCGTTGTCACGGGAACTCCTGTTCCTAGCCGTTTGGTCGTGGCGGGTTTGAGACCAGATGCAGCTCAGCGGCGCCGCGGCCGGCCCGGCAGGGCGTTACGCCGGTTCGCGTCAGACCCGGCGCCGGCCATGGCTCCCGGTCCGTGGCTGCCCGAACGATGCAGCCTGGCGCCCTCGCCGCCCGCGGGTGCTTCTTTGCGGCGGCCGGATCAGGGCGGCCACCCGCCTACGGGGGCACCCGCCGAGGAAGGCGGCAGCGGTGGGTATGCCGCATCGCCGGAGAAGATGTCCGGCACATGGGGGTGAGCAGTCGTCCGGCCCGCCGCGCCGGCCTGCCCGCCCCCGGGGCCCCGGCTGAGCTGTCGGCGCCGCTCGGATCTCGGGCCGACCCCTGCCGTGAAGCCGGAGGGCTGGTGCGGGCTGCGCGCCGGCGGGACGAAGGCACCAGGCCTCTGGAACCGCCACGGTGCGGGCATCGCCACTGCTCCCCTGCCTCCTGGCCGACTCTCCGAGCGCAATGCTCGGCGCTGGCGCCGCCAGGGTCTGGAGCAACGACCTGACCGCCGGGATCTCGAGGATCCCGGCCTCACTCTTCCCATCGTATCACGACCTATTGTGACACTAGCTGCGCCGCGCCGCAATAGCGCGGAGCAAGGCGAGCCCGGGGGGCCTGGCTGGCGCGGCAGCGGCGGGGGTTCCTGGAGGTGTCCAGCAGGTGCCCGGCCTGACCCGCTGACCCGCCCGTCCTGGCCCGCGGCCCGGGCCTGCGCCGCGCCCGGGGCCGCGGCTGACCTGTCCGCCGCCTGCCTACCGGGCACGCCCCGGGATTGCGCCGTGCCGCCGCCGGTGGCACGACAGGTCGTAGTACATCGGGAAGTGCGCCGGGCCCAGCGGGTTCCTGTCTGGTGTTCCTCCTGGTCATTGCGGGCTCAGTCGTCCTGGCCGGGCTGGCGTCCGTCTCGGTGGTGGTCACCTCAGGTGGACAGCGGGTGTGTTGCGGAGTTGTCTCGGTGGGGCTGTGACCTCGCCGCCTGGGACCGCGATCGTCACCGAAAGGCCGCCGTTTCGGTGAGCGTGACGCTCACCGCACAAAGTCCCTTCCCGAACCCGTAACTCATCCGAGGGTCACGTGCCGATCAGGGAAGGCTCGAGGTGACTCGGTGAGCAGCGGTGCCCGCCGCATTGTCTCCGGCGCTGATCGTGCTGAATCTTCCCACTCAGGGTTCGCTGCTGTGCCGTCGGCGGATTGTCAGTCCGAGCCATGCCAGCCGGCCGTTGCTGCGGTCGGCCGCGCGCTCTTTCAACGGGATGATCGCGTTGTCGGTGATCTTGATTCCCTGCGGGCACACTTCGGTGCAGCACTTGGTGATGTTGCACAGCCCCAGCCCCTGCATCTCCTGTACGTGGCGGCTGCGATCGAGAGTGTCCAGCGGGTGCATGTCGAGTTCGGCGTACCGGATGAAGAACCGCGGCCCCGCATACGCCGGCTCGTTCTCCTCATGGTCACGGATGACGTGACAGACATCCTGGCACAGCCAGCATTCGATGCAGGTGCGGAACTCCTGGGAGCGTCCGACGTCGGCCTGGGCCATGCGGTAGGTGCCCTCGTCTCCGGGTGGCCGCGGCCTGAAGGCGGGGACCTCCCTGGACTTGTGGTAGTTGGCGGACACGTCAGTGACCAGGTCTTTGATGAGCGGGAATGCGCGCAGCGGGGTGACCGTCACCGGTTCCCCCGGCGGCAGCGAGGAAAGCCGGGTCATGCACATCAGCCTGGGGTAGCCGTTGATCTCGGCGCTGCACGACCCGCACTTGCCCGCCTTGCAATTCCACCGTACGGCCAGGTCCCCGGCCTGCCCCGCTTGCACGCCCAGGACCGCGTCGAGAACAACCTGGCCCTGTTCGGCTGGCACGGCGTAGTCGACCAGCGCGCCGCCGCCGGCGTCACCGCGCCAGATCCTCACGACCTGCCGGGCACTCATCGGTGCTCCCGCTGCGGATCGATGAGCTCAGCTGCCCGGGCGCACGGGACGGCCCGCCCCGCCGGGCGTTCCCGTACCCCATCCGGCGGGGCGGGCTTCCCAGGCGCGGGTGCAGGGGCCATCAGAAGAACCTCACGTCGGTGATGACGCCGCTGGCGACGAGCCGGATGTAGACGTCGGTGAGGGCCACCCAGATCAGGCTCGCCCACGCCCATTGCATATGCCTGCCGTTGAGCACCGACACCCAGCTCCAGAAACGATAGCGCACCGGGTGCCGGGAGAAGGCCCGCAGCCGGCCGCCGATGATGTGCCGGCAGGAGTGGCAGCCGAGGGTGTAACCCCAGATCAGGATCGCGTTGACCACCAGGACAAGCGTGCCGAGCCCCATGCCGGCGTGCCCGCCGAAGTCGAAGGCGAGGACGGCGTCGTAGGTCAGGATCGCGGCGAACAGCACACCGGCGAGGAAGAAGTAGCGGTGCACGTTCTGCAGGATCAGCGGGAACCGGGTCTCCCCGGTGTACCGCTTGTGCGGCTCAGCCACCGCGCACGCAGGGGGCGCCAGCCAGAACGAGCGGTAGTAGGCCTTGCGGTAGTAGTAACAGCTCACGCGGAAGCCGAGCGGGAAGATCAGCACGATCAGCGCCGGCGACAATCCGGCGGGCACCGCGAAGGCAGCGTGGAAGGTCTGCGCCCCGCTCGGGCAACTGTCCGAGACGCACGGCGAGTAGAACGGCGAGACATAAGGCTCGACGTAATAGCCGGCATTCTGAAAGGCCACCCAGGCCGAATAGGCGACGAACGCCAGCAGACCGAACTCGGTCAAGACCGGCTGCAGCCACCAACGGTCACGCCGCAGTGTGCGCGCGGTCATACGCACCCGAGAACTGCCAGTCCGCGCAGGCCCGGAGGTGATAGGCATAGCTCTCCCTCGCGCTGCACCAGTGGTCCCGTTGCGCCCCGGGCCGGCCACAACCGCGACCTCGTGGCTACGGCGGCGCGAACGAGCTTGCCTCTTAAGTTAAGGGATCAAATCCCGCGCAGACTGCCGGCCGGTCACGTTGCGGCGGGGGTCAGCTCCGGGAGGGTAGGGCCGGGTCTGGGGGTCTTCAGCTGGGAAGCGCGACCAGCCCCGCGACACCGAGGACGTACAGGGCCAGCACGGTGATGCTGTCGATACCGAGCCGGGCGTGCTCTTTCGCAGGGCGGAACAGCAGTCCGGCCATGTACACGATGGTGAGCAGCGCTCCGAGGGCGGTGAGATAGATGTCGGAGGCGTGCGCGTTGGGCAGCACGGCTTTGCCGGAGACCAGGACCGCAAGCAGGAACAGCACGGGCAGGAAGGCGTTGCCGCCGAAGATGTCACCGAACGCCAGCTTGTAATCGCCCTCGCGCACTGACGTCAGGCCCGTGCTCAGTTCCGGCAGCGACGTCGCGGCGGCCAGCACGGTCGCGCCGAACAGCACGCCGGACAGCCCGATGTGACCGGCTGCGGCGGTGCCGCTCTCCTCGGCGAGCGCCCCGGCGACCAGGGTGGCCAGGGCAGCGACCCCGAACACTGTCGCGGCGCGGGCAGTACTGACGCCCTTACTGCTGGCTTGCTGGGCGTGCTTCTTCCGGGAGTGCCCACGTGGCTGCGGCTGGCTGTCCGGCGCCTCCCCGTTGTCCTTCCACGGCAGCGCCGTGCCGGCCCGCTGGGTCAGCAGCAGGCCGGCGACCCAGAGAATCGCGATGAAGACGACGGCTGGAGTAAGCCGGAACCGGATCAAGGTTGCCGGAAGCTGGGTGCCCATGACCACCGCGGCGAGCACGGCCAGCACAACAGCGCCCTCGATCACCAAAGTGAGGCTTCCCGCCTGGAACGTCAGCGGCCGGCGCTCCCGGACCCCGAAGGCGTCCAGGGCAACCAGCACCACGGTCTGGAGCGCGATCCCGCCGAGGATGTTGCTCACCGCCACGTCAAGCTGCCCGCTCGCCGCGGCGCTGTAGGTGATCGCGATCTCCGGCAGGTTGGTGGCGACCGCGAGCAGGATCAGCCCGCCGAGGGCCTGGCCGAGGTGAAGGCGGTCCGCGAGGACGTCGGTGTTGTCCGACAAGAAGATCCCGGCGACCCAGATCGTCACCGCGCTCGCCACGAACACGAGCAGCTCGGCCCAGAACGGCAGGAGCGGCAACAAGCTCAAAACGTCCCCGCAACCCTGTGCTGCGCAGTGACCGGCGACCCCACCGCCGCAGCGATCTTAGCCCCATCAACGGAGCCCGAAGCAAAAGACACGCGCGCCACTCTAGGAGGAGGGACGGCCGGCGGGGTCTGTCAACTTAACGGCTCTGTCGCACTTTCGGTGGTGACGGAGCGTGTTAGGCGAGAAGGATGCGGTGGCGTAGGAGGGTGAAGCCTGCGCGTCCGTACATCTGCCGTTTGAGCATCTTAAAAGTTACGTGGAATCTGCCGGGGTGATGGTGTTCCCTCGGTGCAACCACGGACCTGGGAGACGGCTTGGGCGGCACGGTGGTGCTGAGGGAGAAGTGGCCGGTGATCGGCCGGCACGAGCAGGCGGCGGTGTGGCTGCAGATCTGGACCGATCTGGGGCGGGCACCCAGGACGATCGATGCGTATGCCCGCGGTCTGGCGGAGTACCTGATGGTGTGCGAGCGGGAGGGCGTCGACCCGGTCGCCGCGAACCGCGCTCACGTCGCCGTCTTCGTGCGGGAGCTGACGTCACGGCCGCATCATCGCGGCGCGAACGTCGTGGCGATCGACTCCGGATCGGGGCTGGCGAACGCCACGATCCAGCAGCGGCTGGTGCCGGTCCGCCTGTTCTATGACTTCCTGATGGAGGAAGGGCTGCGCGAGTCCAACCCGGTGGGCCGGGGCCGTTACACCCCCGGCGGCCGGGCGGGCAGCCAGCAGCGAGGCCTGGTGCCGCGGCTGACCAGGCTTCCGTGGATCCCGGGCGAGCAGCAGTGGCTGCGGCTGCTGGAGGAGGCCCGCCGGGAGCCGGTGCGCAACCGCGTGATGCTCGCCCTGGCCTACGATGCCGCGCTGCGGCGCGAGGAGCTGTGCTCGCTGCGCACGGACGATGTCGACCCGGCGCACCGCATGCTGCGGGTCCGGGCGGAGACGACGAAGAACCGGCTGGAGCGCGTCGTGCCGTACTCGGCCTCAACCGGGGTGCTGCTGTCGCAGTACCTCGCGCACCGGGTCTCGGTCAGCCGGGCAAGGGGGCCGCTGTTCCTGTCGGAGTCGCGTCGCAACCATGCCCAGCCGTTGAGCTTGTGGACCTGGTCGAAGGTGATCCGCCGGATCGCCCTGGCCTCGGGTGTTGAGCGGTTCTCCAGGCACACCACCCGGCACCTGTGCCTGACGGACCTGGCGAGGATGGGCTGGGAAGTGCACGCGATCGCCGCCTTCGCCGGGCACCGTCACACTGACTCCACGCTGCGCTATATCCATCTGTCCGGCCGGGAGCTCGCCGGGAAGCTCAGCCAGGGCATGCAGCACATCCACGCCCGTCGTGTCCAGGCGCTGACGAGCGTCGAGGACACAGGGGTGACCCGGTGACCTCCTCTTCCGTAGCCGGCATCCCTGACCGCCCCGGCCCTTGGCAGCGGCCAGTCGACCCGGCCCGCTACGACACGGCGCCTCTGCTTCGGATGGCAGAGAAGGAGGCCATCATTGAGCTCGGACCCGGCAACCTGCGCCGCCTGGCCCGGCACGACTCCGCTGCCCGGGGATGGCAGCAGGTCCGGCGCCTGCTGCGGCCGCTCGACGACGCAGCCGCAGCGCTGGAGGCACTGCCCACCTCGCACCGCCGTCGGGCAATGCTGGACGCGACCGCGGTGGTGCTGCTGCGGTGCGCCGAGACCGGCCGGTCCTACTGGGCGTGGACCGAGGAGGAATGGGCCGCGCTCCTGGGCCAGGACCAGCACGGGTTCCGCAAGGCCGCCCCGGGCTGGGCGGACGACGCCGTGCGCCCTTACCTGGCCGCGCATGCCTTCCTGCTCGGCGGCTTCACCGCCTTCTACCGGCTCGGCAGCTTCAGCCGGCTGACCCTGGCCTGGCGCGTGTTCGGACGTGATCGCGTGAACGGCGAGATCGGGCGGATCCGCTCGGTGCTGGCGGGCTGGGGCTACCGGCTCGGCCGCGACGACGACCAGTTGCTGCCGATGGTCGCCTGCCAGATGCTCCTCCTCAACCGCAGTCCGCACCTGGAGGACCTGAGTACCGGGCTGTTCGAGCGAGTCCGCCGCGAGCGCCTCCTGCCCGCCGCGAGAGGTAACACGCTGCACGCCATGCAGCGGGCCGTCGCCGAGCTAGGCTTCTGCGACCCGCCGCAGCGGTTGACGGGCTGTCACTCGCCCCAGGCAGGTGGCGGCTCGCCCGCCTGGGCGGAGTGGGTGGAGCGCTGGCACGGCACTTCCACGCTCACGCCCCGGGTCCGCGGCGCCGTCCGCGCCACCCTGCTCAAAGTCGGGCGATGGCTGGAGGCCGAGCATCTCGAGGCCGCCGACCCCGCCCGCTGGACGCGGCAGACCTGCGCGGCCTGGATCGCCGCGCTGGACCGGATGCAGGTCGGCGACTACGCCCAGCGCACCGCCGGGCTGAAAGGCCGCGCCGGCAAGCCGCTGGAGGCAGCGACGAAGGCGACCCAGCTCAGCGCGGTGCGGACCTTCTTCCGGGACTGCCAGGAATGGGAGTGGATACCCAGGCGCTTCGACCCGCAGCGCACGCTGGCCACCCCGCGCAGCATCGCCGCTCTGCTCGGCCCGGACCCCCGGGTGATCGCCGACGAGGTCTGGGCGAAGCTGATGTGGGCCGGGCTGAACCTCGCGGAAGACGACCTCCCGCAGTCCCAGGCCGGGAACTTCTACCCGCTGGAACTGGTCCGCGCGGTCACGCTGGCCTGGCTGTTCTCCGGCCAGCGCAGCGACGAGATCGCCCGGCTGCGGGTGGGATGCATCCGCTGGCAGCACGACGGCACCGCGATCACGGGCGACTCGCAGCAGGTCCTGGCCCGCGACGCTGTCTGCCTGCTGGACGTGCCAGCCCACAAGACCGGCACCGCGTTCACCAAGCCGGTCGACCCGGTCCTGGGCCAGGCCCTCGACGCCTGGCAGGCCGTCCGCCCCGCCCAGCCGAAGTTCACCGACCGCCGCACCGGCGAGCTCGTCGACCTGCTGTTCGCCTTCCGGGCACGGAAGGTCTCCACCACCTACATCAACAACACCGTCATCCCGGTGCTCTGCCGCAAGGCCGGCGTCCCCGCCGCCGACGTCCGCGGGAACATCACCAGCCACCGGGCCCGATCCACGATCGCCAGCCAGCTCTACAACGCCAAGGAGCCGATGACGCTGTTCGAGCTGCAAGCCTGGCTCGGCCACCGGTCGCCGCAGTCCACCCAGTTCTACGCGAAGATCAGCCCCGCCACGCTGACCCGGGCCTACGACGACGCGGGCTACTTCTCCCGCAATATGCGGACCGTCGAGGTCCTCGTCGACCGCGACGCCGTCGCCTCCGGCGCCGCGGCGGCCGGCGAGCCCCTGGCAGCACTACGACCTCGGCCACGGCTACTGCACCTACACCTTCTTCGAGCAGTGCCCACACCGCATGACCTGCGCCAAGTGCGACTTCTACACCTCGAAGGACTCCAGCAAGGCCCAGCTCCTCGAAGCGAAGGAGAACCTGCAGAAGATGCGGGCGATGATCCCGCTCACCGAGGATGAGCAGGCCGCCGTCGACGACGGCAGCGCCGCCCTCGACAGGCTGCTGGACCGGCTCGCCGACATCCCCACGCCGGCCGGGCCGACGCCCCGGCAACTCGACCTTCCAGCCAGCGCCACCATCCTCCCAATCGTCGATGTCCGCCAAGCCCAGGCAGCGCCGATTTGACAATTCTGATTCCACAGAATGGTCCTGGTGTTGACTCCCTCTGTGCGGCCGTTGTGGTGCGGGAGGGTGAGCGCCGCGGTGGCGGCCTGGATGTCAAGGTCGAGGCCGCGGGTGAAGGAGTGCAGGTAGGGCAGGTCGGCGGCGCGCGCGTCGGTGATCCACTGCCGGAGCTTGCCGTCGTTGGCCGGGTCGGGGGTCAGGAGGGCAGCGAAGGAGCGGACGAGGCCTGCCAGGGCGGTCATCTCGGCGCGTCCCTGGTTGATGTAGCGGACGAGCAGGTTCGAGCTGCCCTGGTAGCCGTGCTCGCGGATTTCCCGCAGCAGTTGCTGGACGGGCACGGCGGGGTCCTCGGCGCGGCGCTTGCGCAGGTGGTCTCGGTGGGGATCGACGAGCGTGGGCCGGTACTGCGGCGCGCGCTGGACGCGCTCGGGCCTGTCGGCGCGGGCGTACCGCTTGACCGTGTTAAGGGCCAGGTTCAGGCGGCGTGAGCAGTCGAGCAGGCCGACTCCCTGGCCGAGCAGGTCGTGGACCTGCTGCCAGCGCTCGAGTGTCGTCTCGGCGCGCTTTCCGGACTGGACCGGGCCGGCCTTGGCCCAGCAGGCGGAGTGCGCCGCGACTTCCTTCCGGGCGGCCTCGCTGAGGCCGTGCCACAGGTGCCAGCGGTCGCTGACCTGGACCGCGCCGGGCAGCGCCTGGCGGACGGCCTCGCCGTAGGCACCCGAGCCGTCACGGCACACGACCTCGATCCCTGGATGGCCCCGCAGCCACTCCCCGGCGACGTCAGCGGTGCGGCCGGGGATGACGTCGACGCGCCGGCCGGTCTCGGCGTCGATGAGCACCGTCGCGTAGACCAGGCCGCGGCGCAGCGCGAAGTCGTCGATCCCCAGCACCCGCGGCACCGGGGCCTCGGGGAGCGGGATCCGCAGGAGTGCCCGCAGCGCGGTGTGCCGGGAAGCCAGGATGCCCAGCGCTGGCAGCAGGCGCGCCCCGGCCCGGCCCGCTAACTCGCGGGCGACCGCGCTGACCTGCCCGGTCAGCCGCGCGGTGCGCCGCTGGTAACGGCCAAGGACGCCCGGGACCTGCTCGCGGAAGGTCTGCCGCGGGCAGCCCGTGACCGGGCAGCGCATCCGGCGGACCCGGACCTTCACCAGGACGCGGCGGCCGTCGGCGGGCACGTCCGCCGCCGTCCGCTCGTGATAGCCGTGCACCCGGGCGGTCTCCGTCCCGCAGTCCGGGCAGGCCACCGGCCCGCCCGCAGTCCTGTGCCGCTCGGAAATAGGATTCTGGCTTTGACCTGGGCCTTCCGGTTTTCAGGCGGCTCGCTCGTATTCGTTGATCAGGCCGCTCAGGACAGGTTTTCGGCGGATCTGGCGGGTGCTGAGACCTGCTGGGATGATGCCGGGAGCGGAGTCAGGGTCCGGGATGCGCTGGCCGAGGCCCTGATGCGGCCGGGCGGTGTTGTAATGCTCCCGGTACTCGGCGAGGACGGCGCGCAGGTGGGCCTGGCCGAGGATCAGGGTCTGGTCGAGGAGCTCACGGCGCAGGGTGCCGATGAGGCGCTCGCAGATCGCGTTCATCCGCGGCGCCTGCACGGCGGTGCGCACGATGGTGGTGCCGGTGGCCTGGAAAACGGCGTCAAAGGAGCGGGTGAAGTTCGACCCGCGGTCACGGATCAGGAATCGGAAGTCCCCGAACCGTACGCTGAGGTCGAGGGCTAGGTTGCGGGCCTGCTGCACCGTCCACTCGCCCGTCGGGTGGGCGGTGACGCCGCCGAGGTGCATCCGGCGGGTACCGTGCTCGATGAACACCAGGACGTACAGCCTGGTCAGCGCGACAGTATCAACGTGCAGGAAATCGACGGCCAGGATCCCGGCGGCTTGCACGCGCCGGAACTGCCGCCAGGTCGGCCCGTCCCGGCGCGGCGCCGGGTCAATGCTCGCGGCGCGCAGAATCTCGTAGACCGTGGACGCTGCGACCGTGATGCCGAGCTTGGTCAGCTCGCCGTGAATGCGCCGATAACCCCAGAGCGGGTTTTCTCTCGCCAGACGGATGGTGAGCCGGGCGATGCTCCGGACCGTCGCCGGGCGGCCCGGTTTGCGCCGTCTGCTGGTGTCGTATTTCCTGGCGGCGAGCTTGCGGTGCCAGGCCAGCAGCGTCGCGGGCGTGACCGGGAAGACTTCCGCCCAGCGCCGCCGCGGGATGAACCGCGTGAGCACGGCGAACCAGGCCCGGTCACCGGGGTCATACCGCAGCCGGCCGGCGTTCCGGCGCAGCACCGCGTTCTCGTGCCGGAGCACCAGCAGCTCGGCGCTCTTCTCCCGTTCATCGCGGAAAACCAGAAGAGCCAGGCTGAACAACCCGCGCATCAGCAGGCAGATGATCTTGAGCAGCACCTGGCCAGCCAACCATCGCCACGCTAGCCGCGCAGCGAAATGAGCAGGTCAACGATGCGATCGAGTTTCCGAGCGGTACTCGGTCAGTACCTGGCGCAGGTGGTGCTCGCTGATGATCAGCACCCGGTCGAGAAGCTCACGGCGCAGGGTGCCGATCATCCGCTCGCAGATGG
>Ga0208589_1000283_pt1 | contig 24530 bp, 23 predicted proteins | sample NGESurshal092012_2_FD_184486 | JGI IMG/M metagenome (GOLD analysis project Ga0208589, IMG submission 184486) | Arctic peat soil microbial communities from Barrow, Alaska - NGEE Surface sample F53-2 shallow-092012 (SPAdes) | ecosystem: Environmental > Terrestrial > Soil > Wetlands > Peat ...
CTCCTTCAGTTTTGCCTGATCCTCCATCAACGGATAGGCCGGGCCTCCAACCACCGCCGGCATCAGCCGCAGTCCGACATGTTCGTAACCGCAGGCGGCCGCCACATCGATCAGTTCCGGCGGCGCGAGTTCGAGCGCGGTTAACGCGGCGAGAGAGAGGGATGGCACGGTGTTATCCTCGTTGAGCGGCCTTTTAGTGGCGCGGCGAATAGTCTGCACGGCGCGGCGCGACGCCCGATGGCGCGACGTCGAGGCGCACCGCGATGCCCTGCAGTTCCGGGCTCGGAGCCGGATAGAGCTTCATCACCAACGGATCGTGGCCGGGAACAATGTGTTCCTCGTCCGGCGCGAGCTGCAGCAGCCGGTCAAAGCCCTCCAGCATCTTGCCGATATGAAACGCGGTCGTGAACGGCCGCTGGCTCGCCATATTCTCGTAGAAATGGGTGACGTCGGAGGCCACCACGACAAATCCACGACGGGTCTTGACCCGAACGAATTGCAACCCCGCCGAATGACCGCCGACCGCGTGCACGGTGATGCCGGGCGCGAGCTCCGCGTCGCCGTCATAGAACATTACGCGCTGGGCATAATTCAGCCGCACGATCCCGCAGATATCCTCGACTTCGAACGAATGCGACAATCTGGGATAGCGCATGTAGCGCCCGGTGGCATAGGTGAGTTCACGCTCCTGAAGGTGAAACCGCGCCTTCGGAAAGCGATCGAAATTGCCAACATGATCGTAATGCAGGTGGGTAAGAATGACGTCGCCAACCTCGCTCGCATCGACGCCGAGCGCGGCCAGCCCCTCAACGGGATCGCGCAGGAACGTCCGCTTGCGCCGCGCCGATACCTCGGCATTAAAGCCGGTATCGATGACGAACGTGCGGCCGCCGCCTTTGGCCACCCAGACGAAATAGTCCATCGGCATCGGCCCGTCATGCGGATCGCCGCCGATGAAGTGGTCACCGCGCCGCGCCTCGCGGGTGGCATAGCGCAGCGCGAACAGTTCGTAATCGGGTTCGGTCATGCCTGCTCCCTGACGCGTTGCGCTCAGCCTCCGCCGGCTTTAGCGCGCTCCGCCGCCTGCTTGATCCGTTCCGGATCGGACGCGATCTTCACGCCGGCGCGCTCCTCCTGCAACAGCATCATCACCCGCGAGTCGCGCCCTTCCCAGCCACGATTGCAGGCTTCGGTCATCTCGGCATAGGTGAGATTGCATAGCCGCATCGGCACGCCGAGTTCGCGCCCGAGCGCGGTCGCGAGCGCGACATCCTTGGTGGCGAGTTTCAAGGCAAAATTCGGCGGATCGTATTTGCCGGGCAGGAACTGCTCGAGCAGGCCATCAAACGTCAGGCGGCGGCCGCTGACGCCCTGGCGCACGGCTTCCCACAGCGCCACCGGGTCGACGCCGGCTTTCACGCCCATCGTGAACGTCTCAGCCAATGCAGCGGTCACCGCATAGCTCGACATGTTGTGCACGAGCTTGGCGACCGTCGCCGAGCCGACCGCCCCGATATAGGCGGCTCGATCACCCATCGCATCGAGCACCGGTTTGTACTTGTCGAAAGCCGCCTTGTCGCCACCGACCCAGATCGCCATCTTGCGCGACGCCGCACCTGAGGGACCGCCGCTGACCGGCGCATCGAGCATGTCAGCGCCCTTCGCGGCAAACGCCGCGCTGACTTTCTTCACGACGCTTTGCGAATTGGTCGACAGGTCGAAATAGGCCGCGCCCTTTTTGACGCCTTCGATCAATCCGTCTGCGCCGAGCGCAACGCGCTCGACGTCGGCGGGCTCCGGCAGCGAGGAGAGAATCACGTCGGATCTTTCAGCGAGCGCGCGCGGCGTGTCCGCCCATTCGGCGCCCTCCTGCAGATGATGACTGGCCGCCTGCCGGTGCAAATCGTGCACCACGACCTTGTATCCGGCCTTGAGAATGTTGGTGGCCATCTTGCCACCCATGGTGCCGAGCCCGACAAACCCTACGACGACGTCTTTTGTCATCTTCATTCCCCCTTGTTGCCTTCAACCAGCACCGTGTAGGCAACTTGCGCCGCCGACATCGCTGCCGGCCAGCCCGCATAGAACGCCATGTGGGTGATGACCTCGGTGATCTCTTCCTGGGTAACGCCGTTGCCGATCGCGCGCGTCAGATGCGATACCAATTGTTCCGGCCGGTAAGTCGCGACCAAAGCGGCCACCGTGATCAGGCTGCGGTCGCGCTTGGAGAGACCCTTACGTTCCCAGAGGTCGCCATAGACAACGTCATTGGTGTAATCGACCAGCGCCGGCGTGAACGCCTTGATGCGGTCGCGTTTGGCGGAAGGCGGTGCCTTGGCCATGCGTCACTCCCTGTATTTTGTGAGCCACGCGTCTTGGCGCGGCATTTTTTCATTGCTGTTGAATTGAAGCAAGGATGGAGGTTTCCTTAGCATCGCCGGACAGAAGTGTCGACGCGATAGCCCAGCGCAAATCGCCGGGCTGCCACGCGCGGGCGGCGATCGGAACAGTTGGGATCGCCAGCCGTCGCCACGCCACCGGCGTGCTGCTATTTTATTCTGGCCACGGTCGCGATCAACTCCTTGCCTTTGGCGGTTGCGATCGTCAGCCGCACCCATTTGCCGCTGATGGTCGTCTATGTCGGAGCACGATTTGAGATTATCGCCAACGCAACCTTGCCCGGCAGCGAAACCGGTCTATGGTTATATCAAAATGGCGCCAGGGAGGCGATATTGACACGGCATTGGATGGCGGCGGTCCTGATCCTGATGGCAGCCGCAACGAACGGCGTGCGGGCCGAGGACTACCCTGCCCGGCCGGTCACGATCATCGTTCCCTTTGCCGCCGGCGGACCGGCCGATATCACGGCCCGGATCGTCGCGGACATCTTCAGCCGTCATCTCGGCCAGCGCTTCGTCGTAGAAAATGTCGGCGGTGCCGGAGGCACCATCGGAACGCTTCGCGCCGCGCGCGCCGCCCCGGACGGCTACACCATCCTGTCCGGCCACATGGGCACCAATGCGCTGGCGGCAGCATTCTATCCGGATCTCGGCTACGACCCGCAAAGGGATTTCGAGCCGATCGGACTGACCGCGGAATATCCGGAACTGCTCGTCGTCCGGAAAGACTTTCCCGCCCGCGACCTGCACGAATTCGTCACCTATGCCAAGGCCAATGCCGGCAAACTCAATGTCGGACACGCCGGCGTCGGTTCGGTATCCTATATCGGCTGCCTGCTGCTCGATGCGGCGATCGGCATCAAGCCGACCATGGTGCCGTTCACCGGCACGGCGCCCGTGCTGAACGCCATGCTGGCGGGCGAGATCGACTATGAATGCGATCCGGTGCTCGGAACAATGGCGCAGGTCCGGGCCGGCGCCGTCAGGGCGCTGGCGATTGCAGCGAAAAAGCGCAGCCCGATGTTGCCCGATGTGCCGACCTCCTACGAGCAAGGGCTGCCCGAATTCGACATTGCGCCTTTCTACGCCGCCTTCGTGCCGAAGGGCACGCCGCAGCCAATTGTCGATAAGCTCGCGGAAGCCCTCAACAAGGGCCTCGGCGAAGAGGCGGTGCAAAAGCGCCTGACCGAACTCGGCTCTGATATCATCGAACCCGAGCGTCGCGGGCCCGGTCCGCTCGCCGAACTCGTGCGAAGCGAAACGGCGCGCTTGATGCCGATCCTGAACGCGGTCAAGGAAAAATAAGCGTAAGGTCGGGAGTTCGCCTGCCAGCTCACGCCCTGATATCGCGGAACGCGTCGTCCAGCCTGTCCAGCGCCCGCGCAAGTATCGGGCGCGGCGTGGCGAAGTTGAAACGCAGCCAGGTCTCGCCGCCCGGCCCGAACTGCGGTCCAGGGCTGGCAAAAATCCGCGCACCGCCGCTGACCCGCTCGGCGACGTCATGCGCCTTGAGCCCGGTGCCGGAAAAATTCACCCAGCCGAGATAGGTGGCGTCGAGCCGCATCGAACGCGCGCCGGGCGCGGCGGCCTCGATGCGCTGGTCCAGCAGGTCACGATTGCCGGCGAGATAGGGCAGCAGTTCGTCGAGCCACGCCTCGCCGGTTCGCCACGCCGCTTCGGTCGCGATCATGCCGAACGCATTGTAGGAGCCGAGCCCGCTCGCCATGATCCGCGCGTCGATCCGCTTCTTGAAATCGGGATTGGACGTCACGCAGGCCCCGGCATGGGCGCCCGCGAGATTGAAGGTCTTGGTCGCAGCAATGCAGGTGATCAGGCGATCGGCGATCTCGGGCGCGGCGATAACCGTCGGCGTATGCCGCGCGCCGGCGAAGACGAGATCGCAATGAATTTCATCCGAAACCAGGATCAGATTATGCTCGGCGCAGAAGGTAGCGAGCTCGCGGATTTCCTCAGGCGACCAGACGGTGCCACCGGGATTATGCGGGCTGCAAAAAAACACGATTCTAGTGCGCGGCGTCAGCTTCCCGCGCAACGCGTCGAGGTCCATCACATAGCGGCCCTGGCGCTCGACCAGTTGCGCATCAAGGATGCGCCGGTCATTGGCCAGCACGATCCTGCGGAACGCATGATAGGCCGGCGGAAACAGCACGACCTCGTCGCCGGGTTCGCTGATGGCCTGCAGGATCAGACCGAGCCCCGCGACAACGCCGGGCGTCGGGCTCACCCATGCCGGATCGATCGATAATCCGTGCCGGCGCGCCAGCCAATCGGCAAGCGCCTGCGCCCAACTGCCGGTATCGGCATAATAGCCGTGGACACCACGTTCGACGGTCGATGCCAACGCCTCGGTCACGCCCGCCGGCGCCGCAAAGTCCATATCTGCGACCCACATCGGGATGCCGTCCTCAGCCGGAATGCCGGACAGCTTGGTCATCATGTCCCATTTGCTCGCGTGCGTGCCGCGGCGTTCGATTACTCGGTCGAAATCAGGCATCGGGACAACGGCTCCTGGGCTTGGACTCTCTTACGGGACTTTAGAGTCCGGGATCGCCGGAGTCGACACCGAGGGTGGGCAGGTTCAAGAGCCGGCTTCCAGCACTTTTTCCAGCTTGCCCGCGCGATCTCCCGGTCAGTTGTTGCTGCCGAGAAACGCGCTCTCGATGAAAGATAGTCGCCGTACCGCTTCAGCAGCCAGATCGCGCGCCAGCCCAGAATATTTCGGAAATCTTGTCCGCTCCTGCGGTCTTCGACTGCTGTGTCGAAGTTGGAATAATTATGGCGGATTCCGAGCCAGCGAAGCGACCTGCGCCGCAGAATTGCAGCAATTGCCGGCAAAATGCCCATGCAGCGCGGTCGTGCCCCCAAGGGAGGTTCTACCATGTCCGAAGTGATACCCTTCCAGAAACGACCCTCTAAAAGTGTTGAAGAGGAAACGGCAGAGTTTCTGAAATTGCTCGAACGCATCAGATCCGAAGGACAAAAGAAGAAGTAGGAAAAAAGGCCCGGTATTCGCACCGGGCCTTTTGCCTTGCTCGACCCAGGCGACAGCCGCCTGGATTTCACGCGTTACTCCGGTGAGCTAGAGCGGCGGGAAGCGCGGCTCGCGCTTCTCCATGAACGCCGCCATGCCTTCCTGCCACTCCGGTGCGCCAATCAGCATGGCCAGCTTTTCCAACCCGATATTACGAGCCGTGGTCAGGTCGCTCTCGCCGCAGAGCCGCACCGCCATTTTTGACTGCGCTACGGCGCGGGGCCCGAGCAACCGGAAACGCGCCGCCAGCGCCAGCGCCGCCGGCAACAGATCCGCTGCGGCATGAACGCTGGTCAGCAGGCCATGGGCCAGCGCTTCAGCGGCCGTGACGTGGCTCCCGAGCAGGATCCATTCGAGCGCCTTGCCGCGGCCGACCAGACGGTGCAGCTTTTGCACGCCGCCGGCGCCGGCCAGCGCGCCGATACGCACTTCCGGCACCCCAATCCTGGTGTGATCGGCCATCAGACGGAAATCGCAAGCCAGCGACATCTCGCAGCCGCCGCCGAGCGCAAAGCCGTTGATCGCCGCGATCACGGGGATCGGCAAAGTCTCGATCCGGTCGAACAGCGTCGCGATCGGCTGCAGATACCGGTCGCGGAGCGCGAATGCGCCTGAACCGATTCGCGCGTCTTCCTGCGTGAAGTAACGCAGATGAGCGCCGGCACAGAACGCCCGGTCCTTGCCGGTGATGATCAGCGCCCTCGCCCCGCCCTCAACGCTCGCGGTCAGCGCGACGTCAAGCTCATGGATCAGTTCAAGACTGAGCGTGTTCATCTCGCGGTCCCGGATCATGGTGACGAGCGCGATGTCCGGCTCCGGCCAAGCAAGGGTCAAAGCCTCGCCGGTAACGGCCTTCTTGTCATTGGCTGAGGACATCGGCGGCTCCTTCTGATCAAGTTCGCATTGTTGCGTTCGCTGTCGGATCTAGTTCGGCTTGAGCACCAGCCGCCCCGTCGAACGGCCGGTTTCGACCAGCCCGTGGGCCTCGGCGGCACCGTCGAGCCCAAAGATATTCTCCACCATCGGCTTGATGCGCCCGCGCGCAATCAAGTCAAGCGAATCGGCGAGTTGCGCCCGTGATACGCCCTTGGCGGTCAGGATCGACACATTGCGCAGGAACAATTGCGCGGGGTTGATCGACACGAAATCGCCGGTGACCTGCCCCACCAGCACGATCCGACCATCGTCCGCTACCGAGCGCCGCACCGCCTGAAATACCGGCGCACCGACGTTATCGATCACAACGTCGACGCCTCTTTCAGCGGTCAATTTGCGAACTTCGCCGGAGAAATCCGCGCCGCGCTCGACCAGGATGACTTCGTCCGCGCCAGCCTCGCGGATCCGAGCCGCCTTGGCGGGCGACGTCGTCACCGCGATCGTAAAGGCGCCTGCCATCCGCGACAGCTGCACACCGTGCAAGCCGAGGCCGCCGCCCGAGCCTGTCACCAGCACGCGCTCGCCGATTCGGACGCGGCCAACCTCGCGGACCGCATTAAGTTCGGTACCGATCGTGCAGGCCGCGACGCAAGCTTGCTCCGGTGCAATGCCCGCCGGCACTTTAACCGCGGCATCGGCATCGACGCAGACCAGTTCGGCGTAGCCGCCATTGAGACCCGCGTCGCCGAGGAAAACCCGTTCAGGACACGAGGTCTCGTGGCCACTTCGGCAATGCCGGCAGCAGCCGCAGACATGGCTGTGGATCGTGGTGGCAACCCTTTCGCCCCGGCTGAAGCCGCGCACCTCCGAACCCAATTTTTCGACGACACCCGCCACCTCATGGCCGAGAATAACCGGCATTTCGACGCCGCGCCGGAAGGTGCCGTTGCGCACCACCACGTCGTGGAAGCAAACCCCGCATGCCTCAACCGCGATCCTGATTTCACGCGGCCCCGGCTCGCGCGCCGCCACATCGGCGACGCGCAAGACCGAAGGTGGACCGGTTTGCCCGGCGACGACGGCACGCATGGCGGAACGCGGCGCCTAGTTCGCCGCCAGCCAATTGGAGATGATCTTCCACTTGCCTCCTTCGGCCTTCATGATCGCGGCCGCCTGGCCGCCGGCATGTTGATCGGCCGTGAACGTAATCGGCGCCATCAGTCCGGTATCAAATCCCTTCAGGCTTTCCAGCGCGCTGACGATCGACGCCTCATCGGTCTTGCCGCCGGAACGCTTGAGTGCCTCGGCAAAAATCTTGCCGGCCTGGTAGCCGTGCATGCTGTAGGTGGTGGGCTTGGTGTTGGGCTTGTATTTCTGTTGGGCGGCCAGGAAGGCCTTGACCGCGGGCTTGTCGGAATCGAGCGGCTCCATGACTGCGATGGCAATGGCGCCTTCGGCCAACGGCCCCGCGAGCTGGAAGGTCTGGGGATCGCCGAGTGCGTTGTGGCCGCTGAATTGCGGCTTCCAGCCGAGATTGTTGGCTTCGCGCATCACCAGCGCAGCGTCCTTGGGAATGCCGAGGAACACCACATGCTCGACGCCGGCGGCCTTGGCTTGGGCGACAACGCCGCTGAAATTGGTCGTGCCGCGATCGAACGGCAGCTTGACCAGCGGCACTTTCGCCTGGCCGAAACGCTCCTCGAGGCCCGCGACGGCGTCCTGGCCGAAATCGTCATTCTGGTAGATCGCCGCGACCTTGGTCTGCTTCAGTTCCTTCAGGATGTAGTTGGCAAGCACCATCATCTGCACCCGCACTTCGGGCAATGTCGTGAACACGTCACGGTTCACGGGCGTGGTCAGCGAATGCGCGAAGGCGTAGGGAAACAACATCGGAGTCTTGCTCTCGGTCACGAACGGCAACAGCGCCGCCGACGGCGCGGTACCGGTGACTGCCAGCAGCGCCACAACCTTGTCCTGCTCCACCAGCTTGCGCGCCGAAGCAATGGTACGCATCGGTTCGTAGCCGTCATCCTCGGCGATGAATTGCAGCTTGCGGCCGTTGACGCCGCCCTGATCGTTTATTTCACTGAAGGCCACTTCGACCCCGTCGCGCACGCTTTGTCCGAGCAGCGACAAGCCGCCCGAGAACGGTCCGCTCATTCCGACCTTCACCGGATCCTCGGCGCGGACCGGCAGGGCGGTCAATGCCAGCATCGCGCCCGCCGCCAGGATCGCCCGGCGCGGCAATAATTTCCTTGAATTCGTCTGTCGCATGGTCGTCTCCTCTGTGTGTTTCCTGTTTGGAAGTGGCTTCTTTCGTCGTTTATCGCTCGAGCTTCAGACCGACCGCCTCGCGATCCCACAGCGCCTGGCGGTTTTGCTCTGCCCAGGTTTTCAATTTGTACTTTTCGATCTTCTCGCTCGCCGTCTTCGGCAACGCATCGATGAAATGGACGAACCGCGGCACCATGAAATGCGCCATGTTCTGGTTGGCAAAACGCACCAGATCCTCGGCGCTGACGGTGCAGCCATCGCGGCACACCACATAGACCATCACCTCGTCCTCGCTGAGCTCAGACGTCACCGGCACGGCGGCGACTTCCAGCACCGAAGGATGCCGCGCGATCAGCATCTCGACCTCATAGGCTGAGATGTTCTCGCCGCGGCGCCTGATCGCTTCCTTTTTGCGATCGACGAAATACAGATAGCCGTCCGCGTCGATCCGGCCACGATCACCGGTATGGAGCCAGAGATTGCGGGTGTCGCGCACGGTAGCTTCAGGCATCTTGTAATAGCCGGACATCACGCTTCCGGGCTCACAGGGCCGCACACAAATCTCACCCACCTCGCCGGTTGGCAGCGGATCATCCTCGTCGCTGACGATCAGCAGTTCGGAAAGTCCTCGCGGCTTTCCGGCCGAGGAACCCTTGCTGACGGGATCGTCGGGCGTGAACATCGTCACGGCAAAAGTTTCCGTCATGGCGTAGAGCGAGGTGACCTGTACACCGAAGCGTTCGGATACCTCGCGATAGACGTCCGGCGACAATGGCACCAGCATCGCCTGGCGGACGCGGTGTTCGCGGTCGCGCGGCGAAGGCTGCGCCCGCAACAGAATATTGGTCATGGCGCCGAGCGCGTTGAATTGCGTGGCGCCGGTGGCCCGGATCTCGTCCCAGAAGCTACTGGCGGAAAAGCGCGCCGAAACCGCCAGCGTGCAATCCGCCCAGAATGCCGCATAGCACGAATACCACAGCGCATTGCCATGGAAGAGCGGCAGGCAGGTGTAGACCACGTCGTCCGGACGATAGGCAAAATTCTGCGCCAGCGAGCGGCCGACCCCGTGGGCCTGCGAATGCGGGCTGATCACGCCCTTCGAAGGGCCGGTCGTACCGGAGGTATACATGATGTATTGCGGATCGCTGGCGAGTACCTGCGACGGGTCGGGCTCTTCCGCGCTGGCGTCGGCGAAGGCCGCCAGATCGACACAAATGCGGTCGCGATCGGCCAGCGTGCCCGCGCCGCCAAGCGTACAGAACGTCCGCACTTGATGATCATTGCCGAGCGCTTCGGCGACGCGATCTGCCAGATCGGCGGAGACCACGACGCAGATCGAATCCGATTGGGTGATGAAGTATTTGAGCAGTTCGCCGCGTGCCGCGGTGTTGAGCGGCACCGTCACCGCACCGAGCTTGCCCAATCCCCAGATCGTCCAGATGAATTCCGGACAATTCGCCATCATCACCGCGACATGAGCGCCCTTGCGTATGCCGAGCTCGCGAAAGCCGTTGGCGTAGCGATTGGATAGATCGTGCGCCTGCGCATAAGTATAGCGCTGCTCGCCGAAGATGAGCCAGGTTCGGTTACCGATGCGCCTGGCCTTGTCCGCCAGCAGACGGCCGATCGTGCGTTGCTTGAGTGGATAGTCGTGCATCGTTCAGACACCAAGATAAGCATCGACCAGAGCGGTCGAGTGTTCAAATTCTGCGCGCGGCCCTTCCATCACCACGCGCCCGTATTTGAGCACGTAGAGGTAGTCGGCGAATTTCATGGCGAGCCTCGCATTCTGTTCCACGACGAGAACGGTGATGCCGGCCTTGCGCACCTCTTCGAGCTTGGCAAAGACCTGCTTGACGATGATCGGCGCCAGCCCAAGGCTGAGTTCGTCGGCGAGCAGCACCTGCGGTGCGGCCATCAGCGCCCGGCCGATCGCCAGCATCTGCTGTTCGCCACCGGACAGCGTGTAGCCGAACTGGCGTTCGCGCCGCGCCACCGGTGGGAACATCGCCAGCACGCGGCCATAGTCCGCCGAGACCTTTTGACCACGCCGCGCATAGGCGCCCATCATCAGGTTTTCGCTGACGGTCAGATCGGGGAAGATGCCCCTGCCTTCCGGGACATGCGCCACGCCACGGCGCACGATCTCTTCCGGACCGAGACCGCTGATGGTCCGACCTTCCAGCATGATGGTCCCGGAGGTAGCGCGCGCGATGCCGCTGATGGCCCGCAGCAAGGTTGACTTGCCGGCGCCGTTGGCGCCGAGGATCGCGACCAGGCTGCCGGTGCCGACCTTGATCGAGACGTCGCGCAACGCCTCGACCGACCCGTAACGCACGTTGAGTCCGTTCACCTCAAGCATCGGCGGTCTCGCCGAGATAGGAGGCCATCACCCTGGCGTCGCCCAATACTGCCGCGGGAGGCCCGTTGGCGATGAGCTGGCCGAGGTCGAGCACCACGAGGCGATCGCATAGCCGCGATACAAAGGGCATGTTGTGCTCGACCACGAGGATGCCGAGGCCGAACTCCCGGCGCAGGCCGAGCAGGATTTCGCCGAGCCTTGCGACTTCGACATCGTTGAGGCCGGCGATCGGCTCATCGAGCAGCAGGAAGCTGATGTCCATCAGCAGCGCGCGGCCGAGATCGATCAGCTTGCGATGACCGTAAGGCAGGCTGCCGACGCGTTTGTCCGCGCTGTCCGCGATGCCGAGACGCGTCAGCACATCAGCAACCTTCTCCGCCGCCGCGCGCTCCTGCTGCCGCACATGTGGCAGCCGGAGCAATTCGCCGATCAGGCCGTAATCCAGCGCGCGATGGCAAGCGACCAGCAGATTGTCATGCACCGACAATTCCGCGACCAGTTCCGGATGCTGAAACACCCGGCCAATGCCCTGGTGTGCGACGCTCGACGCCGACAGGGTCGAGAGAACAGTGTCGCCGAGCCGCACGCGCCCTCGGGTCGGCCGCGTGATCCCGGAGATGCAATTGAGCAGCGTGCTCTTGCCCGCGCCATTGGGACCGATCAATCCGACAATCGATCCGGATTCCAGCGCGAAGCTGACATCGGTCAGCGCCCGGATGCCGCCAAAATCAACCGAGACGTCTTCGATAACAAGGCGCGAGATCGACCGGGTCATCTCAACTCCTCCCGGCCAGGCGACGCACCATGCCCCACAGGCCCTGCGGCATGAACACCATCACCACCACCAGCAACAGCCCGAACACCAGGCCCGGGGCGTCCTTGAAGCCGCGCAGCAGTTCGGGAACGATGACATAGAATGCGGCGCCGACGATCGAGCCGCCGATGGTGCCCACACCGCCGATCACGACCATGCTGAGGAACGAAATCGAGAGCCCGACGCTGAAACTTTCCGGATTGATGTAGCGCACCAGATAGGCGAACAGGCCCCCCGCAATGGCCGCGTAGAACGCGCTGATCGCAAAGGCGATCACCTTGTAGCGCGGCGCGTGAATGCCGAGCGAACCGGCGGCGATTTCGCTGTCCTTTATCACCAGCAATGCTCGCCCGGTGCGGCCGCGGCTGACATTCCAGGCGCCGAACAATCCGAGCGTCATCAGCACGAAGGTCAGATAATACAGCCCGGTGGCGCCGAGATCGTAACCCGCGATGTTCGGCGCGTTCAGCGCAAGCCCACCGCCACCGCCGGTCAGGCTTCGCCATTCAAAGATGATCTTCTGCAGCACCACGCCGAAGCCGAGGGTGGCGATCGCCAAATAGATGTTTTTCAGGCGAAGTGCCGGGACCGCGACGATGGCGCCGATCGCGGTCGTGAACAGCGCGCCCGCAAACAGCGACAGCAGATAGGGCACGCCCGCCTTCTGGGTCAGGATCGCGGTGGCATAAGCGCCGACGCCAAAGAAGGCGGCGTGGCACAGGCTGATCTGGCCGGCGTAGCCGGTCAGGAAGTTGAGACCGAGCCCGACCAGTGTGAATATTTCGGTCAGGGTCAAAAGATAGAGCGCGTAGCCGTTAAGACCGAACGGCGCCACGGCGGCCAGCAGCAGGCAAAGCCCGACCAGCGCACTGCCCCAGCCAGGCGAGATACGCGAGCGCGGCACGCGGAGAATGTCGGCTGCGGTGCTCACGCCTTGCGAACCCTGACGCGTCCGAAGATGCCTTCGGGGCGGATCGCCAGCACCGCGATGATGACGATGAAGGTCGTCGCGTCGGCGAACGACGGCGACACATAGGCGCCCGCCAGATTCTCGGCGACGCCGAGCGCCAGACATCCCAGAAATACGCCGATCAGGCTGTTAAGCCCGCCGAGGACGCCGCCGGCGAACGCCTTGATCAGCAGCGCTCCCATCAAATTGGTATCGAGGAACAGCGATGGTGCGACCAGTACGCCGGCGATGGCGCCGACCATGCCGCCGATCCCCCATGCGATCGCGGAGGTCCGGGTGATCGACACACCCATCAGCCGCGCCACCGTCTGGTTCTGGCTCGCCGCCCGCAGGCCGAGCCCGATCCAGGTAAAGCGCAGAAACAGCGTCATGCAGACGATGATGACGAGGCCAACGGCGATGTTGACAACGCTATCGACCGCGATCGGGACACCGTCGACCATGAACGGCGCGGAAAACGCGAACGGCGACGGAAAAGTATAGGTCTGGTGGCCCCAGATCATGCCGGCCACGCTGTTGAGCACGACATTGAGCCCGAGCGTCGCGATGATCGCCGACAACACCGGTCCGCCGATCAGCGGCCTGATCACCACCTGTTGAACGACGATGCCTTGCAGCAGCCCGAACACAATGGCGATCGACACTGCCTGCCACCACGGCAGCCCGAGGCTATCCATCAGCCAATAAGCGAAGAACGTCGTCAGCATCGCCATCTCGCCCTGGGCGAAATTGGCGATATCGGTGATGTTGAGCACGATCACGATCGCGATCCCGACCATTGCATAGAGACAGCCGGCCGCGAGCCCTCCAACAATCAGATTAGCTATCATGACGACGACGTCCTGGCGTTAGCGCGGCAGCGGAATGCAGCCTGCCGATCGTCGGCGCGACGGCACCGATCTCATTTTCATGACTTTCCTCCGACTTTTACTTTCTTGCCTGGGGCACCGCCGCTCGCGGCTGCAAATGTCAGCACGCGCTTGCCAGACGGTGTCGGCCTGGCTTTCTCGACCGATGCATCGATCGGCAGCTCACCGACATCGCGCGACAAGGCCGCCGCGGGCGCCGAGGACAAGGCGCGCTCGAAGATCTGGCTCAGCGCCACCTTCAATTGCTCAGGTTTCCACGCTCCGCTCGGCTTGAACCATTTCGGTACCCAGTTCATGGCGCCGAGAATGACAAAGATCGCAAGCTTGGGATCGCACGGCACCACGCTGCCGTCCTCGATCCCCTCCTTGACCAGCGCCCGTAGCGCCCGCTCGAACTTGTCGCGCTGCCGCACCAGCTTGGCGCGGTCACCCGGCTCCAGCGCCTGCTCTTCCATCAGCACGACGCAGCAATTGAGTTCGTCGATCAGTTGCGCCACGTAGCCGGAAATCGTCAGCACCAGCCGGTCGCGGCCGTTCTTGCCCTCTTTGCGGCCGCGCTCGAGGCTGGCAAAGGCGACGTCCATCGCCTGCTCGAAGCAGGCGGCCAGCAAACTGTTCTTGTTAGGAAAGTAATGATAGAGCGCCGCCTTGGTCACGCCGAGGCTGGCGGCGATCTCGTTCAGCGAGGTCGCATGATAGCCCTTGAAGTTGAACGACGCCGCTGCTTCCCGCAGCACTTCCTGGCGTTTGATCCCGTGCACGTCTTCTTTGGTGGGGAACAAATCCGTCTCCCGAAACGATCCATCTTGCTGCCGGATACGCTAGCCGTTAGTGTACCGTCTGACAAGTAGACTTGTTAACCGTACGGTTAGGCGAGCCCTGAAGCCTGATTTATCGCACTTCGTGAGGTCAAGATGACGGCGCATGACGGTGCGCGCGCGCCGGATACTTCCGCGACGTTGCGTCGCGGGCCGCTCGCAAGTGTCCGCATTATCGAATTCGCAGGGATCGGTCCGGTGCCTTACGGCGCGATGCTGATGGCCGATCTCGGCGCCGATGTGATCCGGATCGATCGTCCCGGCGGCTATCCGGCACCGGAGGCCTCGCTCAAATTCGAGGAAATGGGACCGACTGCGATCTTCAATCGAAGCCGTCGCACGGTTCGCGTCGACCTCAAATCGTCGGCCGGACGGCAATTGATCCTGCGGCTGGTTTCGAATTGCGACGCGTTGATCGAAAGCTATCGCCCGGCAACTATGGAACGGCTGGGCCTCGGGCCGTCGCACTGCCTTGCAGTCAATCCGCGGCTGGCCTATGTGCGCACCACGGGATGGGGCCAGACCGGCGCACTCGCCAACGCACCGGGCCATGATCTCAACTACATCGGCATCTCTGGCGCACTCTCGCTGTTCGAAAAGGACGGCGCGCTGCCGACGGGCATTCCGCCGCTGATCGGCGATATGGCCGCCGGCGGCCTGTTTTCGGCATTCGGCCTGCTCGCGGCGGTGCTGGAGGCGCGCCAGTCCGGCATCGGCCAGGTCGTCGATTCCGCGATCGTCGATGGTTCGGGAAGCCTTTTCACGCTGCTGCGATCGCTGAACAAGGCCGGAGGTTACGCCGTGCCCGCCGGCGGCAACGTGCTGGACGGTGGCCGGCATTTCTATCGGACTTACCGCTGCTCCGACCAACGCTACATCGCCGTGGGGGCGATCGAGCCGGCATTCCGCGAGGCGCTTTTGCGAAAGCTGGAATTGATCGAGGACGAGCGCTTCCTGAGCGGCGAGGTCGCCGACGACGCCTATTGCACGCAACGGCTGGCGGCAATCTTCGCTGAAAAATCCCGGGATCATTGGGAAGCGTTTTTCACGGACAGCGGCGCCTGTGTTACCCCGGTGCTCAGCATGGAGGAAGCCGAAGCCCACGGGGTCGCCGGTGAGCGAGGCTCGTTTGTGCGTATCGACGGCGTCTCGCAGCAAGTCCCGGCACCGCGTTTCAGCCGCACGCCCGGCCACATCAGCGTCAGCCCCATCGAAGCCAGCCGTCACGATGCCAGTGCGTTGCTCGCGTGGGGATTCTCGGCGCAAGAGATCGAGCAACTAAAGGCGGTCTCTGCGATCGAATAAGGCGCTCACGAGTCCTTCCTGTCTTCAAGCAATCCGTTGATGCCGAAGCCTTCGGCGGACGCAACCCAGCGCAGCGCATCCGGCCTCAGCCTGGTCAGAACACGGAAAGCCATCGCAACCGGCTCCTCAAGCACACCCTGTTTCGCCGGATCATCGGCGAGTAATTCGAGCGTGATTTCTTCGCGGCCGTCGCGCCGCCCGACCGACGCCCTGGCCTCGCGCAGTCCGTCGATACGGCTAGCCAACGATTGCAGATGACTCGGGTAGATGAATATCTCCCTTGCCTTGACGGCAGCCCCAACGCGGCCTTCGAGGCTCGAGATGTGCTCCGCGCCCCCGTCGGACCCGAGTTCGAGCGCACGCGCGACGTCGCCAGTGCCGAACCGGATCATCGGCCAGCCGCGCGACAACGTCGTCACCACGATTTCGCCGCTGGAGCCATGCGGCAGCGGCATCCCCGAAACCGGATCGCAGATTTCGACGTAGCGGTCCTGGTTGATCAAATAGCCTTTCATCCGATCGCCCTGATCATCCGGCTTTTCATATCCGACCAGGCCGAGATCGGCGGTTCCGTAACAGGACCACGTCCTGATCGCGAAACGGGCCTCGATTGCGCTGCGCTTGGCGGACCAATCGCCGAACTCGCCGCCCAGAAATGCGTGCTTCAGGTTCCACCGCGCCGCGACGTCAGGCTGTTTCGCTTCAAGTATCTCGACGAGGTTGGCGAAATGCGCGGTGCTGCCGAGAAACACCGTGGGTCGCAAATTCAGCAGCAACTCGGCCTGTAGTTCGGTATTGCCGGTACCGGCGGGGACGACGGTGGCGCCCACCGCCCGCAAACCCTGATCGAACAGCAGTCCGGCCGGCACCAGATGATAGGACCAGGTATTGAGCGCGACGTCGCCGGGGCCGACACCGGCAGATGCAAACATGATGTCCATACCGTGGCCGGTGGCATCGGCAGCCGGCAACGGCTCGAAAATCGGACCGGGCGAAACAAAAATGTGGCTCAACTCAGCGAGATCGCAGGCCAGAAACCCCGCAAACGGCGGAGCTTTGCTTTGCAGTTCGAGCAGCCTCTCCTTCTTCAGCACGGGAAGCCGATCGAGCGCCGATTGATCGGTCAGATTTCCGGGATCCAGGCCCGCCTCTGCAAAGCGCGCGGCGAGCGCCGGCGCGTGAGCAACCGCATCGGCATAAACCTGGCGCATCCGTGCAAAGCGATCGGTCATCGATTTCTATCCGAGCCAGCGCTTGCGGCGCCGGTAATGCTTGATGTTGGTAAAGCGGTTGCGGCCCTCCGCGCCGGAGAAGCCGAGATAGAATTCCTGCACGTCCTGGTTGGATTCGATCTGCGCGCGGGTCCCGTGCAGCACAATACGGCCGCCGTCCATCACATAGCCGTAATCGCATTCGGCGAGCGCGGCGCGGGCGTTCTGTTCGACCAGCAGGATGGTCAGTCCCTCGTCACGCTTGATCCGGCCGATGATCTCGAACAATTGCTGCACCAGGATTGGCGCTAATCCCATCGAAGGCTCATCGAGAATGAGCAATTTCGGGCGCGCCATCAAGGCGCGCCCGATCAACACCATCTGCATTTCGCCGCCGGACAGGTATCCGGCGGTGCGCTTGAGCAAATCGGGCAGGCGCGGAAAGTAATGAAACACCTTCTGCAGGTCGGACTTGACCGCGGTTTTGTCGCTGCGCAGATGCGCCCCGACCATCAGGTTCTGCTCGACGGTCAGGTGCTCGAGGACCTTGCGGCCCTCGAGCACCTGGACGACGCCTTGCCGGAATATCCCGGTCGGATCGCCGTTGGTGATATCGACGCCGTCAAACGCGATGCTGCCCGACGTCACCGCGCCCAGATCCGAATGGAGCAGGCCGGAGATCGCTTTCAGCGTCGTCGTCTTGCCGGCGCCGTTGGAGCCGAGCAGCACCACCATCTGCCCGTCCGGCACCGTGAGGCTGGCCGAACGCAGCACCTGGATCACACCGGCATAGACTACGTCGACGTTGCTCAGCACCAGCCTCATGGACGTTGGTTCCGATCTGGCCTCACCATTTCGCCAGGGCCGGCACGCTCATCCAGTCGTCGACGACTGGCACGATCTTGCCATCCTTGACGACTTCCGCGGTGGCCTTGATTTCGCCGATCGGAAACGGCGCGCTGTTGTCGAAGTCCAGCGTCGGCAGGGCGCCGAGCAGTTCCTGTTCGGTATAGACGTTGTCGATCAACGCGGCGCGCATCGCCTCGCCGGTGACGTTATCGGGCCCGACCGCCTTGATCGCGTTCTCGAGCACCCGGAGCGCCAGGATCGTCTGCGCCGCCGATTGCGCGGCAACGAGACCCCACTGCCCGTCCTTCTTGTTGGCCTCGTAGATGTCCCTGATCTCGAGCTTCGGCCGCTCCGGCGCCGCGAACGAAAATGCCGAATAGGAGCCCTCGAGTTGTGCGAGGCCGATGCCCTTCGCGACTTCGGTCAAGCCATTATGGGTCGATGAGATGATTGGAATCTTGACGTTCAATTCGGCCATGGCCTTTACCGCGGCGACGACCTGCGCGGTGGTGCCGCCGATCAGGAGCACGTCCGGTTTACCGGCCGCAAGGGTGCGGATGTTCGACGCCAGCGACACCGGCGCGGTTTCGACCCACTGGGTATCCAGCACCTCGAAGCGATCGGGATAGGTTGCAGCGAGTTTCCGCACGCCATTGACCTGATCGACGAAGCCCGCCTGGTTTTGCGTGCTGATCGGGCCGATCACCAGTTTGCTGCCCTTCTTCTGCTGCAGATAGCTCAGGAGGCCCGCGAACTCGTGGCTATAGGTCGGCCGCATCGAGAAATGCCAGCCGTTCGGCACCCACACCAGCCCGACCATTGCGGTGCTGATGATCATCGGCACCTTGTCGTTGGGCAGGCGCTTCATCAAGGTGGTAAGGTCGGGCGAACCGAATCCGAGATGCATGATCGGCGCATCCGAACTCAGGATCGCCGGCCAGGTCTTCGCGATCTCCGCCGGATCGTAGCGCATGTCGTAGATCTTGATGTTGACGTGGACGCCGAGCTTGGGGCCGACTTCCTTGTTCCACCAGGCCGCTATCGCAGTGATGCCCGACATCGCGTTCGGCATCACGTCGGCGAACGGACCCGAGTAATCGGCGCTGGCGCTGAACACGTAGTCTTTGGCCTGTGCGGGCAAGCTAGCGATTGCCCCCAGCATGGCCCCGACGAGCAACGATCTAAGCTTCATGATATTCCTCCCTGTTTCGCCTGCTTCTTAAATTCGCTCCGACTTCATCGACCGGAATTTCTAGTTGCGCGGGAACGGCCACAATTGAAAGGTCGTGCGCAACACCGACCAGCGATGCTCCAATCCGCGTGGTTCGAATATCAATGCGAGGGTGATGCCGGCGCCAAGCACGATCGAGGTCCATGCAAACAGCGAACCGCCACCGGCTCCGCCGGATTGCATCACGCTGTTGGCGATGCCGTGCAGCCCCTCTTGCAGAAGGGTGACAAAGAGGACGCCGAGCACGGCGCCACCGGGGCTGTGACCGCCGCCAATCATGAGCATGCCGAGATACCAGACCGATGCAAACAGCGTGAAGCTGGAAACCGTGACGAATTGCAGGAAGTATCCGGTGCAGGAACCGGCCACGCCGGCAAACAGCGAACCGGTAAAGAACGCCAGCACCTTGATGCGAAACACCGGGATGCCCATGACTTCGGCGACGACGTCATTGTCCCGCACCGCCATCATGGCCCGGCCAAATCGTGACCGCTTCAGGTTAAAGGCGGCTACCGTCAGGATCGCGACGATTGCGAACGAGAAATAGTAAATCCTGATCGGAGTACCGAGCGGCATGCCGAAAAAGTGCAAGGGCTCGACGGCCATGCCCGCCAGGCCACCGAACCAATCGGAGGGTAGCGCCAGAATGACGATCGGAAAGATCACCTGGGCGCTCAGCGTCGTCAGCGCCAGATAGAGGCCCTTGACCCGCGCCGCGGGCAACGCGAACACGATGGACACCATGCCGGTGACAAGCGCCGCCAGCGGGATGATCACGAAGAACGGCAGATCGTATTCCGAGAGTTTTGCGGTGACGAAGGCGCCGACGCCGACAAAGGCCGATTGGGCGATGTTTATCTGTCCGGCCATTCCGACGGTGACATAGAGGCCGTAGACCGCCATCAGCGTAATGAACATGTAGGTTATCTGACCGAGCAGATACGGACCGGCTGCGACCGGAAGCGCAATCAAGATCGAGACGAGCAGCAACAGCCATATTCTCGCGCGCGTTGTCTTCAGGATACGGGCCTCGGCCGCGTAGCTCTCGAAATGGACGCCGGTCGGAAGCATCTCAGATCCTCTCTATTCTCTTCCAGCCGAACAATCCCTGCGGTCTGACCAGCAGAATCGCGATCATCACCGCGTAGGGCAGAATCCCCGATGCCGCGCCGTTGGTCAGCGGATCCAGGTAGGACATCGACAGCGCCTCGCCGACGCCGATCAGAACGCCCGCCAGCGGAGCGCCGCGGATAGATTCCAGGCCGCCCAGTAGCGCCACCGGCAGCGCCTTGAATCCGATCTGCGCGACATCGAGCGAAACGATCCGCCCCGACAGCAGCACCGCCGCGGCGCACGTGGCCACGATCGTTCCAAGAATCCAGGCAGTCGCGATCGCGGATTTCACGGAGATGCCGAGCGACAGCGCGGTGTTGTGATCTTCTGCGACCGCCGCAAGCCGCAGGCCGTATCGGGTATGGGTGAAATACAGATGCAGACCGAACGACAGCAGCAGCGTCAGGATGCCACCCAGGAACAGCCTCGTGTTGATCGAGATCGGACCGACCGCAAAGACGCCTTCCGGCAACAGCGTTGGAAAGGAGCGGGTTTGCGCGGTCCACAGCAATTGAGCGATGCCGCGAAGCAGAATCATCAGCGCAATGCTCGCCATGAAGATCGTGAAGGCCGGCTGGCTGATCAGCGGACGAAACACAAATCGCTCGAGCGCCAGCCCCAGCGCGACGCAACCGACGATGGTGATGACGATCCCGACCGGCAACGGCAATTCGTAGCCGACCGACTTTAGCCCGAGCGTAAAGGTCCACAGCAACAGCGCACCGAATACCAGCACCTCGCCCTGGGCCAAATTGACGATGCGCGAGGCGCGATAGATCACGACGAACGAGATCGCGACCAGCCCGTAAACCAGGCCGACCAGTGTTCCATCGGCCACGACCTGTATGAAATTGATCAAGCGACGACCTCGGACGTTCGATTCAACGCCACTTCCGCCTTCATGATGGCGGTCGTGGCGTCCTGGTATTTCACCTCGATTTCGGCGGTCATGGTCGCGTCACCGCGATAAAGCGCCTCGATCATCTCACCGTAGCGCGCATGGATCTGTTCGCGCCGCAGCTTGCGCGAGCGCGTCAATTCGGCCTCGTCGGCGTCGAGCTCTTTCGGCAGGTTGGCGAAAGCGACCACCCGGGCGCCGGCATCGATGAGCCGGTTGACCTTGGCGATCGCACCGGCAATTTCCGTCCTGATCGCCGGGAGCTGGCTCAGTTCGGCAAATGTTGCGAAACTGATGCCGTTCAGTTCGGCAAATCGCCCGGCGATCTCGGCATCGATGTTCACGAGTGCCACGACGAACGGCCGGGCTTCATCGCCGATCACGATCACGTCCCGTATCAGCGAAGAGGCCCGCAGATGGTTCTCGATGAATTGTGGCGGATAGCCCTGGCCGCCACTGAGGCGGCGCAAATCCTTGAGGCGGTCGAGAAAGATCAGTTCACCATTGTCCTCGAGACGAACCGCATCGCCGGTCTGAAATCCCTCATCCGCGCTGCCCATCGCCGCGGTCGCGGCGGCGTCCTTGAGATAACCTGAAAACGCCAGCGACTTGACGCGGAATTGCCCATCGCTATCAACCCATCCCTCGATCGGCGCGCTGATGGTCGGGTCCGACGGCATCAGCGAACCCATGGTTTGCGGATTCTTGCTGCCGGGCCGATGCGTCGAAATCAGCCCAAGCTCGGTAGAGCCGTAGAGATTGCCGAGCGGAACCCCGAACGCCCTGAAGCGCTCGAACAATTCCGCCGAAAGCCCTGAACCGCCGGACAGAACGGCCCGTGCGCGGGTCAAGCCAAGGAGCTCGCGCACGCCCCGCAGGATCAGAAAATCCGCCGCCGGCCATACAATGAAGCGGCGCAGCACACCGCCCTCGCCTTTCGCGCGCTTGATGCCTTCCGCCAATCCCCATCGGTACAGGCTGCGGCGTAGCGGCCCCGCGTCCATCATCCGCGCTTCGACACCGGAGGCCTGCATTTCCCATTGCCGCGGCGTAAACATCAGGAATTCGGGGCCGACCTCGCGTAGATCGTTCTGGATCGTCTCCGGCTTCTCGGCAAAATGAACCACCATCGGGGCCAACAGCGGCAACGCGATCCCGAAAAACTGCTCGGCCGCCCAGGCCGGCGATATGTAGGATAAATAATTCGCACCGGGCCGGACATCGAGCGCACCCATCAGGCGATGGGCGTTGTCGAGCACGAAGCCGTGCGAGAGCATCGCCGCTTTGGGCCTGCCGGTCGTGCCCGACGTGTAGCAATAAACCGCCACATCGCTTTGCGCGCCTTTGGCGATCTCGCGATCCACCCAACCGGCATCTTCGAATTGCGCCGCCAGTTCCAGCAGGCTGCTCGCGGCGACCAGGCGCGTATCGGCGTAATTCCACAGACCGCGACGATCGATGTAGATCACGACACGAATGCCGGACGCATCGGTCAGGCATTCCAATATCTTGTCGACCTGTTCCTGATCCTGGCCGACCGCCATGGTGGCGCCGGAATGCTCCAGCGCATAGGCAAGTTCGTCGGCGCTGGCATCGGGGTAGACGCTCACGGTGATCGCGCCGAGCGACAACGCCGCCAATTGGTAGACGAACTGCTCCTCGATGTTCTCCGATATGAACGCGAGCACCTCGCCCCTGGCGAGGCCCAATGCCGCCAGGCCCCGCGCCGTGAGCGAAACCTCCTGACAGGTTTGCTGCCAGGTCTTTGCTTTCCAGGTGCCGGCGCGTTTCGATTTCAATGCCGGCCGGTGTGAATAGGTTTTCGCATTCGCCTTCAGCAATTGCGGCAGCGTTCGCCCGTCGGACTGCCGCGGCGTCTGCACCAGTTCAGCGCGCATCACGGGCCGGTTCATGCGACGGCTCCGCCGAGATAGGCTGAAATCACCCGCGCGTCGGCGCGCACGGCATCCGGAGTGCCGCTGGCAATGACCTCGCCGAAATCGATCACGGTGACGCGGTCGGAAATCGCCATCACCACTTCCATATCGTGCTCGACCAGCACGATCGGGATGTCGAGCCCTTCGCGAATGTCGAGAATGTAGCGCGCGAGATCCGCCTTTTCTTCCGGACTCATGCCGGCCATCGGCTCGTCCATCACCAGGATGGCCGGCTCCAGCGCCAGCGCGCGCCCGAGATCGACGCGCTTTCGCATGCCGTAGGACATGTCGCCGACGATCGCGTGCCGCATCTCTTCCAGTTCGAGGAATTCGATGATGGCTTCGGCCTTTGCCGCGAAGCTCTCTTCCTCCCGCCGTCCGCGACCCCAGTACAGCAGGCTGTCAAACGGCGTTGCCTTCATCCGGGCATGGAAGCCGGACAGGATGTTTTCGCGGGTCGTCATCGAGGCATAGGTCTGGATGCCCTGAAACGTGCGGCTCAAGCCCAACGCCGCGCGGCGATGCGGCGATAACGTCGAAACGTCCTGTCCTTTGAGGAACACCACGCCGCTTTGCGGTCGATAAAACCCGGACAGGCAATTCAGAAGGCTGGATTTGCCCGCGCCGTTCGGCCCGATCACCGCGTGGATTTCACCTTCGAGCACGCGCAGCGAAACGGCCTTCAAGGCATCGACCGCACCGAAGCGCAGGCAGAGGCTGTCCGCCTCCAACATCGCTGTTCGCTGCCCGGTCGGTGGCATGTGGTGTTCCTCAGACGATAAGATGTCGCCGTCGCTGCATGATTGGCCGCATGATTCCTTGGCTTGATCGACCTAACCGAACGAAACGTCCAAACCGCATTCGCGGGCGATCAACAATGTCTGAATTTGCGAGCTGCCATCGCCGATGGTGCAGACGCGATTGTCCCGCAGGTAGCGGGAGACCGGACAATCATCCATGAAACCCCAGCCGCCGTGAATCTGGATCGCCATGTTGGCGACCTCGGAACCCGTTTCGGTCGCCAGCAGCTTGGCCATCGACAGCGCCATCATGTTGTCGCGCCCCTCATCGACCTCCCACGCCGCCCGGTAAGTCACCAGTCGTGCGCTGTCTACCTTGAGCGCCATCTTGGCGATCATCTCCTGGATTAGCTGCAGGCGGCCGAGCGAGCCGCCGAACGCCTGGCGTTCCTTGGCGTATTTGATCGAATGGTCGAGGCTCGCCTGCGCCAGGCCCAGCGAACAGGCCGACAGAAACAGCCGCGCCGCCTGATAGCCCTTGTGCAATACCCAGCGTCCGCCGTGCAGTTTGCCGACGATCGCGCTTTCGGGCAGCCGGCAATCGTCCAGATAAAGCGGCCGCGTATCGGACGAGCGCCATCCCATCTTGCGGTATTTTTCACCACGGCTGTAGCCGGGCGCATCGCTTGGCACCAAAAACAGTGTGTATTTCTTGGTCGCCGCATCCTTTGGACTGGAAACGGCAAGGATAATGGCAAAGGACGAAATCTCGGTGCCGGGGTTGGTGATGTAGGCCTTCTCGCCGGAAAGCG
>Ga0208589_1000284_pt1 | contig 24527 bp, 21 predicted proteins | sample NGESurshal092012_2_FD_184486 | JGI IMG/M metagenome (GOLD analysis project Ga0208589, IMG submission 184486) | Arctic peat soil microbial communities from Barrow, Alaska - NGEE Surface sample F53-2 shallow-092012 (SPAdes) | ecosystem: Environmental > Terrestrial > Soil > Wetlands > Peat ...
CACTGTTGGGGTTGCGTGAAAAGATCCTGGCGAAACTGGCGGAGCGTGCCACCGAAGACCGGTTTCCGCTGACGCCGCAGCGGATCGTCCATGATGTCCGCGAGTCGGTGCCGCCGGATGGCATCGTGACGCTCGACAACGGCATGTACAAGATCTGGTTCGCGCGCAATTACCGCACCAGCGTCGCCAACACACTGCTGCTCGACAATGCGCTGGCGACCATGGGAGCGGGGCTTCCCTCGGCGATCGCGGCGGCGCTGATCAATCCCGGACGAAAAGTGCTGGCCGTGTGCGGCGACGGCGGCTTTATGATGAATTCGCAGGAGATGGAGACGGCGGTCCGGCTCGGTATCCATATCGTGGTGCTGATCCTCGAGGACCACGCCTACGGCATGATCCGCTGGAAGCAGGCCGCCGATCATTTTGCGGATTTCGGCCTGCAATTCGGCAATCCCGATTTCGTCGCCTACGCCGAGGCCTATGGCGCGACCGGCTCGCGGGTCAAATCCGCTGGGGATTTCCTGCCGACGCTGAAGGCCGCGCTCGACGGCAAGGGCGTGCATCTGGTGGTCGTCCCGATCGACTACAGCGAGAACATGCGCGTGCTGGTCGAGGGGCTGCCGAAACATCGCTGAGGCTGCGCGCGGGCCGGGAAGGGCAGGGACGGACGCTCCGGCGTTGGATTTCGCCGGGCTTGCCGCGCTCGGGCTGTCGCTGCGGCTTCGACGGAGGCGGAACAGGCGTTCGAGCAGGCGCTATTTATCAGTTTCCGGGCCGAGGAGCTGGCGCTGGTGCCGTGACCGCAGGCGCAAAAGGACGCGCTTTTGCACCAGCAATTCCGCCTCCAGCATCATCATTTCGGCACGCATTTTTCCGGCGCCGACTTCTGGATCGTCGACCGATCGCAGTTCCCGGACGCCGATGCACCGGTCGGGCGGTTCTATCTCGACCGTTCAACGCCGGCATGGCACGTGATCGACATCGGCCTTTTGCCCGAGGCACGCGGGCAGGGGCTCGGTTCGGCGCTGCTGAAATGGGCGCAAGCGGCGGCCGTCGATGCGGGGAACGCGGCGATCGATCTGCAGGTCGCGGTGACCAATGGGGGGGCGGAAAAACTCTATCGCAACCTGGGTTTCAAGGCTGACGGCAACGCCGAAGGATTTCATCGGCGCATGGTGTGGAATGGCGCGTCTGGTTGGACACCGCCTGATACAGCACGCCCTCGCGATCGCGCGCCACCGGGACCAGGAATATTTCGAGTTTTCCAAGCTTGTTGTTCTTGAGATTATAGAGCTTTTTCGGAAGATGGACCTGCAAGGCTGTACGAAACGGCAATGAAAACGGCGCCCGCATCATTCCGGGGTAGGGGTTACCGGCAATGGCTGCACCTCGACCAGGGTCAGCGGCAGGCTGGCCTCTCCGAGCGAACGGTCGAAGGATTGTTTTGCAACTGCCGCGAAATTCTCCACAGACAAAAGCGCATGTCGTTCTCGAATCTTCGCGCCCGGATTGAGCCTCTCGCCCAATCCGCAACGAGGGATGAAAGCCGCCTAGCTAGATAACCCGGTCTGTCAAGATATCAAAACATTTTTCCCGTCCCAGTTGCAAATTCGATGAGGGGTTTGGACGTGGCCCAGCCGGGCGCGAGCCTGGCAATTCCGCGACTGGCGCCTCGTTGCTTTCGGGTTCCACCACCGGTGGATTATGTTATGAATTCCCATCGCGGGCCTGCCTGCGTGGGCAATCAATTGGGGCAAGGGATGAAGCCAGGGCATCAACCGGTCGCCGCGCAGCCAGACGGCCACAAACGCCGCACCAGACGTATCGCCAGCACCGCCGCCATGGTGTTGTCGTTTGCCCTTTTGGGAGGCTGCGAGCAAAACGCCTTCGTCCCGCCCCCGCCGCCTTCGGTCGATGTCGCGGTGCCGGTGCAGCGCAACGTTACCCGGTACCTCGAAGCCACCGGCAATACCGCGCCGATCAAGCAGGTCGATCTGGTGGCGCGGGTGCAAGGGGTGCTGCAGGCGATCAATTATCAGGACGGTGCCTTTGTGAAGGAGGGCACCTCGCTGTTCACGATCGAGCCTGAAACCTACAAGCTGAAACTCGATCAGGCGCAGGCGGCCGAAGCCGGCGCCCAGGCCTCGGTGAAGCAATCCGACGCCGACTACAAGCGGCAGGCCGACCTGGTGCAGCGCCAGGCGGTTTCGCAGGCGACGCTGGATACGTCCACTTCCAATCGCGACAACGCCCAGGCCAATTTGCTGCAGGCGCAAGCCAATACCAAGATCGCGGCGGTCAATTTCGGCTACACCAACGTCACCGCGCCGTTCGACGGCATCGTCAGTGCGCATCTCGTTTCGGTCGGCGAACTGGTCGGCGCGGCCTCGCCGACCCAGCTTGCCACCATCGTGCAGCTCGATCCGATCTATGTGAACTTCAATGTCAGTGAGCAGGATGTGCTGCGGGTCAGGGCGGAAGCCGCCAAGCGCGGAATTTCGACCGCCGATCTCCGGACGTTGCCGATCGAGGTCGGGCTGCAGACCGAAGCCGGCTATCCGCACAAGGGCAAGCTCGATTATGTGTCGCCGATGCTCAATCAGTCGACGGGAACGCTTCCCGTCCGCGGCGTACTCCCCAATCCCGATCGGGTGCTGCTGCCCGGATATTTCGTCCGGATCCGCGTTCCCTTCGACAAGCAGGATAACGCGCTGCTGGTACCCGATGTTTCCCTCGGCAGCGACCAGTCCGGGCGCTACGTGCTGGTGGTGAACGGCGACAATATGGTCGAGCAGCGCAAGGTTCAGACCGGATCGCTCGAAGGCGATTTGCGCGTGATCGAAAACGGTCTGAAGCCGGACGACAAGGTGGTGATCGCAGGCCTGTTGCGGGCGATCCCGGGCCAGAAGGTCGCGCCGAAACTGCAGAAGATCGAGCCTCAGCCCTCGTCGGCCAAGTAGGGCGAGGCAGGAATTGGCATGATCTCGAAATTCTTCATCGAACGCCCGGTCCTTTCCAACGTCATCGCGATCCTGATGGTCCTGATCGGCGGGGTGTGCCTGTTTCGCCTGGCGGTCGCGCAATATCCCGACGTAGTGCCGCCGACGGTGCAGGTGACGACGCGCTACCCCGGCGCCAGCGCCAAGACCGTGATCGACACCGTGGCGCTGCCGATCGAGCAGCAGGTCAACGGCGTCGAGGACATGCTCTACATGCAGTCCTATAGCGGCGCCGACGGCACCTATTCGCTCACCGTGACCTTCAAGATCGGCACCGACCTGAACTTCGCGCAGGTGCTGGTGCAGAACCGGGTATCGAGCGCGCTGTCGCAGTTGCCGCAGGCGGTTCAGAACCAGGGCGTCACGGTCCAGAAGAAGTCCACCGCGATCTTGCTGTTCGTGACGCTGACGTCGCCGAATGCGACCTATGACAGTCTCTTCCTCAGCAACTTCGCCACCATCAACATCAGGGACGAGCTGTCGCGCTTGCCCGGCGTCGGCAATGTGACGGTGTTCGGCGCTGGCCAGTATTCGATGCGGGTCTGGCTTGATCCGAACAAACTGCAGGTGCGCGGACTGATGCCGCAGGACGTCATTCAGGCGATCCAGCAGCAGAGCCAGCAGGTGACCGCGGGCCAGGTCGGCGCGCCGCCGACCCCTGCGGGGCAGGCGTTCCAGTACACGCTGAACGTCAACGGGCGGCTCGACGACGTCAGCCAGTTCGAGGATATCATCGTCAAGACCGGCAACAATGGCGACGTCACCCGCGTGCGCGACGTCGGCCATGTGGAGCTTGGCGCCCAGACCTACAGCCAGATGTTTTCGCTCAACCGAAAGCCGGCCACCGGCATCGGCGTGTTCCAGTCGCCCGGCGCCAATGCGCTCGAAGTCGAGCGGGCGGTCGAGAAGAAGATGGTGGAGCTTGCCAAGACTTTTCCGCAGGACGTGAAATACGACACGCCGTTCGACACCACCAAGTTCGTCTCGGCATCGATCGATGAAGTCTACAAGACGCTGATAGAGGCGGGCCTGCTGGTCCTCGTCGTGATCCTGATCTTCCTGCAGGACTGGCGCGCGATGCTGGTGCCGGCCACCACGGTGCCGGTGACCATCATCGGCGCCTTTGCCGCAATGGCCGCGCTCGGCTTCACCGTCAACATCTCGACCCTGTTCGCCATCGTGCTGGCGATCGGCATCGTGGTTGACGACGCCATCGTGGTGGTTGAAGGGGCCGCGCACAACATCGAAAAGGGCATGTCCAGCCATGACGCCGCGATCAAGGCGATGGACGAGCTGTTTGCACCGATTGTCGGCATCACGCTGGTCCTGATCTCGGTGTTCCTGCCGTCCGCCTTCCTGCCGGGTTTGACCGGGCGAATGTACTCGCAATTCGCGCTGGTGATCGCTGCGACCGCGCTGCTCAGCGCCATCAACGCCGCGACGTTGAAGCCGACCCAATGCGCGCTGTGGCTGCGCCGGCCGGCGCCGCCGGAGCAGCGCAACTTCTTCTACCGCGGCTTCAATGCGGTCTATGATCGACTCGAGCGCGGCTATGGCCGGCTGATGGTCCGCATGACCAATCATAGCGGCGTCTGCGTGATCCTCGCGCTGATCCTGATCGGCCTCAGCGGATACGGGCTGTCGCGGGTGCCGACCGGCTTTATTCCAATCGAGGATCAGGGCTATCTCCTGGTGGCGGTGCAACTGCCCGACGGCGCCGCGCTCGACCGCACCCAGAATGTGCTCGGCCAGGTCAGTGAAATCGCCGGCAAGGTGCCGGGCGTCGATCAGGTGATCAGCATCGCCGGCATCTCGGCGCTCGACAACTCGTCGAGTCTCGCCAATGCCGGCGTCGCCTATCTGATCCTGAAGGAGTGGAGCGAGCGCGGGCAGGGCCAGGATCTGCGTTCGCTGTTCGTCGGATTGAACGAAAAGCTATCGGCAATCCCGGAAGCGCGCATCCTGGTGATCCCGCCACCGCCGATCCAGGGCATCGGCAACGCGGCCGGATTTGCCATGCAGGTGCAGTTGCGCGACGGCAACGCCGACTTCGGCAAATTGCAGGCGATCACCAATACCGTTGTCGCCGATGCGCAGACCCAAAGCGCGCTGCAGCGGGTCAGCTCGTCGTTCCGCTCGATGGTGCCGCAATTCGATGTCGAGGTCGACCGCATCAAGACCCAGACCCTGCATGTCACGACGGATCAGATCTTCTCGACGCTGTCCTCCTATCTCGGCTCGAGCTTCGTCAACCAATTTACAAAATTCGGCCGCACCTTCCAGGTCTACGCCCAGGCGGATGCGGCGTATCGCCTGACGCCGCGCGACATCCAGAACATGATGGTACGCAACAGCCAGGGCGACATGATTCCACTCGGCACCGTGGCGACCATCAAGCCCTCGGTCGGTCCCTCGCTGATCAGCCTCTACAACCTGTATCCGTCCGCGACCGTCATTGGCCTGCCGGCGGCCGGTTATAGCTCCGGCCAGTCGATGAAGCTGATGGAGGAGATCGCCGCCAAAACCCTGCCGCCGGGCACCGGTTATGAATGGACCGCGATGTCGTACCAGGAGAAGGCCGTCGGCGGCCAGATCTACTGGGCATTCGGGCTTGCGCTGCTATTGGTGTATCTGGTGCTCGCCGGACAATATGAAAGCTGGTACGCGCCGATCTCGGTGATCCTGGCCGTGCCGCTGTCGCTGCTGGGTCCGATGCTGGTGTTGTCCGGCTTGCGGATCGACAACAATCTCTACACCCAGATCGGCATCATCCTGTTGATCGCGCTGTCGGCCAAGAACGCCATCCTGATCGTCGAGGTCGCGCTCGAATTGCATGTACGGGACGGCAAGCCACTGCTGGAATCCGCGGTCGGGGCGGCACGGGCCCGGTTCCGGCCGATCCTGATGACGTCCTTTGCGTTCATCCTCGGCGTGGTGCCGCTGGTGCTGGCCACCGGCGCCGGCGCCAACGCCCGCAAGTCGATCGGCATCACGGTGTTCTCCGGCATGCTGGCCTCGACCTGCCTTGCGGTGTTGTTCGTCCCGGTGTTTTTCGTTGTGGTGCAGCGGTTCGAGAACTGGCTCAAAGCGCGCAAGCAGGTGGCAACGAAATCCGATCAGCCGGCATGATAAATCCGATCCCGCGCGGGCGGGATCGGATCGTGGCGATGTGGCGCTGCCGGACGGTTATTTCAGGGCGAGCGGCTTTTCTTCGTCGAGAAAGCCCACCAGCTCGTGGAAGAACTGCATCCGGTTCTTTTCCATCATCACCGTATGCGTGCCCTCGCTGAGCTCGATCATGCGCTTGTATGGCGTGTTCTTGAGCTGCTTGAAGTAGTTCTGCGCCAGATAGCTCGGCAGATCGGCATCCCATTCGGCGTGCAGGATCAGCACGGGCACGGTGATCTTGCCCGGATCGTACAGCGGCTTGCCGGCAGACCAGTAATTGCGGCTGTCTTCGGTCACGCCGTTGCTGGCGCGCAGCATCGGCGGGGAGTGTTGCAACGCTTCCGGATCGGTCGCCCAGGTGGCTTTCGCCCAGGCCTCGAACACGCCGGGCGGAATCAAATCGGCCTGCTTGTCCGCAGGCACGCCCTTCAGCCAGCGCTCTCTCGCGGATTCCATCGACACCAGTCGGTAGGCGCCGAGCGGCGGCAGGTCGGCGGCGGGTGGCTCGGTGCGGACCCATTGCGGCGCATAGAGTACCAGGCGGCCGACCTTGGCGTTGTGTTCGCTGGTGTACAGGCCCGTGATCGACGTGCCCCAGGACCAGCCCATGACGTCGATCTTGGAGACATTGCGTTTCTTAAGGATGTAGTCGACGGCGACGCCGAGGTCATGAGCCGCGACTTGCGTCGACACGATCGGGCGGTTGGCCTCCGGCGGCTGGCTCATCTCCGGCGGCCGGGTGGAGCGGCCATAGCCGCGGACGTCGACCAGATAGACGTCGAACCCGCGCTGCGCGATCAGGTCCATCATCGATACGCCCTCGATCGGCAGGTCGAACGCGGTTTCGGCCGGGTAGGTCGCGCCGTGCACGAACAGCAGGATGCGGTCGGAGGAAAATTTCTTCATGCCGGCCGGATGCTTGTTGCGGACGAACAGCTTAATTCCGGCGTCGCCCGACGGGATCATGACGTCCGTGGTCTCGAGTTTCAGGCTGGCGGCCTGAACGGCCGGACTGGCGAGAACGGTACTGGCGGCAAGGCACGTCAGGGCCAGGCGCATGGCAAGACTGGGCATCGTCGAACTCCCTTAAATCTTGTTCTTGGCCGTCTTTGCGGCGGCGGCCGTTGTGGCCGATGTCGAAAACTAGCCGGTTTTAAAGGGGTTATCGAGCGCAAATGTCGCAGTCGCGCCGGGTCGCGCTTGAGCGCCGGGGCGGCTTTGCCTATGCTGGCGGCTGCAACGAACAGCCGCTTCAAACGTTCTCAATTCGAAAAATCACTTTCCGGGAGACCCGCGATGAATCTTTCCGACCTCAACAAGGTGGCGCTCGCGATGGTGGCGCCGGGCAAGGGGCTTCTCGCCGCCGATGAATCCACCGGCACCATCAAGAAGCGGTTTGACGCCATCAAGGTCGAATCGACAGAGGATACGCGGCGCGACTATCGCGAGATGCTGTTCCGTTCAAAGGAGGCGATGTCGAAATGTATATCCGGCGTGATCCTCTATGACGAGACCATCTGGCAGAAGGCCAAGGACGGCACGCCGCTGGTCAAGCTGATCGAACAGGCCGGTGCCATCCCCGGCATCAAGGTCGACGAAGGCACCCAGCCGCTGCCGAATTGCCCCGGCGAACTCGTCACCGCCGGCCTCGACAAGCTCGCAAGTCGGCTTGCGGATTACTACAAGCAGGGCGCACGCTTCGCAAAATGGCGCGCGGTGATCGACATCGGCAAGGACATTCCGAGCATGACCGCAATCCACGTCAACGCGCATGCGCTGGCGCGCTATGCGGCGTTGTGCCAAGAGGCCCAGATCGTGCCGATCGTCGAACCTGAAGTGCTGATGGACGGCGACCATGACATCGACCGTTGCTACGAGGTCACCCAGCGCGTGCTCAACAAGGTGTTTCAGGAATTGCGGATCCAGCGCGTCGCGCTCGAGGGCATGATCCTCAAACCCAACATGGCGATCTCGGGCAAAAAATGCGCAAAGCAGGCGCCGGTCGAGGAAGTGGCGGACAAGACGGTGCGGATGCTCCGGCATTGCGTGCCGGCGGCGGTGCCGGGCATCGCGTTCCTGTCCGGCGGCCAATCCGATGAGGAGGCCACCGCCCATCTCGACGCCATGAACCGGATCGGCGGCCTGCCGTGGAAGCTGACTTTCTCCTATGGCCGCGCGCTGCAGGCCGCGCCGCAGAAGGCATGGTCCGGCAAGGTCGAGAATGTCGGCGCCGGACAGCAGGCGTTCAGCCATCGCGCACAGATGAACTCGCTGGCCGCCCGGGGACAATGGAAGGCCGATCTGGAGACGAAGAAGGCCGCCTGAGGCGTGGGGCCGAAGTGCACACGATCCCGTATTCAAGATGCTCTCGATGCATTTTTCGCTGATCTGACCCGGCCGGCGCGCCGGGCAGGGATGGCGTCCGGCTCTTGCGACCACCAAATCTGGCCACCATCTCTCCACCCCAGAGGATTTGGCCATGTTGGATTTTACCCGAACGATCGACGATTTCTCATCGTCTCAAGCCCCCGAACCCATACCCGCAAACGATCAGCCTTTGCTGGACGCTTATTCCAATGCGGTGATTGATGTCACCGAGCGCATTGGGCCGGCGGTTGTCCGCGTGGAGACCGGGCCGAAGACGCCGCAATCGCGCGAGCGCGGCGGGCTCGGCTCCGGCATCGTGATTTCGCCCGATGGTCTCGTTCTGACCAACAGTCATGTGGTCGGCGCGTCGAAGCAGATCAGGCTGCGCGACAATGAGGGCATCGTCACTGACGCGCGCGTGCTCGGTGTCGATCCCGATACCGATCTGGCGCTGCTGCGCGCCGATGGCATGCGCGACCTGCATTACGCCTCGCTCGGCAATTCCAAGAGCCTGCGCCGCGGCCAGCTGGTGGTCGCGATCGGCAACCCGCTCGGTTTTGAATCGACGGTCACCGCGGGCGTGGTGTCGGCGCTCGGGCGCTCGATCCGCTCCGCCAATGGCCGCACCATCGAGGATGTGATCCAGACCGATGCCGCGCTCAATCCCGGCAATTCCGGTGGGCCTCTGGTATCGTCCACCGCCGAGGTGATTGGAATCAACACCGCGATCATCAGCGGCGCGCAAGGCATCTGTTTTGCGGTCGCCAGCAATACGGCACAGTTCGTGCTGTCGGAGATCATCCGGCACGGCTATGTCAGGCGCGCTTATATCGGCGTGTCCGGCCAGAGCGCGCCGGTTCCGCGCCGGCATGCGGTGCTGGCCGGCGTCGAGAACAAGATGGGTGCGCTGTTGATGCAGATTGAGTCGGATGGGCCGGCGGCGCAGGCCGGGCTGTTGCCGGGCGACGTCGTCATTCGCCTCGATGGCATCGACATCAACGGGGTCGACGATCTGATCCGCACGCTGGATCGCGACCGGATCGACCGCGCGCTGCAAATGGATGTGCTGCGAATGGGGCGGCTGCGCGAGATCGGTATCCATCCGATCGAGCGCAAGCCCGCGGCGCGGCATCCGCAGCCGCAATGAGCGGGGCCTGGCGCGGCGCATAAAAAAGGCGGCCAATCCGGCCGCCTTTTTCGCGTCTCGTCATAAAGCCCGTCAATCGCACAGATACCGAAGGCCGTCTTCGCCCACGAAAATCCTTCGAGGCTGGCAGGCGAACTGGCCATTGCCGTAATAGGGCTCGGGAACGTAGTCGCTGTCATAGTAATAGGCGTAGTTCTCGCCGCGCGGGGTGTAGCCGCCATAATACGCGAAGCCGTCCAGCGCGGCGGCGGCGAAGACACTTGCTGCAAAACCGTGGTGATGGAAGCCGCCGTGTCTGCCGTGTCCGTTCACGCGCCATCGCCGGAGAGGCCGTCACGAGCGCGACCGCGAGACAGGCGCCGCCGATCATCTTGAATGTTGTCGTCACTGCTTCTCCCAATGGCGTTGATGAAAAACGGATTGTCGACTTCGATGTTCACTGATCTGACCGCGTCAGCTGCAAGTTGCGCGGTTGCCTCGCAAATCACAATCGGAAATAGTCCGGGCGCCATAGCGTTTTCGAATGAAAGGGGTCCGGTCCGTGCAAGGAAAACGCGTCAAAATAATCGGAGCGGATGAGTCTCCAAGGCGGAAACTGAATGCCCGAACAGGTCGCACGTGTGATCGGTCCGACCCGCGGTCCGATCGCTGCAGCGCTGGCGCGTCACCCCGGTTGGCGCGTTTACGGCATGTAGCGCCATGCGCCACCCGACCGGGCGCCGTTCATCCACATCGCCGCCGACCTTGCCGATCGCGCCTCCTGCCAGCGCGCGTTGGCGGAAATCGAGCCGGTCAGGCATGCGTTCTTTGCCGCGCGCGCGCCGTTTCGCGAAGGCGGGTCGAGGATGTCGAGAGCAATGTTGCGATGTACAAGACCGTGCTCGATGCGCTCGAGACCCGGTCCCGTGCTCTTGTGCATGTCGATCTGCTGGAAGGCATCAATGGTACGGCATGCATATCGGTCCTTATCGGACGCCGTCGCGCGAGGACGACCCTGGCATCTGCCGCCAAATTTTTATTACGATCAGCAGGACTTGTAGAGCGAACGCGCGGAACGTGGAGGCTGGAGCTGGTCGGCGTCGCGGCCCGCTTATATCTTGCGATTTCGCGCCGAACCGCGCCAGAAACCTGCTTACTGTGCTTGGCGCCTTTGCGGCGATCTGCCGGGAGCTCGGTGCCCTTGGATTTTCCGGGCAGCGCTGCCGGCTACTCCGTGCTGACAGAATTGTCGGATGCGAATTGCCTCGCCGAAGCGATCGTTTTTCTCTCGACCCATGAGGCGGGCAGCAACGCCGCGTTCAATGTCACCGATGGCGACTGCTTTCGCTGGTGCCAAATCTGGCCGTTGCTGGCGCAATGGTTCGGCATGCCCTGCGGAATCAAGCTTGCGACGTGGATGGCCGACAAGGCGCCGATCTGGGACCGCATCGTCGCGCAGCATGGGCTTGAGCCAAGGCCGCTGGACAGCGTGGCCTCATGGCAATTCGGCGACGGCGTATTCGCTAAGGAATGGGACCTGTTGACCGACATCGGCCGGCTGCGGCGTGCCGGTTTCAACCCCTGCATCGACTGGATCGCGATGGTCCGCGAGCAGCTCGACCAGTACCGCGACGCGAAACTATTGCCGCGCTAGTTGGTTTTTGCAGCTTCCTGCTAGCCCGAATCACTGGAACCCCCTAGTTTCCAAGGGGCGCCGCGTTTCGATAACCAGATTCGGCCGGAAAATAGGGCTTTGCAGCAACAAAAGCTGTGCAGATCGCGGCATCCGCGGTTTTCCGCGAAGGATTTCGAAATACTGTCGCGTGACACGAATCAACCCACAGGAGACAAAATGGCAGTACAAATGACCAAGTCGCAGCTGATCGAAAAGATCTCTGGCGAGACCGAAGTGGCCAAGAAGGACGTCAAGGGCGTGCTCGAAACGCTGGCGAGCGTCGGCTACAAGGAGCTGAAGAAGTCCGGCGTCTTCCTGGTTCCGGGATTTGCCAAGTTCGTCGTGATCAAGAAGCCCGCCACCAAGGCCCGGCAGGGCACCAATCCCTTCACCGGCGAAGCGATGACCTTCAAGGCCAAGCCGGCCCGCAAGATTGTCAGGGCGCGCCCGGTCAAGGCTGCCAAGGATGCGGTTTAAGTGCCGAAGGCCCCGCAAGGGGCCTTTTGCATTGAGGGGACGGATGGTCGGGGCGGGTTTACGCCTGTTTTCACTATCCGTCCTGGCGGCCCTCCGGGGGCGCAGGCCGCTTACAAGTCGCTTTAATACAAGTCGCTTTAAAACAAGTCGCTTGGGCGCAGGCGAGTTCTCCTTGCGCCAACGCTGCCCTGACCCTGTCAGCGCGGCGTGAGTTTCTTGTCCGTGCCGGACGGACGCAGTCGGGGATCGACGGCGGGCGTTGCCGTCGCCCCCGACCGCACGATCTGGGCCCGCGACCGCTGCGGCGCCAATAGCTGCGCCGGCTCTTCCCTCGACCCCATCATCGCCTTTTCGCCCGACGGCAACGTGCTGCGCCATTTCGGCGGCGGCCTGCTGCAGATGCCCCATCGCCTCACCGTAGACGCTTCCGGCAACGTCTGGGTTACCGACAATGCCGCTAAAGACGGCCGCGGCATCTGGTCTTCAAGTTCAGCCCCGAGGGCAAGGTCTTGATGACGCTGGGCAGGCCCGGCGGCGGCGAGGCGCCGGACGGATTCTTCCAGCCCAACGCGGTGGCGATCGCCTCGAATGGCGATATTTTCGTCGCGCAAAACCATCCCGCGCATGGCGACAAATCGCGGGTTCTGGTGTTTTCGCCCGAGGGCAAGTTCATCAAATCGTTCGGAGGCAAGGGCAGCTGGGCCGGCGAACGAGACGTGCCGCATGCGCTCGCCTTCGATGCCAGGGACGCCTCTTGGTTGGAGACCGCAACCATAACCGCATCGCGGTGTTCGACCGCGATGGCTTCTATCTCGGCGAACGGAAGCAGTTCAGCCGGCCGAGCGGCATCGTGGTGACGCCGGACCAGATGATCCATGTCGGCGATTCCGAATCCCAGTCCCGCGATCCGGCCGCCTATGCCTATAAGCCCGGCTGCGAAAAGGGCCTCCGCTCTGGCAGGCTCTCGGACGCCAAAGTGTTGGGGCTGATCCCGGACCAATAGCCGATGTCGGTGTCGAGCACCGCCGAAGGCGTCGGCGTCGACAGGGACGGCAATGTGTTCGGCGCCGAGGTCGGCCCAAAGAACCTCAAGAAATACCTCACGAAGTAGCCGTGTTAGCCTGCGACGCTTGATGTTCGTCCTGCACCGGCATCCTATACTTCAACTAGAAGATTCACGTGGGAAGGAAACGGCTAATGGCACTGTCGCCGCAGGGCGTTACGCGCGATTCCTCGCCCGATGCAGCGGCTGCGGAAGCCGTGCTGCAAGGCGCCATGGGCAAGGCCGCGCTTCGCTTCGTACCGCTGCTGACCATCGCCTATCTCTTCAACTACCTCGACCGCACCAGCGTCGGCATCGCCGCGCTGACCATGAACCAGCAACTGGGGCTAACGGCGAGTCAGCTCGGGCTGGCCGGCGGGATTCTGTTCCTGTCCTATTCGGTGTTCGAGATACCCAGCAACCTCATGCTCTATCGCTTCGGCGCGCGGCGCTGGCTTGCCCGTATCATGATCAGCTGGGGGCTGGTGTCGGCGGCCAACGCCTTTGTCATCGGACCGCACAGCTTTTACGGCGCGCGGTTTCTGCTCGGTGTCGCCGAAGCCGGCTTTTTCCCCGGCGTGACGTTCTTCCTCGCCGCCTGGTTTCCGGCGCAATACCGTACCCGGATGCTGGCCTGGTTCCTGATCGGGATTCCCGCATCCGCGCTGATCGGCGGCCCGGTCTGCGGCATGCTGCTGCAGATGGACGGCATTTGGGGACTGGCCGGATGGCAATGGCTGTTCATCCTGGTCAGCATTCCCTGCATTCCGCTCGGCTTCCTGACGCTGTATTTGCTCGCCGACAACCCCGAGAGCGCAGGTTGGCTGACGCCGGAGGAGCGCCGCGTGCTGCGCAACGTACTGTCCTCCGAGGCGCGCGAGCGCCCGCATTCCTCGCTGCTCGCGGCGCTCAGGGATATGCGCGTGCTGGTGCTCGCGGGGATCCAGTTCGGCTTCACGCTGGGCTCGTACGGCATCGGCATCTGGTTGCCGCTGATCCTGAAGGAGTACCACCTCACCAACCTGGCGATCGGCTGGACCGTGGCGATCCCTTATCTCTTTGCCTCGATCGGCATGATCGTGTGGGCGCGCTATGTCGACCGGACCGGCCATCGCATCGTCAACCTCGCGATCGCCTGCCTGCTCGGCGCCGCCGGCCTGGTCGCGCCGATCCTGTCGGGGTCGCTGACGATGGCGTTGATCGGCTTCAGCGTGGCGCTGATCGGCGTATCGGCGGCGCGGGCGGTGTTCTGGACCTTGCCGACCCGCTTCCTGACCGGCGTCGCGGCGGCCGGTGGCCTTGCCTTCATCAACAGCATCGGCACGGTCGGCGGCTTTGCCGGTCCCTCGATGATGGGCTGGTTGCGGGAGTTTTCCGGCTCCTACGTGTTCGGGCTTGCCGCTGTGGCTGCGATCATGGTCGCGGCCGCCGCCGCATCGGTGTCGCTGAAACTCGTGGTGTCGAATGAGTGAAATGACCACCGCGGCGCGCGGAATCGCTCCCTTTTGACGCCTTGCCAGAGGGGAAGGATTTCTATTTGGTCGCCTGCATCATCGCGTGGAGGCGGCCGCAGTGCAGCACAAAATGCCGACCCGGTGCCTCACCGGGACAAAGGTCGGTCGGTAATCCATGTCGGCTATCAGGCTGGATCGGGTCGTCAAGAACTGGGGTCCGGCGCGGGCGGTGGACGGCATCAGCCTGGACGCGGACGAAGGCTCGCTGCTGGTCCTGCTCGGCCCATCGGGCTGCGGCAAGTCGACCACGCTGCGGCTGATCGCGGGCCTCGAGCAGCCCGACAGCGGCACGGTGATGATCGGCGGCACCGATGTCACCCATTTGACGCCGGCCCAGCGCAAGATCGCCATGGTATTCCAGTCCTACGCGCTGTTTCCCCATCTCAGCGTCGCCGAGAACATCATCTTCGGCCTGCGCGTGCGCGGGGTGTCCCGCGCCGATCGGGATTCGCGGCTCAAACGCGTCGCCGATATCGTCGGCCTCTCGCAGCTATTGGACCGCAAGCCGTCGCAACTGTCCGGCGGTCAGCGCCAGCGGGTCGCGCTCGGCCGGGCCATCATCGCCGAAGCCCGGTTATGTTTGATGGACGAGCCGCTATCCAACCTGGACGCCAAGCTGCGCCATGAAATGCGCACCGAGATCCGCGCGCTGCAGCAGCGCCTCGGCATGACCATGGTCTATGTCACCCACGACCAGACCGAGGCGATGACCATGGCCGACCGCGTCATCCTGATGCGTGACGGCCGGATCGAACAGAACGGGCCGCCGGAAGCGCTCTACAGCCGGCCCGAGACGGCTTTCACCGCACGCTTCATCGGCACCCCGCCGATGAACCTGATCGCGCGGGACGGCGTGCAGGTCGGGATCCGGCCGGAGCATATCCGGATCGTGTCGCAGGGCGGTCGCCCGGCCCGGGTAAAGAGCGTCGAGCATCTCGGCGCCGACAGCATCGTGCTGTGCGAAATCGAGGGCCAACCGGTCTCGGTGCGGCAGGACGGCTTTGTCAGGGCGGCGCCGGGCGAGGCGATACAATTGGCCTGGACGGAAGGCGACGAGCATCAATTCGATCAAGCGACGGGCGCCCGGCTGGCGCCGCAACAGAGGAGGTCAATGTGAAGGCTTTTGGGCAAACGATTTTGGGCGGGGCGCTGGCGGCGCTGCTGTTGTCGGCGCATCCGGCAGCCGCCGTCGATCTTACGATGTATTACCCGGTCGCGGTCGGCGGTCCCGTCACCAAGATCATCGACGACATGGTCGGCCGCTTCGAAAAGCTGAACCCGGACATCAAGGTGACGGCGGTCTATGCCGGCAACTACACCGACACCATGACCAAGGCGATGACCGCGATGAAGGGCGGCCAGCCGCCGCAATTGTCGGTGCTGCTGTCCACCGACGTGTTCACGCTGATGGACGAGAACGCCATCGTGCCGTTCGACGGCCTGGTCGCGGACAAGTCGTGGTTCAAGGATTTCTATCCGGCCTTCATGGCCAACGGGCAGATCGACGGCAAGACCTGGAGCATTCCATTCCAGCGCTCGACCATCGTGCTGTACTGGAACAAGGACGCCTTCAAGGACGCCGGCCTCGATCCCGAAAAAGCGCCGGCGAGTTGGGACGAAATGATCGCGATGGGCAAGAAGCTCATCAAGAAGGACGCTTCAGGCAACGTCACGCGCTGGGGCGTCGAGATTCCGACCACCGGTTATGCCTACTGGATGCTGCAGGCGCTGGCGATCGAGAACAAGCAACGCCTGATGAACGAGGCCGGCACCGAGGTGCATCTGACTGCACCGAAGACGGTCGCGGCGCTCGACTACTGGGTCGACCTGTCCCGCAAGGAAAACGTGATGCCGCCGGGCAGCATCGACTGGGCGACGCTGCGCAGCGACTTCCTCGAAGGCAAGACCGCGATGATGTGGCACACCACCGGTAACCTGACGGCGGTGAAGGACGGCGCCAAATTCAATTTCGGCGTCGCGATCCTGCCTGCCAAGGAACAGCGGGGATCGCCGACTGGCGGCGGCAGCTTCTACATCTTCAAGAGCGCCACACCCGAGCAGCAAAAGGCCGCGGTCACCTTCATCCAATGGATGACCGCGCCGGAACAGGCCGCCGAATGGAGCATCAAGACCGGTTATGTCGCGGTGTCGCCGGCGGCCTACAAGACCAAGGCGATGGAGGACTACGCCAAGGGTTTCCCGGCCGCGACGGTCGCGCGCGACCAGCTCGAATATGCCGTGCCGGAATTGTCGGTGCATGACAACGGCCGCATCTACAAATTCGTCAACGATGCCGTGCAGTCCGCGGTCACCGGCACGCAGAAGCCCGAGGCGGCGCTGGCGGAAGCGCAAGCGCAATCCGATCGCGTGCTGAAGGCCTACAAATAGCTGGAGGTTCGCCAAGCGGCGGGAAACCGCCGTCCGGAGATTGTATTGATGACCGATCAAACAGTCATATCGCCAGTCAATATGCGTGTGCCAAAATCGCACGTGTGGTGGAACGCGGTGAATGCCTGGCTGTTGCTGCTGCCCGCGGCGGTGTTGCTGGTGGCCTTTACGCATTATCCGATCCTCGCCACCATCAAGCACAGCTTCTTCATCGCGAAGCGCAACGGCACGCAGGCTTTCGTCGGCTTCGACAATTACCAGGCGATGTTCCAGGACCCGATCTTCTGGAAGGCGCTGGTCAACAACATCTGGTTCGCGCTCGGCACGGTGCCGACCTCGATCGCGCTGGCGCTGCTGATGGCGCTGTGGGTCAACCGCAATATGCGCGGGCGCGGTTTCCTGCGGTTGGCGTTCTTCACCCCGACCGTGCTGCCGATGATCGCGGTGGCCAACATCTGGCTGTTCTTCTACACGCCCGATTACGGCCTGCTCGATCAATTGCGCGGGCTTTTCGGCCTGCCCGGCTGGAACTGGCTCGGCGATCCCCGCACGGTGATGGGCTGCCTGATCGTGATGGTGATCTGGAAGGAGGCCGGCTTCTTCATGATCTTCTATCTCGCGGCCCTGCAACAGCTTTCGCCCGATCTCGAGGAAGCTGCGGCAATGGAGGGTGCCGGCCGCTGGACCATCTTCCGGCGCATCACCTTTCCATTGCTGATGCCGACCACGCTGTTCGTGGCGATCAACGCGGTGATCAATTCCTTCAAGCTGGTCGATCACCTCGTCATCATGACCAAGGGCGGCCCGAGCAATGCGAGCATGCTGCTGCTCTATTATATCTACGAGGTTGCCTTCACGTTCCAGGATTCGGCCTATGCGGCGACGTTGACGGTAGTGCTGCTGGTAATCCTGAGCACGCTCGCCTTGATAAAATTCGGCTATCTCGACCGCAGGATTCATTATCAATGAACCGACGGACGCATCCCATCGAACTGGTCGCGGCGTGGCTGTTGGCGTTGATCTGGCTGGCGCCGCTCGCCTATGCGTTCTGGAGCGCGCTGCATCCGGCGGCCTATGCGACGTCGTTCAGTCTGTCCGCGCCCTGGACGCTGCAGAATTTTTCACGGGCCTGGAGCCAGGCGCCGTTCGGGCGTTATTATCTCAACACCATCATGCTGGTGGGCATGGTGCTGGCCGGGCAACTGGTTTTGTCCACGCTGGCGGCCTATGCGTTCGCGCGCTTCAAATTCAAGGGCAGCGGCATTGCGTTTGCGCTGGTGCTGCTGCAACTGATGATCATGCCGGATGTGCTGATCGTGGAGAATTATCGCGCCATCAGCGCGCTTGGCCTGCTCGATACCATTCCGGCGATCGCGCTGCCTTATCTCGCCAGCGCTTTTGCGATCTTCCTGCTGCGGCAAACGTTCAAAAGCATTCCGCAGGAACTGGTCGACGCGGCGCGGGTCGAGGGTGCGGGGCCGTTACAGGTGCTCTGGCGGGTCTATGTGCCGCTGGCGCGCCCGACCTATATCGCGTTTGCGCTGGTGTCGGTGAGCTACCACTGGAACAATTTCCTCTGGCCGCTGATCGTCACCAACTCCGTCGGTAGCCGGCCGCTCACCGTTGGCCTCGCCGTGTTCGGCGCGCCGGAAACCGGCGTCGACTGGTCGATCATCTCGGCGGCAACCGTCATGACCATGGCGCCGCTGCTGATCGCGTTCCTGCTGTTCCAGCGGCAATTCGTGCAATCGTTCATGCGGGCGGGCATTCGCTGATGCGGCTTTTGACCTGGAATATCCAGTGCGGCAAAGGCTGCGACGGCGTCACGGATCTGGCACGGATCGTGTCGGTGGCGAAAGCGCTCGCCGATGCCGATGTGTTTTGTTTCCAGGAAGTGTCGGACGGTTTTGCCGCGCTCGACGGCGGCAGCGACCAAAGCGCGGCGTTGGCCGACTTGCTGCCGGACCACCGGCCGATTTTTCGCCCGGCGGTCGAAACCGTCGATGGCAAAGGCAGCGCGCATCGTTTCGGCAACATGACGCTGTCGCGGCTGCCGGTGCTGCAGATCGCCAACCATCTGCTGCCCTGGCCGCGCACCGGCGTGCCGCGCAGCATGCGGCGCATGGCACTCGATGTCACGGTTTTGGCCGCGTTCGGTCGGCTGCGCATCGTCAACACCCATCTGGAATTTCATTCCGCCGCCCAGCGCGAGGTGCAGATCATGCGGCTGCTCGATCTGCAGGAAGAAGCGTCCGCAAGCCCGATGGCTGCGGGCGCCGGTGATGCCGAGCCCTATGGCAGTCAGACCGTCGCCGCCTCAAGTCTTCTCTGCGGGGACTTCAATTTCGACGTCAGCGATTCCCAGCATCGGCTGCTGCATGGCTCGCAGCGCGCCGGCCAAAACTATCGCGACGCCTGGGAAATCTGCCGCCCGGGCCAGCCGCGACAGCCGACCTGCGGCGTCTACGATCGCGCTCAATGGCCGGATGGCGCGGATTGCCGCGATTTTGTCTTCGTCACCGAAGACCTTACGAGCCGTGTTCGCCGTATCGAGGTCGATCAGGCGACGTCAGCTTCGGACCACCAACCGGTGCTGGTCGAGATCGCCGACCAGGGCGTGGACTCATTGGTACGCAGCCAAATTCGGATTAACGCGAGTTTGACGAACGCCAGATAGTTGGCTGCGAGCTTGTCATATCGAGTCGCAACACGTCGACATTACTTGATCTTGTTGAAGAATCGTTCGATCAAGTCGCGGGCAAAAGCAAATTGGGTCTTTGCGATTTCGTTCCGGGGGAATGTTTGCCCAAGCTCCTTGCTGTCGGGCAAGCTCCTGATTCGGTTCGAGGCTCCGATTTGGACGCTTGAATCCCGTCCAAGCCGATACCCTCGACCGGCAAAACCGGAGGACCGGTACTTCCGAGATACCCCGTAAAGCGGACATATGCCGGACATGCGAAATCGACGCGACCCAAAGCGGTCGTGCTCCGGATCGTCTGCTTGGCAGGCTAGTATGAGCCGCTAGCTAGCGCGTGCTCAGGACATCGGCGAACTTCAGGACGCCAGAAGCTTCTCGATTGTCTCCGGCAAGAAAGCCTCGGCCGGCAGGCGTTCCGGACCGATCAGGCTCGCAGGCTGCGGCCCAAGCTGGCCCGCCGCCACGCGCTTTCCAACCCGAGAGCGTCGCTCGCGCGCTTCCTGACCGAACTCGACGCGGAGCGTGGTTGCGAGCCGCGCGGTGATGCGAAGCCGCCGCATTCGCTCGGCGCGCTCCTCCACATAAGGCCTGAAATCGGGCTCCCGCTCCGCTGCCTTGGCCTCGCCGAGAATCTCGTTGACAAGGCGCACATCGCGCAGCGCAATTGAGAGCCCCTGGCCGAGAATCGGATCATTGTGGCCGGCAGCATCTCCGATCAACACCACGCCTGGGCACGTTGGATCGTCGATCCAGTGATCTTCGTTGGAAAAAGAGTTGAAGGGGCCAATCGGAGTTGATGCGGCGATCGCCTCGGCATAGGGCAGGCAAGTGAGCTTTCCGAACGCACTAATCAATTTCTCACGGCGATCCGGACCATCGAAGCGCGACTTGTCCGCGAAGTCATAGCAGCCATAGAGGCGGAGGAGATCGTCACCCTGCGGAAACACCAAGAAGTGGAAGCGGTCCTCGACGCCTATTACTTGCATGTCGCGTGGCCAGGACGGTATGCCTTTGACTAACATGCCGCCCAGCAGATTATGCGGCTCGTCCGCATTGACCTTGAAGCCGAGATTCTTGCGCGTGGGTGAGTTGCGTCCATCGGCGCCGATCACAAGGCGTGGCCGAAATTCAAGGCTCGTGCCGTTGTGCAAGCAGCTGACGATTGGCCGCGATCCCGGCGTAACCGATATGTCGCCAGCGCCGCGCAGGACGCTGGCGCCCGAAGTCGCAGCAAGTTGCGCGAAAACATCGCAGGTCGCGGGATGGCCCAGGCAGAGGCCGCCGACCCTTTCTGCGTGCATCTTCGTCAGATCGAGCGCGCGTGACTCAGCCTCGGCCGGCGCGAATAGCTCATCATAAGGGATATTGCGCTTGGTAAATAGCGCGCCCGCCTCGCGCAATGGCCGCAAGAGTTCGAGCTTCGCGAGTTCGGTCACGCCCCACGGCACCATAAACTCACCACGCACTCGATCAGGATAGTTGGTTTCGCGCTCGATCAGCACCACCTCGAAGCCGGCGCGCGCCAGCACGGTGCCTAGCGCACCGCCGGCAATCCCTGCGCCGACAATCACAACGTCGGGTTCTGCGTAACGCATGCGAGCTGCCTCCATCATGCTGACTAACTATTGCGGATCGCCTGCACGCGATCAAGCCCATCGGGCGAGATGGACTTCCGTTGTTGGTACGAACCGGCCCAGTTGGGCCGGTCTGTCGATGTCCGTTGGTTGGGGCGGACCGGAAGTGTCTGGCCTACGGTCAGCACGACGCGTTTGACCCGTTGCAGACGTTGAGGTGTCTTGTCCGCGGTCGCTTTATGCGTTTCAATCAGTGTGGAGCGTCTGCTCATGGTCGTCGAGGACGTGATCGAATGAGACGTCGGGATTTCATCGCTATTTTCGGCAGCGCGGCGGCTTGGCCGGACATCGCATGTGCGCAGCAGCTGACGAAGATGAAGCGCATTGCGATGGTTGATCCGGCCGAGAGTGTCGGTGACATAACTGTCACTGGCAAGTGGTGGTACCGGTTGTTTTTCCAAGAGTTGGATCGCCTCGGCTACGTGGAGGGGCGAAATCTATTGGTGGAACGATATTCCGGCAACGGGCGAACCGAGCTCTACGGCAGCTTAGTGGACGATGTCGCGAGCGCGAACCCCGATCTAATCGTCACTTTCGGTCCCCTTGCACCGCTGTTCAAAACGGCCACGACAACGATTCCTATAGTGACAATTACCGCAGACCCGATTGCTATGAAACTTGTGAATAGTATTGCGCGGCCCGGCGGCAACGTCACAGGAGTCAGTATCGACGGGGGATTGGAAATCTACGGAAAACGAATCGGACTTCTGAAAGAAGCACTGCCGAAACTATCCAATCTCGGTTACCTCGCATCCCAAGGAAATTGGAAAAGACCTACCGGCGCGGCAGCACGCGAGGCTGCCACCAAGGCCGGGATTTCGCTGACAGGCGAATTGTTGGACCGCTTTAGTAAGCAGGAATATCAGCGGGTCTTCGAGTCTATGAAACGAGACCGACTGGACGGGCTCATGGTGTCCGACGAAGGTGAGCACCTCACCTTCATGATCACTGTTGTTGAATTGGCTGCAGAAAGCGGCATACCCGCAATATATCCGTATGGTCCAGACTTTATAAAAGCTGGCGGGCTGATGAGCTATTCTCTCTCATTTGCAGACGTTTGGCGACGCGTTGCTAGCGTCGTCGATCAAATTCTCAGGGGGGCAAATCCGGCAGACATCCCATTTTACCAACAGACGCAATTTGAACTGATGATCAACCTCAAAACGGCGAAGACGCTCGGTCTGGACCTGCCACCGACATTGCTTGGTAGCGCCGACGAGGTGATTGAATAAGAGCTATCCTTTGCTACGCAGTATGAGTCCGTTGTTGGCACGAACCGGACCAACTGTGCCGGTCGGATGATGTCCGTTGTTCGGGGTAGACCGGAATGAGCGGCCGACTGTCAAGGTGACACGATTGACCCAACGCAGACATTGTCGAGGCTCCGAAGTTTTGGTCAGACCACTCCGGCATCGTAAACAGAACGGCCGGCAAATATCGTTCGTAGCACGCGGGTATCGCCGAGTTCGTCAATCGAGCAGGTCAGAGGATCGCGATCAACAACGATCAGATCAGCGTGGTATCCCGGTTTCAACGATCCGATATCGTTCCATTGCAGCAGGCGTGCCGCACTTCGTGTCCACATCGAAACCGCTTCGGTTCGGGTAATTGCCTGTGCGGGACCTAGGTTACAATAGCCGGACGGTGTTGTGTGGGTCAGTGCCAGGTGGATCTGCTCGAACACGTTTTTCGGTCCCCAGTCCGCACCCGCCGCTACTGTCATACCGGCATCGAAGTACCGGCGCAGCGGAAGTAGGTCAGTCATCATGGCGTCGCGAAGTTCCGGCTTGAAGCGCCTGCGAAAAAGGTCCCCTGTTCCGAACAGAAAGGTCATCGTGGTTGTAACGGCGAAATTGAGCGCCTTGTAGCGCCTGACCTGCTCGGCTTCGATGAATGGCGTGTGGACGAGAATCCAGCGAAGCGGCCTGATATCGTGGGTTTGAGTAACTCGCTCGAGCATCGCGAGATTCTCTTCGTGCGCCCGCGTGCCGCTGCATAGCGTATTGAGCCGAATGCGGCGTTCCGCGCAAAATCGCATAGCGGTCTCGATTCTCTTCGGATCCATCATGAATCCGCCGCGTGTCTCCTCCCCATTTGGCCCGTAGTAGGAATCACGCATCATCAACTGCCCCGGGTAACAGCCGCCGTCCCATTGGATGCTGAGGCCATTGACGCGAAATAGGTCGTCGGTTTGTTCTACCGCTTTTGCTGCCCGCTCTAGTCCGCGTATGAATTCGTCTTCTTCGCGTGGTTGCGCCCACGCGCTGCCAAAAAAGTCTGTCTCTTGAGCGGCCATCACTCGTATTTTTAATTCGCCGGCATTGCGCAGCTGCCTGAAGACGTCGATATCGCGTTTCAGCATCATATGATTTTCGTAAATGGCTGTAACGCCTAGCCTATGATGGTCTGCAACGGCGCGCCGGGTCGCGGATGGCACCAGAGCACGATCCGTGCGTGGCACTTTGCGCCATAGCTGATACGCAAAGTCGTCACCGCTATACACACTGTTCACTGAGCCATGAAGCCGTCCAGTCGGCTCACCCGCTGCGTCCTTTTCAATAGTGACCCCTGACACCTGGTCCGGAAGCTCGCGTGTGATGCCAAGCGCTGCCAGCGCCATCGAATTGAAGGCGACGACATTCGGGATATTTGGTTCCCAGGCTACGATGGCGACAGGGTGCCTGTTGCTCGCGCGATCCAGTACCTGTCTGTTGGGCAATTCGCCTTCGGCCAGATCCCTGTACGACCGGCGAATGAAATAATACGGCTCGCCGACCGGCGTGGTCATGACCCACTTGCCGGCAGGCGTTGCTTGTGCCCGATCCGCAATTCGACTGATGATTTCGTCGTGGGAGGCAGCATCGCTGATGTCGACGAGTGGCGCTTTTCGCGCGGCGAAGTGCAGAAGATGCGGGTGGGTGTCGATCAGTCCGGGCAGGACGGTGGCACCGTGCAAGTCTAAGGTCTCGACCCGTTTCGTTGTCAGGTGCTGTAGATCGTCTTTGCGCCCGAGCGCCACGACCTTGCCAGACTCGATCAAGATCGCGTCGGCGATCGAGTCTATGTTGTCAAAACAATAGATTTTCGCGTTGTGAAGGAGACGAGACCCATGTGCCTGCTCGACGGTCATGGCCACGCGCACCCCGTTTCAAAAACCTGAAGTATGTTACTGAAAGCTCGAAGTCGATTAATAGCAGATAACATCAGATTCGCTCGGTTTTTCTAAAGCGTTCTGTATGTATAGCCACCTACGTTGACAAAAAGCACGCGCGGACTTTCAGGTCGAGCAACCCGACCAAATTTGAACTATTCATCAGGGCTCGGCATCGAGATTCCAGCCACTCTGCTCGCACGCGCCGATGTCCACTTCCGCTATTGGCACTTTTCGGACATGCCGCGATTGGAGAATTGAGTCAGCTTTCGGGGATAAAGCGGAAGT
>Ga0208589_1000285_pt1 | contig 24526 bp, 26 predicted proteins | sample NGESurshal092012_2_FD_184486 | JGI IMG/M metagenome (GOLD analysis project Ga0208589, IMG submission 184486) | Arctic peat soil microbial communities from Barrow, Alaska - NGEE Surface sample F53-2 shallow-092012 (SPAdes) | ecosystem: Environmental > Terrestrial > Soil > Wetlands > Peat ...
GTCCAAGGAGACCGCGCTAGATTGCTCCAAGATCACGTCTCGTCTGTTAAGTGCGCAACACAAAGTCGCTGATGATGAACCACGGGAAACGATCGTCAAATCGTCACTCGAACTAGGTTCTGACTTTGCTAATCGCCGCGGCCAGAGCTTTGAGCTCGAAGAGCTTCTGTAACGCGAGCCGACCTCGGAACTCCTCTGGCAAGCTCCCGCGCCGTAGCCGCTCGCAAAGATAACGCGCGAAATTCCCGGAACGTATATCTCCCCCTCGCCGCGGTCTCCCAGGGGAACTTTTGCCATCATGCGGTGCACCATCCGCAACCATTAGCCGCCTCCTTGGTCTTGCACGATTCCGGGCGCACGAAGTTGGCTGAAGGGCGAGTTACGGCCGCCAACGTAAGCTGCTGATTTGTAATACCGATGATGCTCAGCGGCCCGTCTGGCTAACGGCGCGCCGTTAGCCAACCGTCATGACGATCTTGCCCACGGAATGGCCTCTTGAACCGACGCGAGGGCATCTGCGGCGGAGCGCAATGCAAACGTCTTCTGAACACTGCGGCTTGACCTGGCCTGATGCGACTAGCCCGGAAATCTCAACAAGTTCTGAACCATCCGCTTCTACCGTGTAGCGCGTTTCGACATTATCGGTCCGCAGGACTTCCTTGCCGGCGAAGCGATGATGCGCATCTTCGTAACCGGTGCCATGAGCGGTGTCCTGAATTACCGAACAGCTTCGGTGCGAGGCTGTCGTTCCCTGAAAGGAGCCGTGACCGCGGCTCTCCCCGTTGCTCGCGCCGGAACAAAGGGAACCGCGCTTTGTTAGCGTCGAAACAAGCATGCTCCTCGCAAAATTCCATCATCCCGGGATGCTTAATACCGGGCACGGCGCTCCGCTAAGCCGGGCCAGGGAGGCTTGCTCGTTAATTCCATCTGGAGAACGCAATGAAGATCGAAGAAGGCCTTCCCAACCCGCTCGGCGCGACTTGGGACGGCAGGGGCACCAACTTCGCTGTATTTTCGGCCAACGCTACTAAGGTTGAGGTCTGCATTTTCGATAATTTTGACGGCAAGGAAACCAGCCGGATCGAACTTCCGGAATATACCAACCAGATCTTTCACGGCTTTCTGCCCGACGTCGGGCCCGGCACGTTCTACGGCTTCCGCGTCCACGGCCCCTACCAGCCAGCCGAAGGACACCGCTTCAATCCGAACAAGCTGCTGCTTGACCCATACGCGCGCGCCCATGCCGGTGAACTCAAATGGGATCCGGCCGTGTTCGGCTACAAGATGGAATCAGGCGACGACTTGACGTTCGATGAGCGCGACAGTGCGCGGTTTGTGCCGAAATGCGTCGTGGTCGATTCCTCGTTCGACTGGAAGGGCGAAGCTGAGCGAACGCCGGTGCCTTGGGATCGCACCATCGTTTACGAAACCCACGTCAAGGGCTTTACTAAGATGCATCCGGACGTTCCGGAGAAATTGCGGGGGACCTACGCGGGATTGGGCGTCAAGCAGGTGGTCGATTACATCAAGTCGGTCGGCGCCACGTCCGTCGAGCTTTTGCCGGTTCATACCTTCGTCAACGACAGCTATCTCGCGGAAAAGGGACTGGCGAACTATTGGGGGTACAGCACGATCGGATTTTTTTCACCTGACCCGCGCTATGCCTCCGATGTCCCCAACAGCCTGCGCGAGTTCAAGGAGATGGTCGCCCGCTTCCATGCGGCCGGGCTCGAGATCATTCTCGACGTTGTCTACAACCACACCGCCGAAGGCAACGAAAAGGGTCCAACCCTGTCGTTCAAGGGGATCGACAACGCCAGCTATTACCGTCTACTTCCCGATCAGAAGCGCTTTTACATCAATGACACCGGCACCGGTAATACCGTCAATCTTTCGCACCCGCGCGTCATCCAGATGGTCACCGACAGCCTGCGCTATTGGGAGCAGGAGATGCATGTCGACGGCTTTCGGTTCGACCTTGGCACCATTCTCGCCCGCGAGCCCTCCGGCTTCGATGAGCAGAGCGGCTTTTTGAAAGCCTGCAACCAGGATCCCACGCTGGCGAAGATCAAGCTAATCGCAGAACCATGGGATTGCGGCCCCGGCGGCTATCAGGTCGGAGCGTTTCCTCCCGGATGGGCCGAATGGAACGATAAATATCGCGACGTCGTGAGGGATTTCTGGCGTGGCGAAGCGTCGGCCAACGAGTTGACACCGCGCTTATGCGGATCGGGCGACCTCTTCAACCATGGCGGCCGCCGTTCCTGGGCTTCGGTGAATTTCGTCACCGCGCATGACGGCTTCACGCTGCGCGATGTCGTATCATACAACGACAAGCACAACGAAGCCAATGGCGAAGACAACAAGGACGGGAATTCAAGCAATCGCTCCTGGAATTGCGGCGCCGAAGGGCCGACCGACGATCCCGGGATCAACAAGCTCCGCGACAGGCAAATCCGCAATATTCTCGGGACGCTGCTGTTCTCGCAGGGCATGCCGATGTTGCTGGCCGGCGACGAGTTCGGACGCACGCAGAACGGCAACAACAACGCCTACTGCCAGGACAACGAAATCTCGTGGCTGGAATGGAATCTCGACGATACGGCCAAGGATTTGCTGAAGTTCACCCAGCGTCTTATCGCGATCCGCAACAAATATCCGGTGCTGCGGGCGAGCCGTTTCCTGACCGGCGAATTCAACGAAGAACTCGGCATTCGGGACGTCAGCTGGATCAACGCCAATGGGTCCGAGATGCGGGAACAGCATTGGAAGGATGCCGGCATGAAATGCTTTGGCATGCTGATCGACGGCCGGGCGCAGGTGACGGGCATTCGCCGACGCGGAGACAATGCTACCGTCTTGCTCGTCCTCAATTCTTATGAAGGGCCAGTCAGCTTCACGCTTCCCGAGGTACCGGAATCCAGAAACTGGCATCTGCTTGTCGACACCAATAACCCCGACCAGGTTTCCTCCTATGCGTTCGGGGACAAATACGAGGTGACCGGCCGATCGCTGCTCGCCTTCCTGCTGGAAGGAGCCGGGCCGGCAGCATGACTTCAAAACTGGCCGTCCCGCAAACGTCGGACGAGGTGGCTTCGCTGGTTGGCGCCGTCGCTTTGGCGATACTTGGCGTAATCATCGTTACCGCTTTGTACGTCGGAAGGGAGATTTTCGTCCCGGTCGCCTTGGCGATCCTTCTGAGTTTCGTATTGGCCTCCCCCGTAGGTTTGTTGCAGCGCCTGCGTGTGCCGCGCGGGATTGCGGTCGTTGGCGTGGTGCTGTTCGCATTCGTCATCATATTCGCGCTGGGCAGCCTGATCGCTTCGCAGCTGAATCGGCTGGCCGGCGACCTTCCCCGTTACCAGGCGACGATCCAATCCAAGATCCAGTCGGTGCGGGGTGTCGCCGGCGGCAGTACGACGCTTGAGCGCGCCGCAGGCATGCTTCAGGACCTGGGAAAAGAACTCGATAAACCCAAGGTGGGAGCGCTGGATAAAACCATCACTCCCCCTCTCAGTAACCCGATGGGATCCCGGCCCGTTACACCCGTGCCTGTCGAAGTGCTGCAACCCGATCCGGGAGCCCTGGAAAGTCTGAGGTCACTGATCGCACCGCTGATATCGCCGCTCGCCACCACCGGTATCATCGTGATCTTTGTGATTTTCATCCTGATCCAGCGCGAGGACCTTCGTAACCGTTTGATCCGCCTGGCGGGATCCCACGACCTGCAGCGCACGACAGCTGCTCTCGATGACGCCGGCAGCAGGCTAAGCCGCCTGTTTCTGAACCAGCTTCTGATCAATACCGGGTTCGGGATTCTGATCGGCACAGGACTGTGGCTGATCGGTATTCCCAGCGCCGTGCTCTGGGGTATTCTGGCGACCGTCCTGCGGTTTGTTCCTTACATCGGCTCGATCATTGCGGCGGCGTTTCCGCTCGCGCTTGCGGTCGCAGTCGATCCGGGTTGGTCCATGTTGGCCTGGACGGCCGCGTTGTTCTTCATCGTCGAGCCCGCCGTCGGCCAGATCGTCGAGCCAATGATCTACGGGCGCAGTACCGGATTATCCCCGGTGGCGGTGGTGGTTTCCGCCACGTTCTGGACCGCGTTGTGGGGGCCGATCGGGCTGGTGCTCGCGACGCCACTGACCGTCTGCCTGGTCGTTCTCGGCCGCCATGTCGAACGACTAGCATTCCTGGATGTGATGTTTGGCGACAGGCCTGCGCTTTCACCGGCCGAAATATTCTACCAGCGAATGCTAGCTGGCGATCCCACGGAAGCGACCGAAAAGGCGGAGGAGTTTCTCAAAGAGCGCTCGCTTTCCTCTTATTATGATGAGGTGGCCATTAAGGGCCTACAGCTCGCGCAGTCGGACCTTGAACGCGATGTGCTCGATCAATCCCGCCTCAGCAGGGTGCGCGATACCGTTATCGAATTCGTCGATGACCTTTCTGACCAGCTCGATCAGGAGCCGACGGGAGAGCGAGCGACCGCCGACGCGGAAGCTGTTGCCGCGGTAGAGGCCGCCGCGGCCGAACCAGTACACGCCGATTTGCCGATCCTGCAACCGGACGAACTTCCCATTGAATGGAAAGGCGACAACCCCGTGCTGTGTATAGCCGGCCGAACAGCACTGGACGAAGCCGCCGGGATCATGTTCGCCCAACTCTGCAACGTCCACGGACTGCGGACGCGCGTGGAAGGGCCGGAAGCGTTGTCGACCAACAACGTATTTCGATTGGAGAGCCAAGATGTCGCCCTGGTCTGTCTCTCATACCTGAACGCGTCAAATCCAGCGCAAATCCGCTATGCGGTCCGGCGCCTTCGCCGAAAGTTGCCGCGAGCGCGTATCATGGTTGGGCTCTGGAGTGGCGTAGACGGCCTGGAGAGAGCCGTGCGGGAAAGTTCGAAAGCGGACCTGTTTGCTTCTACGTTACGAGAGGCAACTCGGGTTTGCATCGAATCGGCCAAAGGTAGGGAAGTGCTCGAGATAAGCTCCAGCGCCACCTGTTCATCGCCGATGCCAGCGCGGACTCAATGAAAGGATAGCTTGGCTCGGTGCGCATGTGGCGGGCTACTTGGGTCTGGGTCAGTCCCGGACGACCAGCGTCCCCGGCACTGCTGCACCAACTTCAATGATATACTGATCGGCGTTGTTGCATTCCGAGCAGTCAAAGGTGCGCAGCTCAAAGCCGTTCCTGGCAGGCTCGATGCGGACCAACATCATTTCGGCTCCGCACTTTGTGCAGGCTTCCACGTCCGGGAACAGTGTTGGATTCCGGTGGGCCTTTGCCATGGAAATTCCCTTTGGATCAGGCGGGAGCGCGAATACCCAGTCACCGGCCGTTGCCCATTCGGTCGGTGATCGACACGTTAGACGCGCCTTATGTCGGGAAGTCGACATAAATCAGTGGTTCCATTGTAATTCCGGCGCGCACGCGGCGCGTCGAACACGCTGTTCGCGACGCCCGCAGTTGTTTGGCAAATCCTTGCAATTATTCCGCAGCTGCGAGCTTCGCTCGACCGCGTCCTACTTCGCTTATCGCTGCCATAACGTGATCCGTGGCGGTCTGCTGGATCATGTGGCCGTTCCCGGCAAGCCGATGAAACTTGCTTTGGGCAATTTCGGAATGCAGCCGGGCCGACTGCGTGTCGATGCCGATCAACCAGTCTTGTTCGCCTGCGATGATGACGATCGGCATGTTCAGGTCCGCGTATCGATTGCGCAGGTTGAAGGCGTCGGGAATCATCAACGCCGATTCCGCGGCCGAAGCCCGGATTTGGGAAGGCCGCAGAGCCATTTCCTTCGGGAAGGCTCCGAACTTTTTCGGCACGGATCGAGGACTAAATATTTTTGCCATCATCAGCGGCCATATCGCACGGCCAAACAGCGGCGATACAGTGTGGCTGAGGATATCGCCGATGAGCGGCAAAGCCGGCGTGCCCATCGCGAGGACGTCGGGTCTTGCCGTCGGATAATAATACCCTGAGGCGAGAACCAGGCCACGAATCCGATCGGGATACCTCAGGGTCAGCGCCACGGCCACCGAAGCGCCCCACGAGTGCCCGAGCACGATCGCCTGTGAAACCCCAAGCCGCGCAAGGGCGTGTTTGATCAGTTCGGCTTGAGCATCCGGCGTCCAAACGGCATTACGCGGCCGTTCGCTGTGGCCAAAACCGGGACGATCGAAAACGATGCCCCTGTGATTTCGGCAGCGATGTCAATCAGACCGCTGGATACGAAATCCCGGATCATGCTGCCGTTGCCATGCAGGAGAACCAGCGGCTCGCCCGCGCCACGTTCGACATAATGAAGCCGAACGCCGTTGACATCGATAAATCGGCCCGTAGTGGATTATTTTGTTCCGCTTTCTTCGCCAGATAACGATTGAGAAGCGCAATTGCCGCCAAAGCTCCGATCACAATCGCTGTGGCTGCCGCATAGGAAGGCGCTTTTATGTCGCGGCGTTGACCGGGAACAGATCGGCGAAGACGTCTGATGGAACGCGCTGCGGTCATGGATACCTCGGATGGCGGCTTGCACGAAATCCGGACGATCCAGGAAAATGTTGCAGCATTGCACCAGCGGCAGCGGGTTCGTTCCTCGGCGTCTTGTTGAAACGGCGAGATCGCGAAACTTCTCCTAGCCCCGCTAGCTAGCCTTGGAAGCTAAAACAACCTCCCATCAAACAGGAACGTTCAGATCACGGTCCAGTTGGGCCACATCACTCCCGATCATAACGAGGCGTTCCCATGTACCATCACGTCAAAAAACTAATGTTCACCGTGCGCGTCGACGAGCCGGATCCTCGCTTCGGCAATATGCTGCTGGAACAATTCGGCGGCGCCAATGGCGAACTCGCCGCAGCGATGCAATATTCGATTCAGGGGCTCAATTGCGAAGATCCGGACCGCAAGGATCTTTTGATGGACATCGGCACGGAAGAGCTCAGCCATCTCGAGGTCGTTGGATGTCTGGCGCGCCTTCATTTGAAGCCGTTGAAGTTCGATCGCGAGGCAGCAGAAGCTGATCCGTTGATCGCAATCGCGGGAGGTGGCGGCGTCAATCTGTCCAACTCGCAGGGAAATGCCTGGACCGCCGATTATCTAAAGATTACCGGCGAACTCGACGTCGATCTCCGCAGCAACATCGCAGCCGAAGCCCGCGCCAAGATCGTCTATGAGCGGCTGATTAATTTCTGCGACGACGCTGGAACCAAGGATGCCCTCCAGTTCCTGATGACGCGCGAAATTACCCACATGAAGGCGTTCGCTCTTGCGCTCGAAAGCATGGGCAAGCCGGCCTTCAGTATTGGCCGCATCGCGCCTACGCCTGGTCTCGTAAGCCAGTTCTTCAATGATTCCACCGGTACCGGCGACCACGGCGAAATCGATACGCGCGGTCCCTGGAACCAGGGTGACGATTGGGTTTTCACCGCGTCGCCGGCGCTTCAAAATGCCGATTCCAGTGGAGCGCCTTCCATCGTAACCGAAAGTTCGCCGCCGGACGCCCCGATCGGCTTCGACGAACTGCTCGTCGATCAGTTGCGCGACCTCCTGCATGCTGAAAAGCAGCTGACGAAGGCTCTGCCCAAAATGGCGGAAGCCGCGCGTTACGACCAGTTGCGGGAACTATTCGAGACCCATCTGGCAGAGACCAAATCCCAAGTCGTACGCCTCAACGAATGCTTTGAGCTGCTTGGCAAGACACCTCGCGCCAAGGTCTGCAAGGGCATGCAGGGCATCGTTGAGGAAGGCGAGGAAGTCGTGGCGGCATACGCCAAAAAGGACGATGCGGCCTCGGACCTTGCATTGATCGGCGCCGCACAGCAGGTGGAACACTACGAAATCTCGGGTTACACCACTGCCCGCAATCTTGCGCAGCAGTTGCGTCACACCGCGATCGTAGCGTTGCTCTCGAAGTCTTTGGCGGAAGAGGAAAATGCCGACCAATTGCTCAATCAGGTGGCGCGATCGCTGATGTCGGTCGCGAAAATGCCTGAAGCCATCGAACAGGCCGGCTTCGAGACTGAGCCCACCGCTGAGTAGTTTGCCTCCTGTCGAACCTTAAAAGCGGCCCCTTAACAGGGCCGCTTAACGTTTCGGACCTCTTATATTGCCGTCCTCTGCGATAGCATTCGCAAGATAGGCACTAAGCCACCGCGATCGACGATCTTGATGACACTTCGCGTGTAGGTGATAGCGCCGGTCTTTTGAATATGGCTCGCAGTATCTCGATGCGAGAGGTGCAATATGCTGCAAGGCGGCGCTGACGCGGGCCTGTGACAGCGATAGCGTCGCTGCACAAAAAGCGAGTCTGGGTAATAACTTCATCATCGTCCGGTCGATGGATCAGTCGCTTCCGATCTGCGCAACAATGGTTTCATGCGAGCCGCAGGCGGCGCAGTAGTAAATGCGCAGGTCGTGACCGGGCGCCTCGGGTTCAATACGCGTCAGTATCAATGGCTTTCCGCAAGCCGAACAGGGCGGCCGAAGATTGTCGACCAACTTGTATTTTGGCGGCTTGGGAAGCTCAACCATAACGTTCATTCAACGCCTGCTGGCAGGGAAGGCGAGTTAGCAAAAAGGATAGTACGCCCGGTCGGCAGGGTTGCTGATGGAGGCACGTTAGGGCTCGCGACCAATTCCGCGCGTCCGCCGTGAGGATTGAGGGCTAGCGTTGCCGTCGGCGCATCCGCGGTATCGGGGCGATCGGGAAGCACTAGCCGTTGGGTGTGGGATTGGATTATCCTAAGTTCTAGTAAGGGCCGTCCCGCCTACGCAGCCAGCGCCAAACGCTGGCGATAATCGATAGTAAAACGCGCAGCAAAACGACGACTAAGGTGATTTGCAGCCAAATGAAGCCGCCGATCTCCCGGAAGACGAACTCGATTCTAGGGCCCCATGGAGACGGAATAGTGTTTCCTATCGTCTCCATGCCATGTTGAACGGCGCGCTGAAGGGCTGTCAGTAGTTCCGGCCTCTCATAGAAGGCCGCGGCAATCATCAGCCAAGCCAGGACGACCGTGATCACGCGAAACGAATGGACCTTGGCATGGTGCCTCAAACCCGCGAAGCGGCGGCCCCGATTGGTTTCTCTCTCTTCACTCTCAGCCATCAATTGGCAACGCACTGGAAGCCCTAATGGTCCCGCGTTTGTGTCGCCCGTCCGGCAGAAAGGAGTGAACTTCAGTCCGTTAATGGTCGAAGCCATCCAAGGTCTGAGGCTCCCTAACGGGACACCGGTTTCGTTCTGATCTAAAGCGTTCGGACCGGTCGTAAACTTCTCCGGATCCGCATCAACTCGCCGAGCGGCCGATGATCTTCGATCCCATGCCAAGGACTAAACGACATCCCGTCGTCCACAGCCTCAGACCTCGAAGCATAGCCGGCTGCGACCATCAACCGCGCGACCGGGATAAACGGGCTTTGGCCTCATCCCACCGCTGGGTCGGATCCTCGATCGGCATCGTCCCGAGGTCGCTACACAGTTGCACCCGGAATTCCCACACGCTGGCATTCGACCGGAAGTGGTCGACGACCAATTCTCTCGACGGTCCGCCGGACCGCCGAAACTCCCTTTTTCACTTCCGGAATCCGATCGGTTGTTGGCGCCAGCAGCTTCATGCTCTTATGAAAGGCCCTGGCATTGGGTGCGTTGAAGGTCGGAGCCCGTTCACCATCACGAAATCCTGGTTAGAACCCTGCTCCGAACCTTCGAGGCGCTTTCCCTCGACGCCGATGATCTGAATAGCCAACCACGAGGGGTCGAAATTGAATCGTCAAGCAAGTCACCCGGTATGGTAAAGGTTCTTGTTTCGGCATCGAACACGGCCCCCCCTCTCTCTTTGGAAAGCTAGATCGTAGCCCTTCGCCAAGGTTCCGAAAATACACCCAGGCCAATTAAAACCGAAAAATCGATTGTGCGTCGCACGACAACGCCATGACGGTAACGCCTTACTAAGTTTGAGGCGGGCTCGGCAATGGCAGTCCGTACTTTGCGGCCCGCTCGGTGGCAAGTTTTCTGTACGTGCTCGCCTGCTTTGCGAACTGGGCCTTCAGAATTGGATCGGTTTCTTTCGCCGCCAATCGTTCGAACTCCAGCGCATGCTCCAAATATTCAGTGAGCATTTTCATGCCGATCAAGGCCGCAAAAACAATGTCGCAACCCAAACGATGACGACGCTTCCGGGAAATTAGGCGCAACCCCGTCCCGGGCAGTCTTGGGGGACAGATTTGAACGAGGTTGCGCCCCTCTTGGAGGAACGTTTTAACGCTACAAAACCTAAAACAACTTTTGCATTCTACTTTGGGCGAGAATGCCTTCACGTCTTCGCGAGCGACGCAAACCGTTGAAAACCAGACGAGCACGTCGATCCTGCTCGCAGCACGCACCGCGGGGAAAGCCAATCTGGCACAAGATCGAAAGCGCGACGCCCCCCAGATCGTCAACCGGGCGCGGGGCGCTCATCTCGAACTTGTCCGGTTCGAGGTCTCCGACGTCATGCCCAAAACATGGTTCGTCAGTTATCGGCGCAGGGAGCGTCGGTTTTCGTCTTGGGGCGATGCGGCAGTCTGCTTTTGAGCCGGCGAATCCGGTTGCTTTTCGGTTGACGGCTCCGGTTGCTTTTCAACTATTGCTTCATCTCGTGATGCCGATTTCTCGTCCGAAGCAGCCGGCGCATCGTCAACAGCCGGTTTGCGGGCCGCGGCAGCGGTTTCGTCGGCTGCGGCTCTGCCTCGCGTCTGATCGAGAAGCGTCTTGCACTGAATGGAAAAACAAGGTCGCCGGCAGCGGTCACCCCGATCAGCATGCAGCTTCCAGCAGGCAAATCGTTCTTGTCAGCGGGCGGTGGAAGAGGGTTAGGATTCAGGGCGCCGGCTGTTTGGGCGAGCGCCAACCACCCGTTATCGCGAACACAACTAATATACGCAACATACGACCTTCGCCCCCACCTAAGCCGAACCCGCGTTAATTCATGATCATTTTGTGGCCAAATTGGACAACCGGCGAAAGTCGGCCGCTAGGCGGCTGGTCGGTGTGCCTGGTCGCCTCGGCGTGGAACGAACGCCTGCCACCCAATGGTCGAATTTACGTCTAATCGGATTTTCTGCTACCACTCGCAAATGGGGGAGAGAAATCAAATGGCCGTTTTCCCAAACTGCTTAAGTGTGGCAGCGCTCTCGTTCATGACCGTAACCGCGCTTTTGATAGTATCTCCAGCCGGCGCATCCACGTCTGGTAAGTCAGCCAATCCAGAGCCTGCATACGGAACATCGACCGGAGAACGGCACGATCAGCAGGTGATATCAGAATGCGATCACGAAGCTGATGGAGCAAAGGTACCCGAATCCGAGCGAATGGATTTCATTCAGAAGTGCCTTGAAGATATAGCTAACGATCACGGTCGATCTTAGCAGTCCCGTGACTGTCCCGAAACGCCGCGCGGGTCTTCGAATTAGTCCGACCAGATCAATGCAGCCAGCCGTCTATGTCGTCTTCGATTTCGAAGCCGTCGGGCATCCGAGGCGGTTCGTCACCCTTCGGCTTGTTGAGAGCGAGCAAGACTTCCCTGCGGCGCCACAGCCGCAGGCTTTAGGGCCTGCCCAAGGCGTCCGGGGCAAGCAACAATGACGCTAGCAAATGATCCGACCTGTCGCACCAACGCGGCGATCAAACCCACGCCAACGTACCTGCTAACATCGTAGGCTCAGCTACCAAGCTGATGCTTCGCCGGAGGCTTGGGTGAAGTGATGGGTATCTGACTCTCGGCATTTGCGTCGCATTATTTCTTGTCGGCGCCTAACTCGGGCAAAAGCCAGTGCTTATCGGCGATCTCGACGATGTTGGTGGGGTCGATGTTTTCCCAACTGATATTCGCTGCATTCACTTTTGAGAACTTCACCATGACGGCGCGGTCAACAATATCGTTTCCGTGCTTGTCGCGCAGCGCGAGGTTGCCAATGACCTGGACGCTCTTGATCTTTGGAAATTTGCTGAACGCGCCTTGTGCGATCTTTTTGGTTATCTCGCCAAAAGCCCGAACCGCGGTTGCTTTGCCGGCCGAGTAAGGCTCGAGCCGGAACTCGACGATCAAGGTCTTGTCCGGATAGCTCACAGTAGCAAGGGTTTGAGAGCCGCGCTCGGAAACTACGCTTTTCGCAAATGCGACCGGTGCGGATTCCGCAGCCCAAGCGCATCGGCCGAGCAGTATGGCTACAACAAGTGCAAAGCGGACAAATGCCTTCATCTCGGCTCCATAAGCCCTCGCGGCGGATAAACTGAGGTACGCGCATGATTGCGCCGATTAGCGGGGCATGCAAATTACCAATCCGTTGGGGTCATCGTCGGTGTGAAGAAGGCGCCCAGCCAGCTCGACTAGCTACGGCACGTTGACCGACGGCATCGGACCTGTAGGCAACAAAGCTGCGTATGCAGAGGCGGTTTGTTCGGACGATACCCGACGCCGAACTTACCGCGGCAATTGCGATCATCGCTACGACGATCACGCATCAGAAAAACGCACCAGAGACATTGAAGCCAAACCGGCCATGCAAAGGGAGGCAAGTAAGCCGACGATGCAGAACAGCGCTACGACGTTGAAGGGCCGAACATCTGTTTGTGCCTGTTCTGCCGTGTCTTCAAGGACGGTTGCAATGATCGTATTCATGGCTGTTCCCCTAACTTCCATGCGATCAATGTGACGATAGATTTGTTTCAGTAAGATGTCGTGCCAGCCATGAAACGGCTTCGTTGGAACTAGAAGCGGCTGTGGGTCAGGCCAAACGGAAGAGCGCCGCGCGGTTCGTCTGTCAGCCCCCCGGGCCGTCCCTCATGATGTAGCCCATCAGGTCGCCCACGTTGTGCTCCAAATCACGGATGATGTCCTTGACGACGTCTCCGATCGAGATCACACCCACGACCTTGCCCGCGCCCAGCACTGGCAGATGGCGAAAACCGCGCGCAGCCATCATCGCCATGCAGCCTTCCAGCCGATCGTCCGGTTTGACCGTCACCGGTTTGACCGTCACCGGGTTGCCCGTCATCACGTGGCCCACCGGCGTCTGCTTCGCATCGAGCCCGGGCAGCAGCACTTTGATGGCGCAGTCACCCTGGGTCACGATACCGACCAGCACGTCGTCGATTACCAGCACCGACCGGACCTGGTTTTCGCGCATCCGGCGCAAGGCTTCGACGACCATGTCGCCGGAACGAACATGGATCAGGCCGCCACTCTTCTGGGCCAGAGCGCTTTTTATTGTGCTCATCGATCTCCCCTCGTGGGCACTGTCCTCCCCCTTCTTGATGGCCCGCATTGAACCGGGACTTCATACGTGCGAGGTCGTTAAAGACGGCTTCACTCAGGACAACACGTGGATACTTGGCAATCTCGCGCTCAATCCTATAGGCATCTAGAAACGCCCGGCCAAACATAACGGAGTCGAAATGATGCAATTTCCCTTTCGACACCACGCCCGCATCAGGAGCCCGTTACCAAGAAGGCTGAGCGCCAACTGCTTAATTGAGTGCAATAGATAAAAGAGCCCAGCGACACTTTTGTCTGTGTCCACCGACATTACGATGGAGTCAGAAAATGCCTGGAATTAAAGAGTTGAGTCATTTGAATCACTTGAGTCCGTTCCCCGGACAGCCCTGCACAAGGGGGAGAAGGGAAGGAAGCGAGCAGCGTCACGCCGCGCGGTTACCGCGCGCGATCTTCTTTTGCTTATCGAATTCGGCGCGGCGGCGCGTCAGTTCTTCCGGACTCACCTGCGCGATATTGTTGTAGTCGAGCTTCCAGGACGGATCCGCGCTCCAGCGCAACGGCGACTGCATCGTGGTGCGCGCGCCCGACGCGGACTCCAAAAGACTTAGCGACAGTTCGAGCGTCCGGGCCTGCGAAGCAACATCGTGCGGCTTGCCGGCGGAATTGCCGAGCGGAAAATCGCTGAACAGGAAGCGCGGCACTGCCGCATGCTCGACGATGTCCTTGGCGCATCCCATGACCACGGTCGCAATGCCGTTGGCTTCGAGATGACGCGCCACCAGAGCGGAGGTCTGGTGGCACACCGGGCAATTCGGCACGATCACGGCGACGTCGACCTTGTCGGCAATGCAGCGCGCCAAAATCTCCGGCGCATCGGTGTCGATGGTGACGCGGTGGCTGCGGTTGGTCGGCGCGCCAAAGAAGCGCGGCGCGACCTCGCCGATTCGGCCCGCAGCCTGTGCCTTCAATAACTGCGGGAGCGGAAACCAGGTGCCGCTGTCGGTTGCCGTGGTGTGCTTGCGGTCATAGCCGATATGCGAGATGCGCAAATCCTGTTGTTTCGAGATGTCACCGTCATAGACCGTGTAGAACTTGGCACCGCCATTATAGGCCGCGCCCGGACCCTGATCGCCCTTGGTTGGATCGTAAGGCGCAGCGGTCGTCACGATCGTCACCCGCGACTGCGCCAGCGGCTTTTTCAACCGCTGAAACGGCGCGTCGATGTAATGCGCCCAACGGTAAGCGGTGGTGTAGCCGATCGCGGTATAATAATCGCGGGTCCGCTGCATGTAGGGAACCGGGGAATCATAGTCGGGCGCGAAGCCCGGTTGATCGTCGGACGGAGCGTTCATGCCGGTGTTTTCCTCTATCGTTTGCCGCAGGCGGTTGGCTCAATATAGCGGGCTTTCCGGGGAGTTCCAGTCGTGTGGGAGGGACTGTCATCACCCCCGAAAGCGGGTGATCCAGTATTCCAGAGAGCTCTTGTTCATCATCAGTGCTCGGGAATATTGGGTCGCCCGGTCGTCCCCGATCAGGTCGAGGACAGGCGCTGGACGATAACGACTGAATATGACTTCGCGATCTCGCCGCATCAAAATGCCCAAGATTTGCAATTGCACTCCGCCCCAAAAAGAAGAGGGCGCAGGGAAGACCGGGTGCGCGGCACCCGCGGTCTCGTGCGCAGATGCACAGGAAATGCGCACACGAGCATACAGGTTCAGCGGAGGCAGTCCGGCCTTCCCTGCGCAATGGCTTTACGACTTATATCGTGCTCTCCCTGGTGACCGGGCTTTCTTGCCACCACCATCCCCGAGAGGCGTTAACCTCTCAAGAGCTTGACGCCAGCGTCGAGGCGTCAGGACCACATGACTTCGCCGTACGCTTCGGCGTCGTTCGTCCACGCGCATGAAAGCGCGCGACGACGCCTCGCGGCCACCGCATCCCACCCCGCGTTTCGTGACGATCGCGAGCCGCCCCCTTGGTGGGACGGGATACGCGCATTTTCGGGTGATTTGCAACTGCGATCGAGTTATGCTTCTGACAATCGGAATATTAATTGAACCCGATGAGTTCGTCGTCCCGGCCTTGAGCCGGGACGACGAAAGGGCGTCTGCGGAACTTAGCGCTCGCCTGCCCGCAAGCCTGGTTCGATGGCGGCCGGCCGATGCCCACGCTCGGCGCCGGCCTGTGCCAGCGTCGCAAGGATATGGTCGGCGCAGACCACGCGGTTCCGACCCGCGTGCTTGGCCGCATACAGTGCTTCGTCGGCTTTCATCAGCAGCCAATCGGCCTGCACGGTCTCGTCCGGGGCCCGCGTCGCGATGCCGATACTGAAGGTCACCAATGGCCCCGCTCCCGTGGCGCCGTGCTTCAATTGAAGTTTTGCGAGCGTGCTGCGCAACCGCTCGGCCACCTTGACCGCGGCCCGCTGCTCGGTTTCGGGCATCACGATCGCGAATTCCTCGCCGCCGTAGCGAGCCGATAGATCGGCCGGACGCAGCGCGGTCTCGCCGATGATGGAGGCCACCGCGCGCAGGCACTCGTCGCCCTTCTGGTGACCGTGCAGATCGTTGTAGAGCTTGAAATGGTCAACGTCGACGAGCAGCAGCGACAACGGCTTTTTGGTCCGTTCAGCGCGGGACCACTCCATCGCCAGCGCCTGGTCGAACGATCGCCGGTTGGCGAGGCCGGTCAGCCCATCGCTGGCGGCCAGCGTCTTCAGCGCGGCTTCCGCGCGCTTCTGATCGGTCATGTCGCGCAGGGTTTCGACGACCGCGATCAGCTTGCCGTCCTCGTCGTGAATCGGACCGGCATCGATGGCGAGATACAATTGATTGCCGAGGCGCGGCATCACGCACCAGTTTTCGGCACAGTAGCCCAGCCCGTCCTCGGGAACCGCGTGCTGCGAGTAAAGGGCGGCCAGTTTGTCCGGCCGTCCCAGCGCCACCAGATCGGCCAGGCAGTATCGCTTGGTCTCGTAGAAGGCGCGCCAATGTTCGTTGGTACCGAGGATTTCCGAGGCCCGGACGCCGGTCAGGCGCTCACAGGCCCGGTTCCAGATCACGACCTGGCGCTTGGGATTGAGCACGAAGGTGGGAACGACCAAATGCTGCATCAGGCGTACAGCGTACGCCTGCGCGACATCCAGGTTCTTGGAAGGACTCATTGGAATCGGTCACACCTGAAACGGGCAGTTCGTTTCAGTAAAACAGCGATCAATGGAAGCGCCGTTAGTAATTCCAGTTAGCGGCGGGTTAACCGAACGATTTGCTGCGTCGCGGGACAAATTAGACCCAAGGGCGGATTCGCGCAGCGTAATCCACCGCGACGCAAACCCCGCGATGGTGGGTTACGGCTGCGCCTAACTAACCCACCCTACAAGACTAGCTTCTTCACCGGCGTCGGGTCGAGATTGAAGATGCGCGCCGCGTTGAGGCCGAGAATATTGCGCTTGGCCTGTTCATCCAGGAACGGCAGGTCGCAGATTTCCTGCGGCAGGTCGAAATCGAAATGCGGCCAGTCGGACGCGAACATCAACTGGGTCTCGGCCTTGATCATCTCGAAGGTGTTTTGCAGCGCCTTCGGGTGCGTCGTCTCCATCGGCTGCGTGGTGTAGAAGCAATTGTGGTTCATGTATTCGCTCGGCAGCCGCTTGAGCTGCGGCGCTTCGGAGGGGCGCATCAGATACTGGTCGTCGAGCCGCTGCATTAGGAACGGCACCCAGGCGAGGCCGCTTTCGACCCACAACGTCTTCAGCTTCGGAAATCGTTCGGGAATCCCGTTCAGCACCCAGTTCGTCATGTGCACCATGTTGCACCAGACAAAACCCAGTGCGTGCATGCCAAGAAACCGGTTGACGGTGGCCAGCGACGGATCCTGCCAGTGATAGCCGGCGTGGAACGCCAGCGGCCTGCCGCTTTCCTCGATCAGCGAATAGAGCCGCATATAGTCGTTGTGGTGCACCGGCTTGTAGCGGGTAGAGGTCACGCAAAAACCGATCACGCCCTTCTTGTCGCCGAGCTGCTCGACCGTCCGCTCGGCCTCCCGCGGCGTGTTGAACGGCAGGAAGATCAGCGACTTGATGCGGTCGTCGCCGGACAATATGCGGTCGATCAGCCAGCGATTATAGGCGTCGCCGAGCCACACTTCCATTTCCGGCTGCGGATGCATGCCGAGGAACAGCATCGGGGTCGGAAACACCACCATGTTGTCGATGCCGAGCGAATCCATCGCCCGCCGCGTCAGCACGACGTCGCGATGGACGCCGGTGTCTTCCACGGTTTCGCGTTGGCCATCCTGGTGCGGAATACGGCCGCCGACCGACTGATAGCGCATGCCGAGGTCACCGTTCAGCCCGTAAGGCGGCGCGCCAACCCGCTCCGCCTGCCAGCGCATCGCATTGTCGCGCACGACGGGATCCTCGATATAGGCGACGATCTCTTTCCACGAGACGGTTTCGACGTGATGGGCATCAATGTCGCAGACGAACCAGTCCTGCAGGCCGCGCTTGAGCGCATTGCGCCGCGCCTGCGCGAGCACACCGCGAGTGTCGGTATGAACACTGATCTCCTGTATGTCAGAATATTGCGGCCCGATTTTTCCCTGGATGTTCATTTCTGTTCTCCCCGGGCGTAGAGGTCTTCATCCGGACGCCGGCGATACCAGAGCGCAAGCTCCATCGGGCCGAGATGCATCGCGCGCAGCATCTCCGACACCGCCGAAAGCAGTTCGGTCGGGGTCATCTCGCTGTCGCTTCTACCCGCGATCGGCGGGAAGGTGCGCTCTTCGCCGTCGGACTTGGCGACATAGAGGCGGATCGCCGCGGTCAGGATTTGCGCGACCGCCTCGTCCGACACGCGGGAGGCCTCGCTTTTCTCGACCAGCTCGCGCGAGGCGCGAAGCAGATCAGGCGCGATCTGATCAATCCAGCCATATGGATCGTTCCTGCGGTCGCCGACGGGGTTCTGCTCAAACGATGACATAGATCTCTCCATCGCGAATGATGAGCTCCGCCTTGCGCAGCCGAAACCGCGTGCTGCCCTGGTGGTAGCCGGTCCTGATGCTGAACTCGTAGCCATGCCACGGGCAGACGATCTGGCTCTCGGTCTCGTCATATGCTTGCGTGCGCACGGTCTTGTCGGAGGCCGTGGGTTCCAGCACGCGCTTCATGATGCGGCCCTGGCAGACCGGGCCGGCGCGATGCGCGCAGCGGTTGTGCCAGCCATAGAATTCGTCGCCGATGCGAAACACGCCGACTTCGAACTCGCCGCATTCCACCACCTTGCGGTCGCCGTCGGCGTATTCGGCGACCTTGCCCGCCATGTATTCGGCCATCGGGCTCCTCCCTCTTGTCCCGCGCACGAACGAGATCATATTTCCTGCCGGAAGATCGGCGACGGCACGACCGGAAGCCTCTTTCAGCTATCCGGCGGGTTTCCTCTCTGCTAATCTATCATAGAATGCTTCGAGAGATAGGCAGAACAGGCGCGCCCGGGGCCCCGGCCGCGATTCGCGGGTGTCTTGGTTTATGGCAACGCCCCATCCATCAGCCCCGCGCCCGATCGCTGAGATCGCCAATTATCACGCCCATATCTATTACGATGTCGCGACAACAAGGGCGAAAGCCGAGCAGTTACGCGCATGGATCGACGAGCGTTTCACGGTCCGGCTCGGTAGCTGGCATGACAAGAGGGTCGGGCCGCACGACCAGCCAATGTATCAGGTGGCGTTCGCGCGTGAAGTCTTTGCGACGCTGGTGCCGTGGCTGATGCTCAACCATCTCGGCCTCAGCATCCTGATCCATCCGAACACGGAAAATCCGCGCAGGGACCACACCGTCGACCCGTTCTGGATCGGAACGCCGTTGCCCGTCCATGACGAAAAGCTGCCGAGCCACGCCGAGGCGGAGGCCGCGCTCGAGCCCAATACGGCGCCGCATCTGCCGGCGTGACCGCTCTGATCATTCGGCATTCGGATTAATGAACTTTTGCCGGGGATTGCAAAAAACGATAGGCGACATCGATGGTGATCGTCTGTTCCCGCTCCGCAATCAGGCCGTCGACCAGCAGCGCATAGTCGAGCCCCTTGCCTTGGGTGCCAATGCGGGCGCTGTCCGCGCGAAGCGCGGTCAGCTGATCGTCGGGCAACCGAGAACCCAGCCCGAGCGCTGCCATCATTGACAGTAAAAGCGTCAAGAGCGCAGAAAAAGGGGGGCGTGGATTGAACCGCATGGCTACGATGCGGGAAAGAAGCGACAACGAAGACGCTGCGCTGAGATCAAGGGCAAGAAGCGCCACATCCTAGTCGATACCGAGGGCCTGTTGCTCCACGCCCCTGTACATTCGGCGGACATCCAGGATTCTGACGGCGGGGTGCGGGTGATGGCCACGCTGTTCGGGTTTGGCCTGCATCCATTCCTGCTGAAGCTCTATGCCGACGGCGGCTATTAAGGGCTGATTTTTCAGTCCGCCGTTCGCAAAATCCTCCGGCAAATCGACGTGGAAATCGTCAAACGTTGCGATACAGCAAAAGGCTTCGCGGTCTTGCCCAAGCGATGGATCGTCGAGCGCACCATCCTGGCTCAATCGCTGCCGTCGCTTGGCCAAGGGAGTGCCTCAACCGAAAGGCCTTGGCGTGCTTGCGACGTGCCTCAATCCGCCTCATGCTCAGAAAGCTCTGTCAAAAAACAGCATGATCCAGGACAGACTCTAAGGAAACGAACTGGGGCATGAGAAAGCTCAAATGGGATGAATGAAAGGCTTCCGACGATTTCGTTTTGCGACCGCAGGAGCCCCCTATGGATATCGCATCTACGGCCCCGTCGGGTGTTCTCAGCCTACGACGGGGCGGTTTCATTCTCGCTGGCCAAGGGGTAAAAGGTTCAAAGAAAAATCGACCGTGGCGGGGTGTTTCAGAAAATCTCAAATCGCCATCGCGCGCTTTCGCTGCGCAAGGTATTCGGCCCTCAAATCAAAATCGATCTTTAGGTAGACCCGACGGCGAGCCCGCCCGAGAGAAGTACCTCGGATGGTGCCTGACTTAATCTGCGCATGGATGGTGTACTCCCACCGCCAAATGCCGGGCTCCGCCTCTCGAATAGACAATTGAATACCCTTGTGAACCACGCGCCCACTTCCCAACTGGGCATGGTTCTAGGTAGGCCGTTTAAAGGGATTGTTAGCCTGATCAGAGAAACAAGGACCGGTCCGGTCTCTATTTCCGGATCGATCAAGTGCCGGTCTCTTTTGGATGCCAACGGCCTTCACAAAAAACCCACTGGGTCAGAGGCCCAGCGGGTCCGAGTGCGACGCGGCCCTGGTGAAAAGCCGCGCACCGAGTATGGCGGAAACGTCTTTAGGCTTGATGCAGGCAATCGGTAAAATTTGGGCGACGGAGTTAACCCGCGATCTGGCGTTGATCATGCCTGCGGAAAGGATCCTCGCCCGGTGGTCCACGCAAGCCACAAGAAGCTGCGGGCGATGAACCATGGCAGGGAGCGGTATTCAGGTAAGATCGTAAGGACGCATTGGTAGAAGCGGAAGCTGAGAACGGATATGTGATACGTCCCTTGGCTTTCACATTGACGTAGCTCACGCTGGATGCATCATTAAAAGTCGCGGCACGCCCTGCAAAAAGATCCGCTCCAAGAAAGTTGTTGACGCGGGTCAAGAGGGATACAGGCCGCTGATGTGCGCGACGCCTGCAGTTCATGACTAGCAAAGCTGGCTTACATCAGCATTACAGCGCCACTTGATATCCAATTCAACAGGATGGATAGCAGTGGTCATTTAAACGAGCTAGGTTAGGTTAGCTTTTTCCACGGAGTCGCGCCGATGCGTTTTCTCCTCTTCTTAATAGTTTGTGCTGCAGTCCTGTGGATTGGTGACATGTTTTTCTATCACGGCCGATATCGCAACGAGCTGTGGCGCGACTTCCAGATTGAAGCGCAAAAGATAAACTATGATATGCGGCGCGCCGTAGGGCTTTAGGCGGTTGAAGCGACGGGATTGCGTGTCAACCTCTCCAGTCGCTGTCATTCCATCGCGGCGTACATCCGGTCACGACTGGATTAAAATGATCTTTCGTCACGTTCTGCGGCGTATGGGGTGGCGCAGGTCAACCGCTTTGGGCGCAGCCGACCGGGCAGCGAGACGCTATCGGGGGGAAAGCGGACATCGGCTGGATATCGTCAAAGTAACGCGATTGACCCGGGCTGTGTGAAAACCTGATCGATGCTATGGTTCTTTTGCTGAATCGGCAGGGGAAGCGATGCATTGGCGGCGGAAAAGCGTCTTTACACAGCCTGGACCCCAAAGCGGACTCCGCATTTCCGCTTCGGGATATACGCGAACAAGGGACGAGCAAAGTAATATTGATTTAATGGACCTTGTGTTTGATGAGTGCGCTTGGACAGAAGGGTTTGCCTCCAACTGTACTAGCCAACGGCCGCGTTCGATTCTCAGTCGAGCGGGCCCGGTTGTGTATTGTTGGATAAACGGACCTGTGTCAGAGCAGGCGCCGGGAAACAAAGCGTTTCCTTACAATCGTTATTGTTAACGCGCGCCGTCAGGCGTAACCATTCCGGGCGGCCTCCAAAATCAGATCGGCCAAGAGGTGGCCGTCTGCCGCGCTTCACGAAAAAGGGAGTAACCCAGCGCCGCTTCTCGCGGAGCTAGCAGGTCTTTTGCTGCAAATGCTGGGTGCAAGTGCACGTCGTCGTTGAGGTCGAGAATTTGACGTCGTAGTATGCCGGACCGCTCGAGTTCGCGGGGCTGTCGGTCGAACAGCGCGGAAACATCCAATAGCTGTCCCCAAGATTGACGGTCCCGCTGATCGCATACCCGAGATTGGGTGTATAGGCGTAGCTGACTTCACTCACAATGAACGAAACCTGGTCGTTTTGATTGTTGGCATTGTTTGTATTGCCCGCTGTTCCGTTGAGCGATGCAGGCCGTGTCAACGCTGCGTAGATTCCGTTTGCTCCCAAACTGGTCCTTCCCGCTCCAAAGCTTGCCCCGTTGTACGACTGACTCCATTGAAGGGTCAGGTTGCCATTGACGTCGCTCGAGACTTCGGACACCGTAACACCGAGTTGGTTATTGTTAGTGGCATACGGTGCAATGATGGAGGTCGCACCGGTTAGAATGTTCTGCATCTGGGCCGTGCTGAGCGACGTGTTCTGCGTGACCATGTCGGCGACAGAATGTGCGGTCGCGCTGACCTTGACGTTGATCGCCATTCCGTTTCCGAGCTCAGTGCCGCCGACCAGCAACATCAGCATGAAGGGTACCACAATGGCGAACTCCACCGCTGCGACGCCATCGGCGGCGGCAGGAAATTTCCGTACGGGAAACAACAGTGCGTTCATAGTTGATACCTCTAGGGAGTGGCCGGCTCGTTCTGGAAGGCAGCTGATGCCATGATCTGCCGGGTGCCGTTGGCCTGGTTGGCCCAGTTGAAACCAAGCGAGCCGAAGAAAACCGGCCAGAGATACACCACGCGGACGACAACAATATCGCCCGCATTTCCGGGATTGAATTGCCAGGTATTGTTGACATTTCCCCTGCTGTCATAGGTCAACGTCGGCATGGCAACATTGGCTGAGGACCAGTTGTTTGCAACTTCCACGTCGACCATCAAGCCAGTGCAGGTGAAAAGTACGTTGGCGTTATTGCAGACGATCTGGTGAAATGCCGCCATGGCTGCGGCTGAGCTCAGGCTCGCATCTTGGGTCTGCACCTGCCCGGTCAGGATTTGACGAGCTGACGCCCGGACCGCATTTTCGAGTACCGATTGTGCAAAGAAGATGAGGAACACCTGGATGAGACCTGCGATCAGGGCAAAAAACGGCGTGGCAATCAGTGCAAACTCGACCGCGGTGGCGCCCTTGCTGTCCCCGATGAAGGCGCCGAAATGGTTGCGGCGTCTCGTTCCCGCTGCGGTTTCCACTTGGGCCATGGCGCGCCTCTCTTACTGCGTAAGGCTGGCGGTGCTGGACGCAACCTTGATAAAAAGGTTCGTCAGCGCCGTCGAGATATCGCCGCCGGTTGTTACGTCGGAGAAGAAGCCAGGCGAGGCACACGCCTGGAGATTCTTTGCGATTTGGCCGGTCGCGGAAGTTGGGCCGTCGTAGGGGTTGACCCAGCTCAGGTACCAGCTGTCGGTAATATTTTGACTGGGGCCAAGATTGATAAGTTGCAGATACTCCGTGTAGAGGATAGCAATCTTAATTCCCCGGTTCTTGATGGTCGTGCACGTCGTCGTATCGAGCGGCTGCTGGCATCTACTGTTGGACGCGAAAGTCGCGTTGGGGCAAGTTGAGACGATCTTGTCTTCGACGCCGTCGGTGACAAGGAACACCACCTCTTGGGGCCTATCTCCCGTCGAATTGCTTCCAAGGCCGGGGTTCGGCATGATGCTGTTCAGGCTGGAGAGCGCGCCAGCGATGTTCGTTCCGTAGTCGGTGTTGCAGGACGATGAAGTGACGCAGTTTTGGTAGAGGACCGACATCAGCGCAATGTTGGAAACCTGGGTTCCGGCGATCGTCGGGGTGGTCAGCGTCGCGAGCGTGTTCAAGCCCGTGTCGAACGTGTAAAGCGCCGCTTTATAGGTAGTGTTGTTTAGGGCCGACATGCACTGCATGACGCCGCCCGATATGCCGGACTGCGGGCAGTTCGTCCAAGTATTGAGCAGCTGGTTGACGGCATTCGACACGAGATCGATTCGCAAGGTGACATTGTTGTTGCGTGCAATCGTGAGGTTATCCTTGGTTCCGCCATCGTGAGATATATTGGTCTCATGACAGGCGAAGCCGCAATTCTGCGAGGCTGATGCTGGCTGTTTCGCAGGCGCGGTGGCGGTGATGAGATTGTTGATGTCGGTCAGGGTCGCGCCGATCCCCATGGACGGCGAGTCGTCCATCAGCAGATACCAATTCATATTGGGCGCACTCGTCGCCTGCGACGTCGCTGTGCCATTGATCGGCCACGACGCAGAATTCAGGAGCACTTTGGGAAAATTATTGAGGGATGCGGCATTATACGAAACCGAGACGGTGCGCTGAAGCCCCACGTCGGTAACGTTGATCGTCGGCGTCGGTGTCGCAACCAAACCGAGAATACTGTTTGCCACTGACATAAAGATCGCGTTAGCGGTGCTTTGGGCCACCGTATCGGATTGCATCAGCATGGCGGGCCTCACCGCCGCAATTGCGGCGGCGTCGGCCGCCGCGTCCAATTGCTCCTTCTTACGCAGCGCCTGG
>Ga0208589_1000286_pt1 | contig 24480 bp, 24 predicted proteins | sample NGESurshal092012_2_FD_184486 | JGI IMG/M metagenome (GOLD analysis project Ga0208589, IMG submission 184486) | Arctic peat soil microbial communities from Barrow, Alaska - NGEE Surface sample F53-2 shallow-092012 (SPAdes) | ecosystem: Environmental > Terrestrial > Soil > Wetlands > Peat ...
CCAAGTCGTGGTCCTGCCAGTGTTCGCCCGCCTGGAGCCGTTCGGCGGCCAGCCGCTTGCGGTGTTCCTTCGCCTCGACTGCCTTCTTGGGCAGCTTGAGGAGGCGGCGGCTCTTGCGGGTCTTGGTGTCACCCTTGGCCCGCAAGAGCCGATAGACGGCCACCGTGCCCTCTTCCAGGTCCACCTCAGACCACCGGAGCGCTCTTGCCTCTTCGGTGTGGATCATGCCTACTCGTTCGTCATCGGCGTGGATACCCACGCCCGCACCCACGCTTGCGGTCCCGGCTTGTACCTCCACTATTCAGTGTTACTATGTACCGGTAGTCAATATCACTGAGTAGCTGAGGAGGAAGTGTTCCATGGGCAAGCAGGTGACGGAGATGCTCAAGGGGACGCTGGAGGGCATCGTCCTCGCGATCCTGGTCGGCCGGCCGGCGTACGGCTACGAGATCACGGCGTGGCTGCGGGAGCAGGGCTTCTCCGACATCGCCGAAGGGACTGTCTACGCGCTGCTCATCAGGATCGAGCAGCGTGGCCTCGTCGACGTGGAAAAGGTCCCCTCCGAGAAGGGGCCGCCGCGCAAGGTGTACACCCTCAACGCTCAGGGACAGGAACATCTCGAAGAATTCTGGCGGACCTGGAGCTTCCTCACAGAACGGCTCGAACAGCTCCGCAAAGGAGGCAGATAGACATGGCCACAAGGTGGACCAAGCTCCTCGAGACGGTCTACGGCCCGGTCGAGCAGAAGAGGCGCTACCGGCAGTACAAGGCGCGCGTGGAACGGCTTCCCGCGGGTTATCGAATGGCGGTCGATGCGCTGCAGCGGTACTCGTATTACTTCGGGCACGGGACGGCAGAAGGCGGGCTGTCGATGCTGGAGGACCTTGTCGATCTCTTCGAGCAGAGCGCGGCGAGCGGAACCCCGGTCCGCGAGGTCGTCGGGGAGGACCCAGTGGAGTTCGCCGACGCGTTTCTCCGGAACTACCCGGAGGGTCAGTGGATCGTCCGGGAGCGGGATCGGCTGACCAGCGCCATCGAGCGCGCCGCCGGAGAAGCCACCGGAAACGAAGGGATATCCCGATGACGACACAGCCGGTCCAGGCGATGCACGTGCAGGGTCTTGAGAAGTCGTACAAGCAGCTGCGCGTGCTGCGCGGCGTGGACTTCGACGTGGCGCGGGGCAGCATCTTCGCCCTGCTCGGCTCCAATGGCGCAGGCAAGACCACGGTCGTAAAAATCCTGTCCACGCTGCTCAAGCCCGACGCGGGGACGGCCACCGTGGATGGCTTCGACGTCGCCACGCAACCGGCGAGCGTGCGGGAGTCCATCAGCCTCACCGGGCAGTTCGCGGCCGTGGACGAAACCCTCACCGGGCGGGAGAACCTGGTGCTGATAGCCCGGCTGCGGCACCTGAAGGGCGCCGGCCAGATCGCGGATGACCTGCTGGCCCGCTTCCAGCTCACTGACGCGGCGCAGCGACGGGTGTCGACGTACTCCGGAGGCATGCGCCGCCGTCTGGACATCAGCATGAGCCTCATCGGGAACCCGCCGGTGATCTTCCTGGACGAACCGACTACCGGGCTCGACCCTCAGTCGCGCGCCGAAGTGTGGAACAGCGTCAAAGAGCTCGCCGGGCAGGGCACGACGGTGCTGCTCACGACGCAGTATCTGGACGAGGCCGAACAGCTCGCCGACCGGATCGCGATCCTCCACGAAGGACGGATCATCGCGAACGGCACCCTCGCCGAACTGAAACAGCTCCTCCCGCCCGCCAAAGTCGAGTACGTCGAGAAACAGCCGACCCTCGAAGACATCTTCCTCGCCATCACCGGCAACGACGGCAACGCGGGCACGGCCAGCGCCGACGGCACGGACAACTAAGGAACAACGATGACCACCACGTACTTCTTCGGCGACACCGCCGTTTTGCTGGGCCGGTCCATGCGCCACATCACCCGCAGCCTGGACACCATCATCACGGTCACGATCATGCCGATCGCCCTCATGCTGCTGTTCGTCTACGTGTTCGGCGGCGCGATCCACACCGGCTCGGGTCATTATGTGAACTACCTGCTGCCCGGAATCCTGCTCATCACGATCGCGATGGGCATCTCCTACACTGCAATCCGGCTCTTCACGGACATGCAAAGCGGGATCTTCGAACGGTTCCAGTCCATGCCGATCGCACGCTCGAGCGTGCTGTGGGCGCATGTGCTGACCTCAGTGGTCTCCAATCTGATATCGCTGGTGCTGGTCGTGCTCGTGGCCGTCCTCATTGGATTCCGCTCTGGCGCGGGAGCGCTGGCATGGCTTGCCGTCGCCGGCATCCTCGTCCTGTTCACCCTGGCACTGACCTGGCTCGCGGTCATCGCCGGCCTCTCCGCGAAGACCGTGGACGGCGCGGGCGCCTTCTCCTACCCGATCATCTTCCTGCCGTTCATCAGCTCGGCATTCGTGCCCACCCGCACCATGCCCGGCCCGGTGCGCGCCTTCGCCGAGAACCAGCCCGTGACATCCATCGTCAACACGATCCGCGACCTGTTCACACAACAGCCAGTCAGCACCGGCATCTGGATCGCGCTCGCCTGGTGCCTCGGCATCCTCATCGTCGCGTATGCCCTCGCCATGGCCACCTACCACCGCAAGATCGCCTAAGGATGCGTCTCCTTAGACCAATCAGTCATCAATGCCGCTGCGAGACGCCCCCAACCAGGTCTTTACCGTCCGCACATACGCCGCCTGAGCACCGCACTGGACCCGCCAGCCAGTACGCAAATCCATTGAAAACCCAACACGAAATCGCAGGTCAGAGCCTCGCGGTGACGATCAAGCCCGGATAGGGAGCCAAGTCAGGTCCCATGAGTACGGCACCTCAGTCGGCGCCGGCGCCCGCGCCGTAGACGTCATCCACGCAGAAGCCCTCGCATGCACAGTGCCAGGCCGCGGACCGGACGGCCTACCCAGCGGCAGTTCCCCAGGCCAGCGATGGGTTCCGACCACGCGGACGTACCTTCAAAGCGAGCGTCACTGGCTCAGAACCGATCGGGCTGATACGCCTGACACCCTCTCCAGGGACAGTCATAGACTCCCCGGCATGGACCTCAAGGACGCAACGCTCATGATCCTGAATGAGTCTGCTGCTCATCCCAGCGTGGCGAAGATCGCGCAGGCCGCATACGACCAGCTGGCAAGCGGCCAGGAAGTTGACTACCGCGTCCTGGACGAGCTGGTGGGAGAGGCCAGTGGGAAGGGTCTGCTCCGCGCCATCAGGCAGAAGTACGGCGCCACGACCCACGAGGCCATATTCGCGCCTATTCTTCGTGAAATCGGCCGGGAGAAGCCCATCCCGCCGCGCAGACGGCCAGCCGCATACCAAGACAGCGCCGATCCGCTCACTGCCAGCAGCTGGTGACACCCGAAGCCGACACCAACATGCCGGACTTCTTCATCTGGCACTGGATCCGCGCTCCCCATCCACGCAGGTGAGCGACTCCCCCGGACACCTGTGCGGCAGCTTCTAAGCAGCGGGTCACTGCGATGGCTGGGCGCGGATCTGGTTTCGCAGGAGACAGAACTCATTACCTTCCGGGTCGGCCAGTACTTGCCATCCCTCATCGCCGTTCTGACCGACATCTGTCAGGCGCGCACCAGCAGCCATGAGCCGTGCCAGCTCGCTCTCCTGGTCACGGTCCGTCGGGCTGACGTCGAAGTGCATACGGAGCTTGCCGGCCTTCGGGGCCGCGCACGGCTCAAAGATGATCGTGGGCTGGAGACCGCCGACGAGGGCTGGGCTGCCGCAGCGGCCGGCTACGAGGAGGTCCACCACGTCGCGTCGCCAATGGTCCAGTCCGACGATCCCGATGAGGTGATCGTTCCCGCCCGTGACGGCACGCTGCGTGTCCTGCGGGCCGCCCGCGACGCTGGTGTTCGACGTGTAGTGCTGACCTCGTCGTTTGCGGCGGTCGGTTACTCACCGAAGCCAGGTGCCGAGTACACCGAGGCCGACTGGACCGACCCCGACACACCCGGCCTTCCACCGTATCCGCGGTCCAAGGCGATCGCCGAGCGAACCGCCTGGGACTTCATCGAACGTGAGGGTGGCGACACCGAGCTGGTCGCAGTCAACCCCACGTTCATCCTCGGCCCTACATTGACGACGCAAGCACGTTCGTCGTTGCAGCTGACCAAGGCGATGCTAGACGGGACAATGCCCGTAGTGCGACGCCAGCGCTTCGGCGTCGCCGACGTGCGTGACGTGGCCGATCTGCACATCCGTGCGATGGCCGCACCCGAAGCGGCCGGCCAGCGGTACCTGGCCTTGGCCGACGGGCCGACCATCAGCTTCCTTCAGATGGCCCAGATCCTGCGCGAGCGGCTCGGCCCGCTAGCCGAGCGAGTACCAACCGAAGAGGCAACAGGACCGGAGCCGCCCAGACTGATCATCCACAACGACCGCGCCAAGCAGGAGCTCGGATGGCGCCCACGCCCTGCCGAGACCACGATCGTTGAAACCGCCGAGAGCCTGCGCGACCTCGGCCTGCTGGAGAAACGGTGATGTAAGCATCCGCACGATCCCCTGGGTGACGCCATCACAGGTCAGCAGTTCGCCTTCGCTCACACCACAGCCGTCTAGCCAGCGCCCCGCGCACCAGCTCACGAGGTTGGCGAGTCACCCGCGCATGTACGACCGCGCGATGGATACGAATATCGCCTCGACTGGGCGGCGTGGCTGCCCAAGCATGAGCGAGTGCCGGATTCGCAGTTACGCGCTGGAGATCTTGCCGCCGGACCGCGCGGCCGTGAGCTGCGCGGCCGGCACCAGGTGCTGGAATGTCTCGTCCCCGCCGGCCGCGTTCCCGCGATGAGTTTCGGGTGCCTCCGCCGTCGAAAGATGCGACGGACCAACTCGAAAGACAGGCGCAATGGCGGATTCTGAGACCACTCCACTGACGGCGTCACCAGCGGTGAGCGATGTGAACCAGGACGATGAGTCGCGCATGCTCCTGGGCTTCCTGCAGTACCAGCGCGACTCGGTGCTGAAGATCGTCGAGGGGCTGCCTGAGGATGCCTGGCAGACGCCGGTCGTGTCCTCCGGCTGGACGGTGGCCGGGATGCTCCGGCACCTCGGCGGCGTCGAGCTCCACTGGCTCCAGCACGTGGCCACAGGCGTCGTTGAGGAACCGCAGGCGGGCGAGGAAGCGGAGGATGAGGAAGAAGGCACGTACGATCCCGAGGCCGCCTTCACGTGCGACCGGCCCAGCGCCGACCTCATCGCCAACTACCGCGACGAGTGCAGGCGATCCAACGAGGTCCTAGCCGTCACCCCGTTGTCCGCGGCCCCGCGCGGGCTCGACTTTCACCCTGACCCGGACTACACCAGGCAGATCACGAGCGTCCGCTGGATCGTCCTACACGTGATCGAGGAGACCGCTGCGCACTCCGGCCACCTGGAGATCGCACGCGAACTGCTCGACGGGAAAACCAGGCTCGGCGGACGCTGACCCGCCCCAGTACCCCGCCGCCATTCGCCCACTCTCCAGGAGCTCGGTGACCGTCAGAGCCGTGATCGCCTGGTTGCGGTCGAAGAACCGCGGCCAGTAGGTCACCTCCCACCAGCCAAGGGGCTGCTGGGTGGCGGTAGCGATGACCCTGCCGTCGACCTCCAGGCTCATGAATCCGCCACCGATCCTGGTCGGCATGAGGAACCTCTCCCGCCCGAGGAGCCACTGGGGAGTCATACGGGAGCCACTAAGGATTCCGATCAACGGCTTATCAGGCCGTGTTTGTGTCGCCCCACCTGGCTAACCCCAGGTCGGCGTCGATATCGGCCCGCCCGGGAGTTAGCGCCAGACAACCCGGCTGCCCGCCCAATCGGGCACGTAACGGGTGACCAGGAGACGCCCCCCGGTGCTGACAACATGGGAGTAATACCGCTACGGACATGGACGCGAGGTGCTGGACATGCGGCGGGTGCGGCCAAGTAGCGAAGCGGAGATGGTCGCGTTGTTCTTGCGCACCGAGCTGTCCTCAGACCGCTTCGGGGCCGAGATCCAGGCGCTGCTGGAGCGCGGCGGTGCGCCCGAGAACGTCGTCATCGCCCCCGACATCGGCGACGACGCCGAGAACCAGGTGCGCATGCAGCTCCTGACCGAGCAACGCGGCTATGGCAGCCGCACCGATTTTTTCGCGGGCTTCCCGGACGACGTCCGCTGGCAGTGGATGGCCATCACGCCAGCCGAACTCGCCGGGGTCCGGTATATCGACTACAGCTACTGGAATGAGCTGTCGGGCGGCTCCCGCCTGGCGGTCGACGCCGCCCCGCGCATCCGCGCCGGTGTGGCCCCGTTCGGCGTGCCGAGCGACGGCTTGCTGGGCCTGGCGCAGGAGGTCGCCGCAGGAGCCCGGTTCCCGCCGCTGATCCTGGTCACAACCGGTGCCCGTGGCGCCCTGGTGGTGCTGGAAGGCCACGTTCGGCTAAGCGCCCTCATGCTCGCCCGCGACCATCTGCCGCGGGAGCTGGAGGTTCTGGTCGGATCCTCGGCGACGATGACCCGCTGGGGTTGTTGGTAGCACCCTTGTACAGGTCGCCGCCTTCGCGCTGGTCCCGTGAGTGGCCGCGAGTGCCCCTGTCTTATCAACCGATCGGCCACGTCACGGGGCATGACCGTACCCGCACAGTCGGCCTCTCGCGACGGTCGCTCTTGACGATCCACTGACTAGATTGATCTGCGACTGCTGCCGGCATCGGCGCGCCCATGCCGGGCGGGCGAAACAGCGCAGAGCCCGGTGGCGGGGCGCCTTGATTTCAAGTACAGCGGAAATCGGCAACGTTGCGCCTGCCTCAAATGCGCCTACCCGCCCACCGGGAGGTCCCGGTCGCTACGAGCTTGAGCGCCCGGTCAGGAACGATTCGACGAGGGAAGCGAAGACCGTTTCGTCCTGGAACAAGAACGCATGCCCGGCATCGGGGTAGAGCGTCAGTCTTGCCCCTGGGATGAGGCGGGCAAGAAGGTGGTCATTGGCGACCGGGACGAGCTGGTCGTCGGTGCCGTCGGCGACGAGCGTGGGCACGGAGATCCTGGCGACCTTGCGTCCGGCTGCGTCGATGCCGTTCCACCAATCGGCTATGGCGAGCCCCTGAACCCCTTTGGCACCGGCCGGCGCTGCGGGAGCGGCCGGGTATTCCGAGATCGCTGCTTTGAACGCGGCGAAGGCATTGCCCTGATTAGCAGGGAAATCGCTGCTGGCCTGCCTTACCGACGCCGAGGGCACAACGGCCGCACCCGTACCGGGATACGTGGCGCACAGCACCAGGCGGCGGACCTGGGCCGGGTGCAAGACTGCCAGCGCCTGGGCGATCATGCCGCCCATCGACCAGCCCAGGATGTCCGGCCTGCCCAGGCCGAGGGTGTGGATGAGCGCACTGGTCTGGTTGGCCATGGCGTCGATGGTGAGCGGCGAGGGCAGGGCCTGGGTATGGCCGACTTCGGCGTTGTCGAACATCACCACCCGGTTGTGCTGGGCAAGGGCGTGCACCAGCCGCGGATCCCAGTCCTCCATCGTCCAGGCGGCGCCCATGATCAAGACCAGCGGGGGGCCGCTCCCGACGACCCGGTACCCGACGGCGCCGAGCCTGGTGTGAGCGATTCGCACTGGCGCCGACACGACTGAGGCCGTTCCCGGTGCCATCTTCGGTGCGGAGCCGCACGCGCTCAGCGTGACGGGCACCAGCACCGCGAGCAGGCCCAAGGCGATTCCACGCCGCCACGCCCGCCAGCCGTTGGCAGCCCCCATCCGCGCAGCCACGTCCGCGGCTGCGGCTGCGCGGCCGGATATCGCCTCGGCAACCGTGGACCGGCCCACCTGCGACATCGCCACCCGCATGCGGCTTCTCGTGAGGAGAGACTCCCGCCACGGCATTTGGATCACCACGATCCCATCTGGCTGCCAAAGACTTTGCTACCCGAGAGGACCAGGCGAAACCTCGAGATGACAGGCCGGGTCCGGGGCGGAACCGGGAATCGGCGGTGGCAGACGGTTACTCGCAGGGAACTCGTCTACCGTCCGGCCGCGTAAGCGCAGTTGGCTGAGCTGCGCGAAAGATCTTTTAAGCCAAGGGATTCCCTGGCTGGAGGTGATATCACACGACCGCGGCCAGCTCAGCCTCGGCAACCACACCGCTCAGGTCCGGCCCAGGCAAGTCAGCGCTGCGCGCAGCCAGCAACACAGCCCCGGTCAGCCAGCACCTCCTCCGCCGCCATCCGCCCGCCGGCTAGGCCGCACCCGGCTAAGCCCGCGACAGCACGCCGGCAACCACGGGAAGGACGACGGCCGGCCCGCTCCCGGCCGTCGTCCCGCGCTCAACGGTCAGTGCAATTACTGATGAGCGCTGCGGGGCCGGAGACTCCCCGCCGCGCTCATCAGAACGGCTGGGCAAAAGGGATCTGCGTAATCATCGAGCAAGACTTGGGTAAAGGTTTCGACGCCAGCGCCGCCAGACCCAACACTAGCCGCCAGACCCACCGCTAGTCGCGTCGCATGCAGAGCGGCACTACTGCCGCCTCACCTGGCCACCATATTGATTCTCGCGCCGGTCCTGGCTGCCACCGGGCTCGTCCGCCGCCTATACGCGCTGCGCCACGTCGCCCTTTGGCACTGGCTGAACGCGGGTGACCGGCTCGTGCCTGATCACGGCACGCACCGGCAAAGCACGTTCAACCCTGCGGGCTATGCTCAGTCAGCAATATCTGGCAACCGAAAGGACTTGCCATGGCCTTGCGCCTGCTGGGCGGCGACACCGGCGACGGCGGCTCGCCCCGGCTCTACCGGGATGGCGACGATTATCTTGTTCAGGGCTACGCGGTGACCGAACCCCGGCTGCTCGCGGCGCTGAGGCTTCCTGCTGGCGAAGCCGCAGTCCGGGTTCCGGGGTCGCTCTGGAAGTACCTGCCTGCCGGGCCGCGCATGAACCGGCCTCCACGGGGAAGCAGCGGACACATGGCTATTGACTGCGGCCATGACGCATGTCACCTTGCCATACGGCACTGGCACGCTGCGGAAGAGGAAGAGCAGATGGCCGGCTCGCCTACGAGAACGTCTGGTCTGGCCTGGGGAAGGGCGGCCCCCCAGCCCTGGTTTGATCTTGTGCAGGCCGAAACGTACCGGGGGGAAGGCCTCAGCGGGGCCCGGATGGTACCGGAGCAGGGCAGCGAGTCCATGTGGTTCGGCCGGGCCGGGACCGCACTTAGCATCGCGGTCGACGAACAGGAAAGGTGGCTGGCCCGCCGCAGAGCCTCAGCTCTGCTCCCGGCAAGCGACGTCAGGGCCATCGACGAATTCAGGGCGCTCGTCGGTCATTTCACCGGGGACGGAAGCAACAGAGCCGACGGCACGGAGCTGGCTCGCCACAGTGCATCGGCCTTTGCGGCCCTGCGGGCCATATCCGTGCAGCATGCCCGATACGGCCCAGACTGATCGTGACGAACGCAGTTCAGCATGCCCGGGAGAGTCTCGGGTACCGGCTACGGGACATCAGAACAGATGCCCGCATATCCGGGCGGCAGCTCGCTGCTCTGGCGGGCTGGCATTTCACCAAAGTCTCCAAGATCGAGCACGGGCGCTCGACGCCCTCAGTGGCAGACATCGAGAAGTGGTGCTTTCACTGCGGTGCCGAAACCCAGACCCCGGACCTAATCGCCGCTGCCCGCGGGATCGAGAAGATGTATGTCGAGCTGAAGCGCTTGCTGCGCGCGGGAACCGCGTATTACCAGAAGGAATTGCTGGACGAGGAAGCCAGGACCCGCCACTTCCGGCACTTCAATCCCGCCATCATCCCCGGAGCCCTGCAGACGGCGGGCTACGCGACCGCCCGGCTCTCCGAGTTCGCCGACATGGTCGGCATCCCCGCCGACGTCAAGGACACGGTGGCGGTCCGCATGGAACGGGGCAGGGTGCTGCTCTCAGGGGAGCGGCTATTCCACTTCGTCCTGGGCGAGCACGCACTCCATGCGGCCCTGGCCGACCCGGACGTAATGAATGAGCAGCTTCATCATCTCCTCGAAGTATCACGGCTGCCGCGGTTGCGACTCGGCATCCTGCCCACCCGCGTCAGGCATTACATGACATTCGGCGGGTTCTGGATCTTCGATGACCGGGAAGTCCAGATAGAGACCTACTCCGCAGCAGTGCGGATCACCCAGCCGCGCGAGATCGCCCTGTACGCGAAGGTCTTCGAGCATTACTCCCGCCGCGCCGTGTACGGCCAGCAGGCTGCAGACATGATCAGCGAGGCCATCGGAGACCGTGCGAGGGACTTTTCTCAAGCAACTTACGGAAACTTCATTGATCACCGTCGGCTACTTACGTAATGCTGAGAGTAATCGAACTGCGGAACTAGCCACCTGCAACCGAGACGACAAGCTCTGAGCCTGGCGCGCCGACCGGCCATGGGCCCCACTGGGCTCCGAACGAGGGTTCTATCCGTTGCGCCGGGTGATCAGCAGTCTGGCACAGCAGGCGCGTGAACCATGGCTTCATCAGGGCCGCCCGTCCTCAGGCGGAGGTTAATTGTAACTTTTAGTGTATTAAGGGTAACTTTAAGTGCCCACGGGAGCGCACCTGATGCCACGCGAACCAGGCTCGGCGCTGCGTGCCGCGGGCCGGCACCGGCCGCTGAAGCCGTGGTGGCTAGACCTGTCGATCCGGGTGAAGGCCTGATCGTGATCACGGCACCGCTGATCGCCTTGATCGGCACCACCTCGGCAAGCCTGGTCCTCCAGTACAACGAACGCCAGGAACGTAGCGTCGCCCTGGCCGCGAGCGAGCTGGGCAGCGCCGCCGACCGGGTCCTGGCCGATGCGGTGAACGCGGAAGCGAGCATCCGGGGGTACGCCGCGGCGCGCAACCCGCTCTTCCTCCCCCCCTATAACCTCACGCTGACCCGGATTGGCGCAGCGCGAATGTCGTTGCGCGATGCGGCTACCACCGAAGGTGAAACGCGTCTACAGCGGACGGCCGACGTGACTACCGGCAGGGTGCTCGCGGAGCTGGCGGACCTACGCTCTGCGATCAGCCGCGGCGTCTCCCTCAAGGGTCTCCGTCCGGCGCTGGAGAACCAGGAAGCAACCATGGACCTATTGCGCCGCCAGGTGTCTGAACTCGCCGGCGCCCCAGCGGCCTTGCTGGTCGTTCAGCGGAACAAGATCACCAGGCTAGAAGCCTCGATCGACAGGCTCGACATAGCCGGTCTGGTGCTGGGGGTGCTCGCCGCGCTTGCCGGCGCCCTTTTCATCTCGAGCGTCTCCCGTCGGGTCGCCGCGAACGCGGCCAACGCGGACCGCCTGGGAGAAGGGCAGCCTCTGGAGCCGGACATCCCCTCGCGTGACGAGATCGGCTCAGTCGCCGGCTCACTCCTCCGGGCCGCGGAACTGCTCGCCAGCCGGTCCGCGCAACTGACGGCCGTCCGGGATGAGGCGCTGAAGGCCGCTCAGGCCAAGAACGCCTTCCTCTCACACACGAGCCACGAGCCGCGGGTCCCGCTTAACGCCATCCTCGGCTTCACCCAGCTCCTCCAGATCTCCGACCTCAACAGCAAAGACCGTGACAGCGCCCAGCACATCCTCACTGCTGGGCGCCACCTGCTCACACTCATCAACGAGCTCATCGACACCAGCCGCATCGAATCGGGTGATCTCAGCCTCTCCCTCGAGCCGGTCTCAGTCCTCCCGCTCATGGAGGAGGCCAGCCTTCTCTTGGGTCCCCTTGCCGCTGAACGCTCAATAGCAATTGCCCATAAGAGCGCCCACCCCGGCCTAGCGGCCCGGGCCGACCGGCAACGATTCACACAAGTCCTGGTGAACCTGATCTCCAACGCCGTCAAGTACAACCGCCACGGCGGCACCATCACGATCAGCGGCCAGGAAAAGGGCCCCAGCCAGGTCACAGTCGTCGTCTCCGACACCGGACGGGGGAAAGCCCAGGAAGATCTCGAGCGGATTTTCCTCCCTTTTGAACGACTCGGTGCCGGGGAAACCTCGATCGAGGGCACCGGGATCGGGCTGCCGCTGGCCGGAGCCCTCACCCAGGCCATGGGCGGTCAGCTCACCGCCTCCAGCGTCCCCGGCCAAGGATCGGCCTTCGCCGTCACTCTCCCGCGCGCCCCCGACCTGATCCACATCCCACCACGCGCTGCGGACCCGGCGACCCCGGCCAGGGGGGCCACCAGGATCCTCTACATCGAGGACAACCCGGCGAACGTCGAGGTGCTCTCCCAGTTCCTGAAGACCCGGCCGGGACCACAATGCGGTCCGCCGCGTCCGGCCGGGACGGCATCGCCTGCGCCGTCCGGGACGTTCCCGACCTCATCCTTCTCGATCTGCACCTGCCCGACGTCCACGGAGACCACGTCCTCAACGAGCTCAAGGCCGGCCCGGTCACCGCTGGCATCCCTGTGGTGGTCCTGTCCGCGGATGCCACCCCAGGGGTCATCCGCCGGCTCCTCGCTGGCGGAGCCATCTCCTACCTCAGTAAGCCCCTCGACCTCGCCCAGCTCGACGAGGTGCTCGAATCTTTGCCGCCCCTGCTCCAGACCACCACGCGCACAGTGCGACCGGAAGGAAACGAGGATGATGTCCATCTCCAGCGCCCGCGGCTCTCGTTACCTCGCCCCAGCCCCCGAAGGCCGCACCCCGTGAATCGCACCGTGCTGTATATCGAGGACTACGAGGGCGCCGTCCGCCTGGTCGAACGGCTGCTCAAGGCTCGGCGGCCGGACACCGAACTTTACGTCGCCATGAACGCCGGCGAAGGCATCAAGACCGCCACCGACAAACAGCCGGCCCTCATCCTGCTCGACAATCACCTCCCCGACGCCACTGGCATCGAGGTCCTCAGCCGGCTCGCCGCCTCAGAAACCACCGCCGGGATTCCTGTCGTCGTCCTCAGCGGCGACTCAGCCAGTATCGGGGAGGAACTCCTGGCGGCCGGCGCCTCCGAGTTCCTCAGCAAGCCGTTCGACATCTATCAGCTCTTGGCCATCATCGACCGCTACATCCCCTGACCACGGACTCTCAGCCCACAGTCATCCCCGCCGAACGTACGACGCAGCGTCCCGGCCCGCAACGGCCCGAAGCGCCATCCCCCTGAACACGCCGCGCCCGCATTCAGGCCGGAACGTCTTGCCGCGGTGATTCCTTCGTCCCGGCTGGCTATGGGAAAGAGATTCCGTAAATGGCAACGATCTTGCCGCCGCGGCTGAAGCGAGGGCGCCCGACCGCCAGAAGGCGGAGCCCGCTTGCCTGGACCAAGGCACCAGTAACCGGCATCGAGCGGATCACTTGCGCTCACTTCGACGTGCGGTCCAGTCTCCGGCGGACGGACCGTTAGAGAACTATTGGTGCAGCAGGTCGCGAACGACGGCCAGGGCGGCCACGCACCGTCCAGGCCGCCCCGGGCCGGTCCGCAGGAAATCCGTTCACGAGAAGGCCGCGGTGTGGTCGGTGGCGAATTGTTCGAATGTGCGCGCGGGCCGGCCGAGGATGGCGGCCACGTCGCCAGTGACCCAGTCGGAGTCGCCCTGAGCGAACAGGCTGAGCGCCTGGGCGTTCATCTGGGCGATAGGTTCCGGGACGCCGGCGTTGATCATGGCCTGCCGTTCCTCATCGAAGGTCAGCGGATGGAAGGTGACCAGCCGGCCGAGCACCTTGGACAGGATCGCGGCCGCGTCGGCGTAGGAGAGCCGCTCAGGCCCGGTGGGCCAGTAAGTCTTCCCGGCGTGCTGGGCCGGTGCGACAGCGATCTGCGCGGCCACCTCGGCCACGTCACGTGCGTCGATCATCCCGACCCGGCCCTCGCCCGCCGAGGAGCCGAAGCTGCCCGTCCTGGCGATCGCGGGCGCCAGCATCAGGAAGTTCTGCATGTAGGCGTTGTTCCTCAGCAGCGTGTAACCAAGACCGGAAGCGATCAGCCCGTTCTCTATCGCGACCTGGTCACGCCGCCGGGCTATCGGCGAGTCCGCTGAGGCCTTGCTGGTGATCTTCACGACGTGCCCGGCGCCCGCCCGGACGGCGCTGCCGACCACGTTCAGCTCCTGGGCAGGTATCGCCGGACTGACGAGCACCACGGCCGACACACCGTCCATCGCTGCGTCGATGGTCGACGGAACCTCCAGGTCACCCTCAGCGACTTGCACTCCGGCCTGGGCCAGCGCGGCCGCCTTCTGCGGGTCACGGACCAGCACCCGCACCGGCTCTCCCCGCTCAGCCAGCAGCCGTGCAGCCTCTGAGCCCACCTTGCCTGCAGTAGTGATGAGGATCATGACGATGACTCCTTTAAGCCGAGACGAGGCCGGCCAGCGCCGCGCCCAGGGTCTCCGGGCGGCCGTAGTCGGCCTCACGTACCTGCACCCCGCGATCGGCGAGGTCAGCAGCCTTCCCCCGGGTGCGCACCACGGCGACGACATCGGACGCGGGCACGCCGCGGGCCAGCAGCTCCTGAACCGCGAGGCGCCCAAGGTGGCCTGAGGCTCCGGTGACAGCGTAGGTGGGCACGGCATCCTTCTTCCAGCTTCATTGAGTCAACTCAAATATTAAGGCTTACCCCAATCATCGCACGTTGTGCGCGCGGTTTGGACGCCGGGGGTGGCACGACGCAAGAGGTGCACCGACCGGGCCGGGACGTGCTTACGAGCCGGTGGTGCCTCGTTGGCGGTGGCGGAGAGCAACGGCTGTCGCGAGATAGGGGGCGCCTCTGACTGCCGCGGGCACGAGCTCAGCTCAGATGCGGCTCTCCCGGCGGGCGGCCTGCGTGAGCAGGGCCGCCACGGTCCGCTGGTGGACAGGCACGACCTTCGCCCAGATAAGGCGGGCCAGCGGATTCCGCTCCTGCACGAAGGTGGCCAGCAGCAGTCCCTGGCTCACGCTTGAAGAGCAACTCGGCGGGCATCCCGAAACGGGAACGGGCCTCGAGGAGGACGAAATCCGGGCCGTTTCGGTGAATGTGCCAGCCAAGAATGTGGCGGCGCGACCAGGGCCGCGCGAGTTTCAGCCCGAGCAGGGTCCATCCGCGCAGCAGCCTGACGCGCACCCTCCGCGGGGCGCCTTCCAGCACTGTCCGGGCCCACTGCTCACCGGTGCGGTCCCGGTCCGGGACGATGCTGACGAAAAATGCGTCCGCGTAGTCGATCCGGGACAGCATGCTGAGTGCCCGCGCAGCGGGCGGCAGGTCGACCTGGTGCGTCTCGCCCGCCGGGCCGCCCTGGCCTTCGTGTGCCCCGTGGCCAGGGCGGGCTCCTGGGGGGCGCGATGCGGCGTCATCCGGGGCGCCGGCTCTCCACCGCCGCGCCATGTCGAGCATCATCCGTGGGTAGACGATCAGATTCCGAAACGGTCTTATCGCGGCCAGGTAGGCCGTCCCGAGCATGCCGTCCGGCTTCACGAGGACAGCCAGCTGACCGCGGTAGACCCCGGCCCCGTCCTCCTGGACCCAGCCGACGTGCATGACCGCGTGCACGGTCCGGTTGGCGATCTCCGCGGCGAACTCATCGCCGAGGAGATAGAGCGAGGTGAACGGGAGCCCGGCGAAGTCCGGGCCGGGGGCACGACGCAAGTCGTCCGGCAGTTGTTCGCGGAGCGTCCGTACACGAGAGCCTAGGCCCGTGTCCGGGCCGTCCCACCCCAGCATTTCGCCGATCTTCCACCGGAGCGTCCAGAGGGCACGGGAAAGGCGGGACGAGCCCCGTGATGGGTCCGCTGCGGTCAGCTGCGCTACGAGGCGCGGGAAATCGTCGCGGCCGCCGGACACCGGGAGCGCCCACACGTCCTCCAGCCGGAAATCGCTGGTGAGCTCGTGAATCCGCCACGGCCGGGAGGTGTGCTCGATATCAGGAAGCCGCATTCGCGTAGCCTCTTAATCCATACAGTAGTGTATGGATGAAGGCTAACATTACTCACGGCAGCGTCAATACCGGCCCCTGAGCGAAGGACAGGCGATGGCTGCACCGACCCGGACGCCGCGGGGCAGGTGGATCGAGGAGGCCTTGCGCGCGCTGGCGGCCGGCGGCCCGGACGCCGTCCGGATCGAGCCGCTCGCGAAATCGCTTGGCGTCACCCGCGGCGGCTTCTATTGGCACTTCGAGGACCGCGGCGCGCTGCTCGCGGAGATGCTCGACACCTGGGAACGCGCGGCCACCGACGAGGTGATTGAACGCGTCGAGCGCCACGGCGGAAACGCCCGGGCCAAAGTGCGGCGGGCCGGCGCACTCACGTTCAGCGACGACCTGCTCCCGATCGATCTCGCCGTCCGCGCCTGGTCCCGGCACGACCCGGCCGTCGCCGAGCGCCTCCGCCGCGTCGACAACCGGCGGATGGAGTACCTGCGCGAGCTCTTCGGCATCTTCTGCCCCAGCGAGGCCGAGGTCGAGGCCCGGTCCATGCTCGCGTTCTCGCTGCTGATCGGCAATCACTTCATGGCCGCGGATCATGGCACCCGCAGCCGCGCGGAGGTACTCGAACTGGCCGCTAGCTGGCTGCTCGCCTAACTCCCGCCTGGGTACCCGCGGGCGCGCGGAAAGTCATCGCTCGGGCTTCTCGCGCCGGAGCACGCAGTCGCCGCAAACCCCGGCGCCGGGCAGCCGGTAGAGCAGGCAGCAGCTGCGGCGGGCCAGGAACCACTGCGGCCGCGCGGGGTCGGGCTGGACGAACGCCCCGGTCCCCCGCAACCAGCCGGTGGCCAGGATCTGCGCGGTCAGGTGGCCTGCCGCCGCGGCCCGCCGCGGGAAGGCCGCGCCCAGCACGCCGGACGCCCCGGACAGCGCGGACGCGACATTGCCCCGCAGCACCTGCGGGGACAGCCGGAACACCGCGCCGAACGCGGCGGCCAGCGGCCCGGTGAGATCATGCACGCGCTCCGACAACGCCAGTCCGGCCTCGCGGAGCTCGCGGCCCGACTCCAGCGGGCCGACGCCGGTGCCGTCGGCTGGCCGGGCGGCCAGTGGCCACGGACCGCTGTCGGCGGGACGCCACCACAGGTCCGCAACGGCCAGCCAGGGAACGACACCCCCGATGACCGCGGCTCCCAGCAGCGGTGACACCAGCTGCGAGGCTAGCCCCAGGAACACGGTCGAGGCCGCTACCCGCTCTTCCACGTCCCCGGCAGCGATCCCGGCCTGGCTGGCCAGCACGCCGCGGCTGTGACCGACCCGCTCCCAGAGCGCCGCCGGATCCGATATCAGCCTGTCGAGCGGCTGCCACGGCGCCTGCGGGGACCATGGCTGGATCGTGAAATACGGGCCGGCGGCGGACGCCTGCGCGAGCGCAGCCGCCGCACTGACACATGCTGGCGGCCTGGTCATCGTGCCCCAAGTTTAGGTCCGCACGGGGCTGCCCGCCGGAGCGGTGAGCCCCAGCCCGGGCGGGCTGGGGCTCACCGGCTCAACGGTCAGGTCGTTCAGCAGCCGTCGTAGGCAGACCAGGCAGCGCTGCCGGACTGGGCGTACTCCTTGGCGAACGCGGCGTTCTGCTGCGAGACCGGCGCGTTCTCGGGCAGCCCGGAGAACCCGAGCGACGACCAGGTGGACGGCAGGAAGCCGTACAGGCCGCCCGCGCCGCTGGAGCCGTTGACCGCTCCTGCGTTCCCGCCGCTCTCAGCCTGGATCACGCAGCTCTGGAAGCTGCCCGAGCCGCTGTATGTCGCCGTGACCGGCTGCGCGGGCGCGGCGGTGGTGACCGCGTATCCGCTGGCCGGCGCCGTGGCGGGCACCGCCACCGGGGCCGTCGTCGGGATCGCCGCCAGCGCGGCCCGGGTCAGCCACGGCTTCACCCGGTGCGAGCTGGGCAGCCGGAGACGCTCTCCGGCCTCGATCACCGACGGGTTGTGCACGGTGTGCCGGTTGGCCCACCACAGGGCGGGCCAGCTGGCGGTGCTGCCGAACTCACGCTGGCTGATCGAGCTGAGTGAGTCACCAGCGCGCACGGTGGCGAAGTGGCTGGGGTGGTGAGCCGCCCCAGGGTGCAGCGAAACCGTGACCGCGATCATGGTCTTAGCGGCCCCGCTACCTGCGATACTGAGAAACGACATGGCTTTGCTACCTCCGAGGTTCGTTGCCATGCAAAGGCCCCGGCCGCGTGCTGCAATCACGCTTGGCCGGGGCCGCCTGAACTAGTCGGCGATGACTGCGTGCATACCTCCCGTAGTCATGTCGGCTCCATTCAGTGATCGGTGGATGATGCGTCGGCCACGCTAACCCGGATTTTCGGTAACGCCAACCAGAAGCGGCCAGGTCAGCGCATTCAGGATGGGATCAGCCCGATGACTTTGAGCGGAAATAACGGGTCTGATCTGCGCCGATCTGCTTATTGGCAAAGATCGGCAAACCAGGCGGGGTGATTTTGGCCACGACCTGCCCAATAACGGTCAGTTGTGACACCTGGGACTGGATGTGCTGAAGTGAACAGCACGGCGCGGTGCAGGGCAGCCTGCGCTCTGGCCCCGGCGAGGCGGGGGCCGCATGGCGGGAACATATCCCGTGGGCTGCTCCCCCAAACCAGGCGGAACCGGATCATTCCGGCCAGGTGGTCTGGCAGAGTTTGGCCGTGTTCCGCCGCCTGCCGTCGCTCTGGGCCAGAGTGCTGCCGAAGGTGAGCCTGCCGAAGGTGAGCCTGCCGCAGTGGGCCCGGGTGCTGAGGGCACGCCTGCCGCGGAAGGTCAGGACATCCACCCGGGGCCGGATCCTCGCCATGACGGCTGCGGCGGGCTGCGCGCTCCTGGGCCTGGTCGCCACAGCAGGGGACGGCAGCACCCTTAGCCACGCGAGCGCATTTCCAGCCCAGCAGGACACTCTGCCAGCACCCGACACATCAGCCACGCCAGCCACATCAGCACCAGCAACGGCCCGCCCGGCGCCCGCTCCCGCGCCGCCTGCATCCGCCAGGTGCCAGAAGAGTTACGGCCTGGCCTGCTACTCGGCGCGGCAGGTGCAGTCGGCCTATGACCTCCCCCCGCTGTACGCCCGGGGCCTGGACGGCCGGGGCCGCACGATCGTGATCGTCGACTCGTTCGGGTCCCCGACGATCCGCCACGACTTGCGGGTCTTCGACCGCGGATTCGGCCTGCCCGGGCCGCCCTCACTGCGGGTGCTGCAGCCGGTGGGTAAGGTGCCGCGCTACGACCCGCACGACCCGGACATGGTGGATGCGGCCGGTGAGACCACCAGCGACGTGGAGGCCGCCCACGCCATAGCTCCCGGCGCCAGCATCCTGCTAGTCGAGACGCCGGTGGCCGAGACCCTGACCGGCGGTGGCTTCCCGCAGTTTGTCGCGGCAGAGAACTACGTGATCAGGCATCATCTCGGCGACGTCATCAGCCAGAGCTTCGGCATCCCCGAGCAGAACTTCCCGAGCCCGGCCGCCCTGCTGGCGCTGCGTTATGCTTATCTCAGCGCACACCGCAGTCACGTCACCGTCCTGGCCGCCACCAACGATTTCGGGGTCACCGGACCCACGAAGGCCGGCGGCATGTTCCGCACGCACCCGGTCGTCGACTGGCCCGCCTCTGACCCCCTGGTCACCGCCGTGGGCGGTACCACACTGCACCTGACCGCGGAAGGCAGCCGGACCTCCCCCGACTCGGCCTGGAACGAGAGCCGCAGCGCCGTCGTCGCCAGGTACGCCGGGGCGCTGCCCTGGGCCAGCAGCGGCGGCGTGTCGGCGATCTTCGACCGGCCCGCCTACCAGGAGCCGGTGCGCACGGTCGTCGGGGACCGGCGCGGGATCCCGGATGTGGCGCTCAGCGCCTCGTTCAGCGGCGCGAGCCTCACCTTCGAATCCTTCACCGGGGCTCCGGGGATCTGGAAACCGGCGGCGGGCACCAGCGTGGCCACGCCGTACTTCGCGGGCATCGTCGCGATCGCCGACCAGGCCCTGCACACCCGGCTCGGCCTGCTCAACCCGGCGCTCTACCGCCTGGAGCAGCAGCGCGCACCCGGCATCGTCGAGGTCACCCAGGGCAGCAACACAGTCAGCTTCATGCAGAACGGCAAGACCGTCACGGTCACCGGCTACCACGCCGCACCCGGGTACAACCTCGTCACCGGAGTCGGCACCATTGATGCCGCCCGTTTCGTCCACGATCTGCAGCGGCTGCGCGCGCCCTGACCTGGTCACTCCCCGCGCGCCTCTGGCGAGACGGCTGACGCCGGGACGCCGCCCTGGCCCACCGCGCAAGTCTGCGAGATCTTCCTATTCATGCGCTCGGCATGACTTTCCCATTGGAATTGAAATCCGGCCGCCCCGGGGCGAAGCGGAAAAGGTTCAGGTCTTCATCGCTCATTCGAACGCGCCAATTCAATAACCCGCCCGGGCACGGGGCTGGGGTGTTCGCGGGCATTGATGGACAATATGTACGGACCCGGCCCAGGCCGGGTCGCCTGAGGCGGTGCGCGAGCGGGCGCCCCGGCCAGGGCGGGTGCTGGCGTGAGCCAAGTGGAGGGCGGGACACGTGGCGGCGCTGAATGCTGGGCGGCTCCCGTCCAGGCTGGTTCCGCTGGTAGGCCGCCAGCGCGAACTCCAGGATGTGCTGGAAGACCTGTCGCGCAGCCGGCTGCTGACGCTGACCGGCCCGGGCGGGACGGGGAAGACCCGGCTCGCCCTGGCCGTGGCTGGCGCGGCCGGGCCGTCGTTCTCATCCGGCGCCTGCTGGGTGGAACTCGGGCCGATCAGCGATCCGGCCGTGGCCGGCGAGGCGGTGGCCGCCCGCCTCGGCGTGCCCGACAGCCTGGGGCGGGACGCCGCGGAGAGCATCGCCGAGCACGTGGGTGACGCGTCGCTGCTGTTCATCCTGGACAACTGCGAGCACCTGACGGCAGCCGTGGGCGACCTCGCCGAACGGCTCCTCGGGGCCTGCCCGGCGCTGTCGATCCTCGCCACCAGCCGTGAGCTGCTCGGTGTGGACGGGGAGCAGAAGTGGCCGGTTCCGCCGCTCTCGCTCCCCGGTGAAGGACAGACGCCGGCCGTGGCCGACCTGGCCGTGTTCGACGCAGTGCGCCTCTTCGAGCAGCGGGCGCAACTCGTGCTGCCATCGTTCCGGCTCTCAGACCAGAATGCCGCCGCCGTGCTCCAGGTGTGCCGGCGAGTGGACGGGCTGCCGCTGGCGATCGAGCTGGCCGCCGCACGGATGCGCATCCTCTCGGCCGGCCAGCTGGCTGAGCGGCTGGACGACGTTTTCACGGTCCTGGTCGGCGGGTCCCGCACGGCCCCGCTGCGGCACCAGGCCCTGCGCGGAACGCTGGACTGGAGCCATGACCTGCTGGCCGGGTCGTGGGCGCCTACACGCTGGGCAGCGGGACCAGCGCCCCCACGCACGGCTTCACCTGGCAGGCCGGGCACTTCAGCACGGTGGACGACCCGCACGGCGTGGGCACCACATTCATCAACGGCGTGAACAATGCCGGTGACCTGGTCGGCTTCTGCACCGACGCGGCCGGCAACACCGACGGGATGCTCGCCACTCCCTGACCCACCAGGCCAGCGGCATCGCCGCCTGCCCACCGCCTTGGGGCGGGCCCGAATGGGCCTGCCCCAAGGCCAGTTACGGAAGGCCGTGCTCAGTCGATCCAGTACCGGCGTACCCGGGGTCGGCGGCCGGCGATGGCGGCGACCGAGTCGAGTCGCCCGCCGCACGCTTCGATGACCGTGCTCGAACCGGCGTTGTCCTCGTCGCAGGTCACCAGGACCCGGCCGACGCCGCTGGCCCGTGCGATCACCAGGCTCTGCCGGAGTATCTCGGTCGCGTAGCCACGCCGCCGGTGTCCGGGAAGAACGCAGTAGCCGATGTGGCCGCCCTCCCGCGCGAGGAAGGCGTTGAGTTCGTGCCGGATGGACGCCCGGCCGACGATCTCCCCGGCCACGTCAGCGACCAGGAACGTCGCGGGAACCCGCTCAGCGGTTAGGTTCAGCCCCGCCCGGTGCTCCTGCAGCGTTTTCAGGTACGTGTCCCACGCCATGCCCGGCTCGAGGCCGAGGCCGAACGTGAATCCTTCCTCCGCCATTACCTGGCACGCCTCCCGGAACACCGGCTCGTCGTCGGGCCGGAGCGGCCGGAGGCGGAGCGCCGGAATCAGCCCGGGCCTGTCCGTCCTGTCGGTAACCACTGGATTACGCTAGCCATCGCTTCCCAGCCGGACCAGTCATTTATCAGCGCCCTGAACTTGGCCTGCGCTCAGCCGTAATGCTTCAGGTGCGGCCATAGTGTGCGCCAGCTGGCGTGCGGCCCGGTGCAGACGCCGATCTGCAGGTCAGTCCAGTCGTTGTTCACTTGGTAGGGGGCGTGGTAGGTGGCGAGCAGGCGGCAGCTGGCGAAGTACGGCCGCAGCTGGCTGAGCGCGTCGACCACGAGCACGCTGCGGTCGGAGGCCCGGCCGGGGCCCCACATCCAGTAAGCGTTGTGGCCCGACAGCACGGGCGGCAGGTGGTCGGCAGAACCGAGGACGTCGAGCGCGCCGGCTTCCGCGTAGTAGGCGGTGAAGATCGAGGTGGGCGGCTGGCCGGCCCGCGCCAGGGCCACGTTCTGCGCCGCGATCGCACTGGTGAGCTGCGGCCAGCCGATGGTGTCCCCGAGGGAACTCTGCTGAGAAGAAACCGGCAGGTTGTGGACGTCACTGACAGGAAGTACGGGCAGCAGGCTGGGCAGGGCCACGGCCACGCCGACGAGGCATGCCGCCAGCACCGTCCATCGCCGCACCCGCGGCCGGCGCGCGCGGGCGATCCAGCGCTCGGTTGCGAGGGCACCCGCGGCCAGCACCGCTGGTGCCACTCCGTCGGCGTAGTACACCTTGCCCGGGATCCAGGCCAGCACGTAGACGAGCACGAGGGTGGCGGTGATGGCGAGAAACCGCAGCTCGCGGGTGCGCCAGAGGACGACCATACCCGCGACGACCACCGGTGCAACCAGCAGGCCCAGGTACAGGAGCTGGGCCGGCAGCGCGCCGGCGTAATCAGCCGGCGAGGTGTTCTGCTGGTGCAGCGCGGCGGACATGGCCAGCTGCGGCCAATCGTGCGTGGCCTGCCAGATGAGGTTCGGCGCCCAGACCACCGCGGCGATACCGGCGCCGATCCATGGCCACCGCGTCCGCAGCACAGGACGCTGCGCCGAGGCAAGCAGGCCAACCGCGAGGCAGATCAGCAGCAAGACGACCAGGTTGTCAGCCTCGAGCCCGAGGCCGGCCGCGGCTCCCGCAGCGAGCCACCAGCGTGGCCGGTGCCGCAGCAGTGCCGTGCTCACGCACACCAGGACAGCCGTCCAGGCAAGCAGGTCCAGCGGCGTGGTGTTGCCGATGTGCAGGGCGCCGAGCAGGATTGGAGTGCACGCGGTGATGAGGGCGGCGAGCACCCGGCCGAACCGGCCCGCGCCGAATAGTGCTGCGAGCCTCGCCGTCATGATCACAATCGCCCCGCCGGCCAGCGCCGGGATGATCCGGACTGCGGTCGGGCTGACGCCGAGTAGGCCAGTGATCCGGGTGAGCAGCGGGGCGAGGGGTGGCTGATCGACGTAGCCGAAGGCGAGGTGATGCCCGGCCACAATGAAATACAGCTCGTCCTGCAGGAAGCCGTACCGGCCGCTGACGGCAAGTTCGACCGCCACGAAGACGGCAGCGATGACCCACGCGAGCCAGGGCACGCGATCAGAGCGGGAAACGGGCTTTCGCGTGGCCGGGCCCGCTGCCGGGACCGCCGTATCAGGACTCGCGGCTTGCGATCTGGCGGCTGTGCCGCCGGGCTGATCCATGGCGATGCCTCCTGCGGCGTGTCCCGCCAGTCGACTGGTACCCGGACCCGGTGCTCTTGCAACGGAGGCTGGGCGCAGACCGCAGAACCCGGCGGGCTTCTCGGCGAGAGCGTCAGCGTTTCTGCCGGCCCGGCGCGTGCGGATAGTCCGGTGAACGGTCCTGGAAGGACACGATGCGCGGGTTACGGATGACCCCGTCGCTGATTTCGATGGCCCGGCGGATCGTCTCGCTCGCGTCCCATGCCCCGGGGCCGCCGAGCACCGGGCGCAGGTGCGGGAGCAGGGCCTCGCTTATCTCCCAGGTCGCCGAGTTCCACAGGTGCGATGGGCTGTGCTCCACGGCGTAATAGCCGACATTATCGCCGACCGTGACCATGGGCTCGGCGAAGCTCGTGGGGTGCGCCCAGCTGAAGCCCATGCCCTCGTCGCAGGACACGTCCACGATGAGGCTGCCGCGCGCGAACGAGTCCAGCTCCCCGGTGGTGACGAAGATCAGCGGTGCGTCGGTGTCCTGCAGCACGCAGTTGACCACGATGTCGTGCTCGGCGAGGAACGCCGCCAGCGGTACCCGGCTGGTCCCGCGCAGTACGTGGCAGCGGCTGGGGTCGTCGGTGTCCTGCTCGAAATGCACCATGCGCGCCGAGTGGATCGGGGAGGCGACTGCGTTGATGTCGCGATGGGTCAGGACGTCGACATCGGTCACGC
>Ga0208589_1000288_pt1 | contig 24370 bp, 6 predicted proteins | sample NGESurshal092012_2_FD_184486 | JGI IMG/M metagenome (GOLD analysis project Ga0208589, IMG submission 184486) | Arctic peat soil microbial communities from Barrow, Alaska - NGEE Surface sample F53-2 shallow-092012 (SPAdes) | ecosystem: Environmental > Terrestrial > Soil > Wetlands > Peat ...
GGGAGTGGCCAAGAGGGTCGGCATCGCCGCCCCATCCATCTACCGGCACTTCCCTGACGTCGAGCACCTGAAGATGGCGGTGGTCGAGCGCAGCTTCACCTCCTTCGGTAACGCCAGGGACAGTGCCAGGCAGGACCTCACAAGCCCGGCCGAGGCATTGCTGGCCGGCTGCCGGGCCTACTGCCAGTTCGCCCTTGACCACCCCGGCCCGTACCGGTTCATGTTCAGCCACGAGACACCCCCCGCCGACGGTACTCAGACCCCGGCCGGCACGGCCGCCTTCCAGGGCCTGGCCAGCTCCATCCGCCGCTGCCAGGACGCCGGAGTCGCCCACGCCCCTGAGGACCCGGTGCACCTGGCCGCCCAGGTCTGGGCCGCCCTGCACGGGATGGTGCTGCTACGGATGAACGTGCCCCGCTTCCCCTGGCCGGCTCCGCTCGAGGACATGGTCGACCAGGCCGTCGCCCGCCTCGTTGTCCTCGGCGAGACCTCCCCGCATGGCACGCGGGAAGACCCGTCAAGCCATGAGGGCACCGGCAACGGCCGCCCCTGACCGGCCTCATCCCAGCGACGGGTTCCGTCCGCCGCTCGCAGCTCTGACCGCACATCCGGCATCACCCACCAAGGAGAACCCCATGATCACCACCGGTGCCCCCGCCAGGCCCCCCAGCCGCCCCACTGCATCGATGACGGTCGCCGCCCTGGCCGCGGGCATCGTTGCCTCCCTCCTGCCCGTCGTCTTCGGTGCCGCGTTCCTCGTGTCCGTCGTGATTCACCGGCCCCTCGTGGCGATGCTCGCCCGCCGCTGGCCTTCGCTCAGCGGCGGTCCCCTTGATCAGGAGTCACCGCGGATCCGGTCGGCCCTGTCCCGCATCACCACCGTGTGGGGCGTGGTTCTGCTGGCAATAGGGATACTCCAAGGCATCGGCGCGATAGTGGCCGGGCTGTCGATCACCAACCCTGCCAGCATCGCCGTGCGCACGCTTTTCGCCCTCGCCGTGCTGATCGTGATGTCAATCGGCACAGCCGCATACCTGCGGCGGCGCCCAGTTGACGCACAGACCGTCAACGAGGCTGGCGACGACGGCACGATCGGGGTCCCGGTTTCCGCGAGTTGATGGCGCAGGAGATCCATAACTGCCTTGACAAAGATCGGAGCCCAGGTCTGGGATCGTCCCTGACCTGGGCTCCTGGTGTGGAGCGGGTGACACGGTCGAGGTCGAGCGATGGTTCGCCGAATTGCAGAGGCGATGCCTGGAACGCGGGGTGTTCTGCTCGCTTGACGAGCTCACGGCCGCGCTCGAAGAGTGGATCAAGCTCTGGAACGAAGCCGCCCGCCCCTTCACCTGGACCAGAACCCCGACCAGATCATCGACCGTATCTGCCGTTACTGCTCACGCATCTCCAAACCGGCACCGTAGGACTACCCGAACACTCAGTCCGAATGTCGAGCGCTGGACGGAGCTCACGGCCGGGTGTACGAATATGCCAGCGGCTGATGGTCCGGCGCAGTGCGGCGGGTACCGGGGCGGTCGTAGGGGAGCCTCTCATGAGCGATAGCGAGTTCACGCGTCTCAAGGGCGCGGCCCGGCACGCTACCTCTGCGGTCACTGAGCAGGTCAGGGGACTGGCGACCGTCCCGGGAGGCAAGCCGCTTCCTCCGGGCGCGACCGCGCCGCCGGTTCAGCTTTCCCCGCAGCAGTCCGGCGCGATGTTCGCCACATCGTTCGCCGCCACGATGGGCGCCCCGGCGCCGGCCAGCCCGGCGGGCGCGCCACCGGCCGTGGTATGGCGCGACGGCGAGCATGAGCTGCTGATCTACCCAGGGCGGGCGCGCCTGCTGCTCCAGGACGGCTTCGCGCTGGTGGGCATCTCCGTCTACGCCGAGCAGACCGGTGCAGTCGAGATCGCCGTCCCCTTCGCCGTCGGGCGCCCGTCGGCGCCGACCGGCCTCATGATCGCGACTGAGCCGGTACCGCGCGGACCGGCGCTGCTAGCCGAGAGGTGGGGTGATCAGCTGATCGCCGCCGCCTGGCATGCCCTGCTGAACCTGGCCGCCGGCGTGGCGGCCGCGGCTGGCACCGACACCGGCGGGGCTCCGCTCATCCCGGTGTCGCTCACCGCCGACCCCGGCGGGCTGACCGTGCTGCCGCAGGCGGCCCCGATCGCGGCAGTACCGCCCGGAAAGCCGGCCGGCCCCGGAGCCCCGCGATGACCATCGACGTCCAGGGGCTCGGCCCGGTGCTGGACCTGGCCAGCGCGATCGGGCTGGTGGGCCCCGACCAGCACCTGGACGCCTCCTGGTTCACCGATCCGGGCGGCCATGTCGGCAAGATGCTGCGCGACCCCGGCCAGCGCGAAGCCCTTCTTCGCGTGGCCGCCGACCTGCTCGGCCAGGACGCCGAGGCCACCACCGACGCGGCGGGCCGGCGCTGGATCGAGCTGGCCGCCCACGGTGGCGTCTCGCTGGCCGCCGTGCTCAGCGTCTCGGGCGGCGCCACCGAGCTTGGCGTCGGCGCCCGCCTGTCGACCAGCACCCCCGCCAGCCAGGTCACCGCCTACGTCCCGATCCTGCACATCCCGCAGACCGGGCCGGTTACGGTCGCGCTCACCGACGGCACTGGCACGCTCAGCCTCGACGCCGAGGTCTCCTTCGGCGACGCTGCCCCGCCGCCCGGCCAGGCCGCCCTGGCCGGCCTCGCTGTCACCTGCGCGGTCGGTCTCACAGGGACCAACCCGGTCATCGGCATCACCCTGCGCGGTCTGCAGCTCCCCGGCCAGCAGGCGCCCGAGGACCTCAGCCTGTCCGGCGAGCCGGCCCAGCTGGCCGATCAGGGGATGCGCCTGCTGCTCGGCCTCGTCCAGCAGGCCGCGGCCACCGCCTCCGGGGACCTGGCCGAGCTGCTGGCGCTGCTCGGAATCGGCGCGGGCGCCGCGATCCCCGCGCTGCCCATCGCCGACCTGCTGCGGGACCCGATGCCGGCCTGGCGACAGTGGCTCGGCGCGCTGCTGGCCGACCCGAACGCCGTGCAGGCCTGGCTCGGTCACCTGGCCGGCCTGATCGGACACAGCGCGGCGGTCGCCCCGCCGGCCGCAGGTACCTACCGGGTGACGTGGTCGCTGGCTAGCGGGCTGGACCTGGCCGCGGTGATCCGCATCGACCGCACCCAGGCCGGCGACCCGTTGCTGGAGCTCGGCGTCGAGGGGAGCATGACCGGTGCCGGAACGCTGCCGGGCGGGCTGGAGATCTCGGCGACCCTGATGCGCGTCACCCTGGGCGCCACCCCCACCATCACTGGCTTGCCGAGCTTTTCGGCCAGTGGCCGGATCGGCCCGCCGCTGCAGCCCGGCGGGACGGTCGCGCCCGCTAGCCGGCTATTCGACCTGCCCAGTCCGGCCCCCAAGATCGGGGCGCTGCGCGCTGGCGTCAGCCTGGGCCCCGACCGCCAGGCCAGCCTCGTCCTGGCGGCCGTCGACGTGGTGGTGGGCTCCCATCAGTACCCGGTGCTGGATCTCACCAATGCCCACGTCCTGGCCGATGTGGCAGGCTCGGCGCTGAACGACCTGATGAACCAGATCCTGGCCAAGCTCGGCACCGCCGGGCAGACGATCCAGGTGCTGCTCGGCCTCGCCGCCCCGCCCGGTCAGGCCGCATGGGCGGTCCCGCTGACGACGCTGCCTAACCTGCTGGCCGACCCGGTCAAGGCCATCCGTGGCTACCACATCGCCGTCATCGCTACCGACGCCGCCGGTTACGCGTTCGTGCTGGACTCGCTGCGGCAACTGCTGGTCGCTCCCGGCACGACGCTGCCGGTCGGCGGCACCGGGACGGCCGCCGACCCGTGGCGCCTTCCGCTGTCCGACGGCGTGGCGATCCTGGCCTGGACCGCCGGGCAGCGCCTGGAAATCGGGGTGGCGGTCGATCGGGAGGTCGTGGACCTGGGTGGTGGCTGCCCGCGGGTCACGCTGGAGCTCTCGGCTCAGCTCGTGTCGATCGGCCTCGACGGGAGCGCGTGCCATCTGCTGTCGGGGGTACGCATCGCCCTGGTCTTCGGCGCGCGCGGCGGGGCGCCGCTGCGCCTCGGCGACCTCAGCGCGGCGATCATCGCCGACTCCGCCGGGGTCGAGCTGACCTGGTCGCCTGGCGGCGGGTTCGGCAGCGGGCTCCTCGTCCCCGGGCTGGCGGCCGAGATCGACGGCGCGGATGTGCCGATAACGCTGCCGACCACCTCCGGCGGCGGCCTGTCAGGCGACATACCGTGGCGGGCGCTAGAGCTGCTGACCGGCAACCTACTGCGAAGGCTCGGGCTGAGCTGGGCCGACGAGCTCGTGGACCTGGTCGGCTGGCTGCCCGGTGAGGCGGCGACTCGGCCGTACCTGTCGCTGCAGAGCCTGACCGGCGACCCGGTGGCGGCGCTGGGCGTGTTCCTGGGCGAGCTGATCCGCGGCGGCCTGATCGCCGACCTGATGCGACGCGTCGCGCTGCTCATCACCGGCGCGGCGGGCACAGGCCTGCCCGGCGGCGTGCTGCGCGGCCGAGGCGACGCCGCCGCACCGATCGCCATCCCGCTGGTCGGCGCGGCCGCAGACGCGGCGCTGCGCATCGAGCTGCTGGCCTGGGCCGCCGGCACCAGTCCTGACCCCGGCGCCGCCTACCAGCCCGGTGACCTGCTGGCCTGGCTGAACAGCCCCGCGGACGGCGCCGGATCCCCGCCCCCGGCCGCCCGGATCGCCGCGGCGCTGCAGAGCGCGGCCTGGGTGGACGCCGCCGTCGCCGACCTGATGGCCGACCGGGCCGATCTCGCGGCCGGGTTCACCGGCCTTGCGGCCCGCTGGAGCGACACCGACGGCATGGTGCCAGCCGCCAGCGCCGCGCTGCCCGGGGCCACCGTCCACGACCTGCCCGGCGTGACCCACTCCGGCCTTCCGGCCGACGCCGACCTCAGCGTGCTCGCGGGCGTGGAGCTGGACGCCGGCGCGGTCGTCGTGACCGGGCCGCTTGGTCCCGCGAGCTGGCCTGGGGTGGCTGATGACCACGTCCTGGACCTGCGGGCCGCCGGGCTGACCCCGCAGTCATTTGACCTCGGCAATGTCGCCGCCCAGGACGGCCCGTGGCTGGTGCTGCTGCCCACCCGCGCCGACGCGGCCGTCACCACTGGCGACGACGGTGCCGCGCGACAGGCCGAGCGCCTCGGCCGGGTGGTCGACGCCGTCGTGACCAGGGTCGCGGGCGCGGGCCCCGTCAGCGTGATCGGCTACGCCGCCGCCGGTCACGCCGCCGCCGCCGTCGCCGGGCAGACCGGTGTCACCACGGTGGTCACCGTCGCGACGCCGCACGGGGGTCTCGGCCTCGACATCCTGGAATCCCAGCCCGCCGCCGGCACCCTGCAGCTGCTGGCCGGGCTGTTGCCGCCCGCCGATCCCGACAACCCCGACGATCCCGACACCGCACGCGGCCGTGGCCTGCTCGCGCCGCTGCTGGCCGCCTACGACGCGACGGCGCCGCTGGCCGACCTGACCCCGCCGGCGACCGCGCCGGTGATCCCGGACACAGTCGCCGTGCACTGCGTGCGGGGCCGGTGCGACGACGTCGCGGTGTCCCGGGCGATCTGCGCGATCGTCGTCACCGGCCTGGCCGCGGCGCAGCAGGCCGCGCCACCGCCGCCGGCCGGCGTGCCGCCGCAGACCCTGGGCGTCGGCCTTAACGTCGCGGTCGCGCCGCCCGCAGCGCCGGGCGCCCTGTCCCTCTCGGTCGACCTGGCCGTCACCTCGCAGCTGCTTGGCGGCCCGGCCACCCCGGCGCTACGTGCCCGGATCGGAATCGGCCGGGCCGGTGGCTGGCTGGCCGGCGGACCGGATCCGACCCGACCGGTCACGACGTCCCGGCACCCGTCGCTGCGCCGCGCCACCCTGGAACTGGACGTCCCGCTCACGGGCACCGCCACCGCGCGCCTGACCTTTCATGAAGCTTCCGCGCTCGGCGTGGCGAAGGTGCGGTGGGTGGTCAGCCCGGACGACGTGCCGCTGCAGCCCGAGGCGAGGCTTCTTGCCGGGCGCCTGGCCGCCGGTCTCGGCCCGCTCGCGGCCACCGGCCCGGTCCGCTCGCTGGCCGATCTGCTGGGTGCGCTCGGCCTGGCCGATCCGGGGACCACCGGGACCGGTGCGACGCTGGGCCTGTCGGCTGACGGGATCCGCCGGCTGCTGATCGACCCGCGTGGCCTGCTCGCCGCGGTCACGCCGGCCACCCTAGCCGGGGCGCTGGCCGACCTGATCGGCGCCCCGCAACCGGCCGAGGCGACGCCGAGCCAGGTCATCGCCACGTTCGGGGCAGGCGGGACCGGGACCGTGGCGGTCACGATGGACCTGGCCGCCCGCACCCTGTCCGTCCAGGCCGCAGCAGTGACGACTGACGCCGGGATCCAGCTCAGCGGGCAGATCGAGGTGCAGGCCGGCCCGAGCGTGTCTGGCGCGCTGACGGTGGGCTTCGGCGCCGGCACCGGCCCCAACGGCCGGCTGGTGCTGACCGTGAGCGGACCGCCGCTGCAGGTGAACGCCGGGTTCCCCGGCGCCGGCGGCCTGCCCGCTGCCTGCCAGCTGGCCCCGGCGCCCGACGTCGCAGGCCTGGCGCACCTGCTCACCACGGTCGTGCCGGCCCAGGTGCTATGGGCGGGGATCACCTTCCTGCGGTCGCTGCAGCCCGGCGCGGTGGCGCTGGTCGACCCGGTGCTGCGGCTGCTCGGCCTGCTGGACGGGACCGGCGACAGCGCCCGCGTGATAGTGCCGATCGGCCTGCTCGCCGACCCCGGCCACTGGATCACTCATCCGGCTGTGCTCGGCGACGGCTCGGGCGGTATCAACGCAGCCAAGCTGGGCCCGTTGATCGACGTCATCGCGGCGGTGTTCGGGCTCACCCAGCCCGGCCCCGGGCAGGTGACCCTCCCCTACGGCCTGGGCCTGGCAGCCGGGGTGACCGGTGGGCGGCCCAGCCTCGCCCTCAGCCTCACCGAGCCGGTGCCCGGCACGGCGCTGCGGGTGGCGGGCGCCGTCGGGCTGCAGCTGGGCGGCGGGAAGCCGCCCGCCCCGACGGCGGAGCTGACCCTTGCGCTGCCGGACGGGTCCCCGCTCACCTCGGCCGGCCGGGTCGAGCTGACCGTGGACAGCTCGGGTCTTGGGGCGCACCTGATCATGCCCGGGAGCGGGATCAACCTGCAGTTGCTGCCGACCTGCCCGGGCCTGGCAGCGCTTGGGACCGCGGCGGTCCAGTACGCACTGCCGCTCGTCCTGGACGCGATCGCGGGCCTGGATCCGTCCAACGCCGCCCATGCGGTCGCGGTAGCGCTCGGCGACTTCGGGGATCTCACCGCGCTGCGCCAGGGCGGCAAATTCTCCGGCACCGAGCTGCAGGCGCTGGCCGCCAATCCCGGCCCGGAACTGGCCCGGAGGCTGGCCGCCAGCCTGCCGCAGGCGCTGGCCGCGCTGGCGAGCCTGCTCGCCGAGGCCCTGCCCGCCGGATACACCCTGGGTGTCAGCGGCAGCGACCTGGTGTTCAGCCACACCGCCGGGACCGTCCCGTTCGCGCTGCACCTGACGGTGCCCGGCGGCGGCGTCCCGACGGGCATGCACGTCAGCGCTACCGTCTCGAGCGCCACGCCGTTCCCCGGCGCCACCCTGGGCGGAACGCTCGTGATCGATCCGTCGGGCCTGACCGAGGCGAGCCTCAGCTTCGCCGTCCCCTTTGCCGACGCGATCGCACTCGGCCCGCTCAAGCTCGCGCCGCTGGCCGAGATCGCCATCGGCAGCGCTCCGACCGGGGGCGCGCGGGTGGCCGTGGGCCTGTCCGCCGACGCCACTCGCGCGGTCCGCGGGGTGCTGCACCTGTCGCCGTCGGCCACCTTCGGGCTGGAGGCCGCCGGCGGTCCGCTGGCGGAGGTCCTGGCCGACCTGGTGCTGCCGCCGGCGGTCGACCTGGTGCTGTCCACGACAGCGGCCAAGGACCTGCTGGCCACGAACGTCCTCGGCGGCACCAGCATCATGGCGCTGCTGGACCAGGTGGTGTTCACCAGCAACAACTTCGACCCAGGGGCCCTGGACCCGACCCAGCTGCTAACCCGGCTACTGCGCTTGGCCGCCAACATCGCCGCGCACGCCCCCGCCCTGCCGGTCGCCCCGCTTACCGTCAAGCTGTCGGAGCGCAGCCCAGGCGACGGAAGCGCCGTCTACGGCATCGCGGTATCGCTGCCGCCCGGCCAGCGGTTCAACCTGGCCTCCGGTGACGTCACTGTCGATATCGAGGTCGACTCGTCGTGGATCACCGGCCCGCCGGGAGCTGACGGCCTGGTGGTGGAGCTGTTGCGGGTGGCCGGCGGCATCCCGCAGCCGTTCTTCGGCATGGATGTGCGGGGGGTCGGAATACGGGTCGGGCGCTCCAGCGGCCCGCTGCTCGACACCTTCATGACGGTCGACTCCGTCGCGCTGCACAGCCTCATCGCTGTCGACGCAGCCGCCGGGGTGACCGACGCCGGCGGCCAGCTGGAGCTGACCGGCCTCCGGATCCCGGTCGGCTCGGCCGACGACGGGAGCAACCAGGTGGCCAGCGGGGTGCTGCGCGACAGTGCCAGCAGCGGCGAGCCACCGCATCCGGCCTTCAGCCCGGCCTTGGCGCTGCAGCGCCATGGTGGCGGCCACCTGGAGCTGAACCTTCGCGCCGGCCCCGGCGACGGGCCCTGGTGGATCGGCATCCAGCGTTCCTTCGGGCCCGTCTACATCGAGCAGGTCGGCTTCGGGGTCACCAAGGCCGGCGACAAGATCGTCGCGGCCAGCGTCATGGTGGACGGGAAGGTCTCGCTGCTCGGCCTGATCGTGGCGGTGGAGGACCTGGCGATCGGCGCGGCCTGGCCGCAGCAGCCCGGCGACCCGCCGCTCTACTCGCCTGCTGCCTGGCGCGTCGGCCTGGACGGCCTGGCGGTAGCCGCCGATACCGGCGGTGTGCAGATTTCCGGCGGACTGCGCAAGGCGCCGGGCTCGGTGCCCGACTACGTCGGCATGATCAGCATCAAGTTCAGCGTCTACGGGATCTCGGCCTACGGCGGTTACTCGGTCGTCACCGACGCGGGGGGTCAGTTCACCTCCCTGTTCCTTTTCGGAGCGCTGGTCGCGCCGATCGGCGGGCCGCCGGCGTTCTTCGTCACCGGCATCGGCGCGGGCGTGGGTGTCAACCGGCAGCTGCTGCTGCCCACCGACCTCAACCAGTTCCCGTCCTATCCGCTGCTGCAAGCGCTGGACCCCAACTCCCAGCTCGCCGACCCCGACACCGCGCTGACCCAGCTGCGCGCCTACTTCCCGCCCGCACGCGGGGTCTTCTGGTTCGCCGCGGGCTTGTCCTTCACGTCATTCGCGCTGGTCGAGGGAATCGCAGTGCTCGGCATCGAGATTGGTGACGGCCTGGACATCAACCTGCTCGGCCTGGCGCGCGCGGCCCTGCCCACGCCGGCGTTCCCGCTGGCCCAGATCGAGGTCGCGCTGGTGGTGCGCTTCTCCAGCAAGGACGGCGTGCTGTGGGTGCAGGCGCAGCTCACCGACAACTCCTTCCTGCTGACCAGGGACTGCCGGCTCACCGGCGGCTTCGCCTACGTCATGTGGTTCACAGGGCCGAACGCCGGCCAGTTCGTGCTCACCCTGGGCGGCTACCACCCGTCCTTCCACCACGACGGCTACCCGGTGGTCCCGCGTCTGGGCTACATCTGGAATGTCGCCGACGTCCTGGTCATCAAGGGCGAGAGCTACTTCGCGCTGTGCTCCGAGGCGATCATGGCGGGGACCAGATTCGAGGCCTCCCTCACCCTCGGGCCGCTGTGGGCGTATCTGCGGATGGGCGCCGACGGCATCGTCTACTTCGACCCGTTCCGTTTCTCGGTCAGCGCGTTCGCTGAGATCGGGGCCGGCATCACCATCGACATCGACCTCGGCTGGTTCGGCGACGTGCGCATCACGATCTCGGTCAGCCTGTCGGCGATGGTCCTGCTCGAGGGCCCGGAATTCCGCGGCAAGGCTTCCGTCGACCTGGACGTCACCAGCGCGACGATCTCCTTCGGCGACTGGAGCGACCGCTCCACCCCGGCCCTCGGCTGGAGCGACTTCGAGGCCAAGTACATCCGCACGGCCGGCGCGAGCCCGCTGACCGTGATGCCGGGCGCCGGCGTGATGCCGCCGGATCCGACGACCAGCAAGTCCGTCCCGACCGGCGGAGCCGCCGATCCGTTCCTGGTGCTGCCCGAGTTCACCCTCACCGTGACCACGGCAGCCGCCGGCTCGAGCGTCACCGCCGGGAACCCGGTCCCGCTGCCCGCGACCGTGGTGCTGGCCATCGGGCCGATGCAGCTGGCCAGCGTGACCTCCGCGCTCACCGTCAGGGTTGTCAGCGACGAGGACGGCACCGACCATGCCGCCCTGCTGACGTCCACCGCGTCGCTCGGCCAGTTCCCCAAGGGCGTGTGGGCACCACTGCCGCAGACCGAGCCCAAGCCGGTACCGACCGGTGACACCATCGCCGGCGTCAACGGCCTGACCCTGAACGCGGTGGCCCAGATCTCCCCCGGCACCGTCCCGATCGACGCCCACCAGGTCGAGATCGGTCCCCGGCACCAGCTGCCGTTCCTGGCGGAAGCCGCGGTGCGCGGCCAGCGGGCCGCCGACGTGGCCGCGGCCGACGCGCTGGCGGCCGCCGAGCCGTCCGCGGTCGGAGCGGTGCTGGACAAGGCCCGCGCCTACCTGGCCGGCGGCGCCCAGGGCGGCCCGCTCAGCCCGCTGGCCGCGGCGGTCTTCGCCGGCAACCGCACCGCGCCCCCGCAGCTGGTCCCGCTGACCCATCGCATGGCCATCGACCCGGGACCCGCCCCGATCGTCCCGCCCGCAGTCGCGCCGCCCCCGCCCGTGGCGGTCGACACCACCGCGCACCCGCTCCGCCTCGACGCACTGCTCACCGTCGCCGCGGTGGGCACCGCCACCGGTACGGCGGCAGGCCAGTCGGTCACCACCGTAGGCGCGGCAGGCACCGGCATCACCCGGATCACCGCGCCGCGGCTGGCCGACATCAGCGGGGTCCTGGACAGCCGATATCCGCTCCGCCTGGTCATGGCCAGCGCGGGCGCGGCACTCGGCCCGCTGGCCGGGGTGCCGCCGGCCGGCGCGGCGCTAGCCCCGATACCCGGCCCCGGCCCGGGTCCGGTGCTGCAACCGCCACTCCCGCCACCGCCACTCCCGCCACCGCCACTCCCGCCACCGCCACTCCCGCCACCGCCACTGCCGTCGACCGTCATCGCCGCTGGCCGCTCCCCGGCCACCGGCCGGGCCGGCGGGGGCGCGGAACTCCGCCGCGGCGTCGGCCAGCCACCCGCCCAGGTGGGGTGGCTGGATGAGCTGACCAAGCTGCTACAGGGCGGCGGGTTCACGCTACTGGCCGGTGAGGCGGCCGTGCTGACCACCGATAACGGGCACTACGACATCCACCCGCAGCGACCGGTGCTCGCGATCACCGGCGACCTGCCGGTCCGCGTGGTCGCGCTGGATACCACCGGCGCGCCGCTGCTGGACGAGCTGATCGCACCGGCGCCAGCCGGCGCTCCCGGACCGCCGCCAGCGGCACTGCCCCCGCACACCGAGCGGGCCGTAGTGATCGGCGGCGCGGCGGAGCCCGCGGGCGCCGCCGGCTGGCACGCCGCGACCAAGCTCGCCCAGGCCGGCCCGCGCACCCTGATCGGCCCCGGCTGCATCCTCACCTCCACCGCGGCAGGTGTCCGCCGAACCGGGACGCCGGTCGCCACCGCGTTCGTCACCGCAGCCGAGGCCGTAGCGGGCTTCGCCGTGGTGACCACCGCGCTCCCAGCCGCCGTTACCGCGGTCGCGGTGATTATCGAGAATGCGCCGCGTGTGGATGACGACCGCGGGGACGCGCTGGACCTTGGGCTGACCGGGGCGAATCGGGCCGTCAGCGCCGACGGGTCAGCAATTCCGGCCCAGATCATGGTGTCTGGAGCCCGTACCATCGCTGTCTACGAGATCGTGCCCGATGGCACCGGCCCGGTCACGGTCACAGTGGCCAGCGGCGAGCACCTGCACCTGTCGGGAGTGATCGGCAGCACCTCAGGCGCCGACGTCCTGTCCGGTGCGCTGCGCCGCCGCGACATCTCAACCGTCCTGTCGCCGCTGTGCGGGATCGCGACCGGAGCCGCGTCTGTGGGCTGGCTCCCCCAGCCCGCCCCTGCCACCACCGCTTCGAGCCCGGAGGGTTGACCATGGTCGCACCCGGACAGTTCGTGCTGCACAGCCACGTGATGCCCGACCTGCCGGCCGGCACTTACACCGTCCAGGTCGAGCAGGACATCTCCGCGCCCGGCGCCACGCCCGAGACGCTGGAATCGCACCTGCAGGTCACCGCCCCCCGCTTCACCCTGCCCCCCGATCAGTTGCTGTCGACCTTCCCGCCCAACCAGGGCCAGGGGTCGTTCTCCACCCGGCTGCCGCAGGTTGTCCTCAAGCGCCGCACCCTGCCGTGGGAGCGGGCGGTGATGCCCGGCCCGAGCCTGCCGCCCGAGACGCCGTGGCTGGCCCTGGTGCTGCTGGCCGACGCCGAATGCGAATTCAAGGGCGGGGTGCCGGCCGCCCAGTGCGTCACCGCCGGGGTCACCCTGGACGGCCCGGACGACGCTGCCACCGGCGACTGCATTGTCGTTAGCCAGACCGTGGTGGACCAGGTGTTCCCGACCAAGGGCGAGCTCCCCCTGCTCGCCCATGTCCGCCAGGTTGACATGTACGACACCGAGCTGAACATGGGCGACGATGACGGCTGGCTCGCGGTGGTGCTATCCAACCGGCTGCCCCAGCCTGGGGTCCGTTACCGCGTCTGCCTGATCTCCCTGGAAGGGCAGTACGACAAGCTGCCCGACAGCGCTCCGGCGGACGAGGGCTTCACCGGCGTGTTCGTCTACCCGGACGCGGTGGCAAATCTCGGGACCCTCACTTATGCCACCAGCGGCCTCGTGGACCAGGCGGCGGCGGCCGGCGTGGCCGGGACCGCGAGCGTGCTGCCCGACAAGACCGTCTCTGCCGTCCGGTCGGTGACGGTCACCGACGCCTGGTCGGCGGCCGGCGAGGCCAGGGCCGTCGCGGCTGCCAGCGCGGCACCGGCATCGACTACAGCACAGCTAGCCGGCAACATCCATGCGGTCAACATGGGGATTATCGCGCCGTTCGAGGTGCTGTACACCTTCCCGGCTCTGGCCAGCTGGCAGTTCACCTGCGTGGGCGCTGGAGACTTCCGCTCGCTGATGCAGGGCCTGGACGTCGGGATGCTCGGCACCTTGCCGCCAACGCCCCCGCCACCGCAGCCCGGGCAGAAGCCGCCGCCACCCGCCCGGGACGCGCCGGAGGTGCTGGACACCGGGCACATCGCCCTGGCCCACATCAGCCGCGCCGGCGAGGCCGGGAAGGTCTGGTACCGGGGACCGTTGGTGCCGCGGCCGATGGACCGGGAGCAACCGGGCCCGACCGGGCTGCTACCCCTGCTGCACTCCAGCGACCAGGCCCGCCGGATCGGCCCGGACGGCCGGGAGAACCTGGCTCTGGCCGCCGCGTTCGAGATCGGCCGGCTTCTGGCGCTGGCCGACCCGAGCGTCGTCGCCGCCCTGCTCAGCTGGCGCAAGGACGGCTTCGACGAGGCGCGCCGCAGCGTGCTGCTCAGCCTGGAGCCGCTGCTGTCGACCCTCGGCGTCGCCGACATCGCTGCCGGATTCGGCGCCCGGGCAGGCGGATCGGTGGTCGCAGGCCTGGGCGCCGGGGGCGCCGCCCGGCTGGGCCCGGTCCGGCCGCTGACCGATCCCGGCCGGCCGATCACCGGGATCGACGGCGTGGACCTGGTGTCGCTGCTGGAGACTGGCCTCGCGATCCCGTCGGCGACGGTCGCCCAGCTGCTCCAGCCGGTGGCACAGCGGACTGCGCTCAACGTGCCCATCGGGACCCAGACCGTGGACCTGGAGGCCCTGGCCGCCAGCGCGCCGACCGAACTCGCGGGACTGCGCGCGGCGTCCTTCGGCGCCGCCGCCGCGGTCACCGCCGACCTGCTGGCGGAGCAGTGATGGACAGCGCCGCGTACCTGAACAACCCGCTGGTGCTCGAGGCCACGCGGAACGCCATCGCCGTGCACCTGCAGAACGTCCAGGCCGTGCCGCTGGGCCAGATCCTGCCCGACAACGTCCGCAGCTGGCTGGCGCAGGTCCGGCTGCTGACCGGCGTGCCGTTCGCGCACCTGGTGCCGGATGCCCAGCTGCTGCCGACGGAATCGGTCCGGTTCTTCTACCTAGACCGGGAGTGGACCGACGTACTGGTGGAGGGCGCCCTCTCGGTTGGCACGATCACTACCCTGGACCGGGAGAGCCTGCAGGCGCTGCACGCCCGGGTGCGCGACGAGATCGACACCGAGGAACGCAAGGTCCGGCTGGCCGGAGCCGACGACGACCCAGGCACCGGTCCCGCCGGGGCCATCACCGGCCTGCTGCTGCGCTCGCGCGCGGTCTCCGGCTGGCCCGCCATGCACGTGCGCGCCTACACCACCGAGGTTGGCCCGGACGACGCGCCAGTCCCCGACAACGACCCGCGGCGGATCCGCCTGCTGCGCCTGGAACGCCTCGCCCCGGCGGTGCTGCTCTGCCTTTTCGACGGGATCCCGCAGGTGGTGCGGATCGAGGAGCCGCGCCAGGGCATCCAGTTCGGGGTGGACGTGACGCCCGGCGACGGCGGCACCACCACCGCTACGCTGCCGCTGCGCAACGTGCTGGACGCCCAGCTGCTGTCGCAGGAGATGCCGGTGCCAGCCCCGCCGCTGCAGGTCGCGGTGCCGTTCCGGCGGGGCGCCCCCGGGGTCGTTCACATCACCGAGCTGGCCAGCCGAATCACGGCGCAGCCCGCCACCAATGTCGGGGCCCTCGAAGGGCCGGGGATGCACAGCGCCGAGCTCGCCCTCGAGATGCTCCGCTTCCCCTTCCGCCAGGTGTTCGGCGACCCCAGCCTCGGCACCGACGGCGGCTCCCCGCTCGTGTTCGACGAGCTGTTCCGGCCGGAGGTCGGCATCACCGCAATCCGGGAATGGACGGTGAGCCAGTGACCGAGGTCACGCCTCAGCAGGTCGCCGCGGCGATGGTCACGCCGCAGTACGCGGCGCTGGCCCGCACCCAGCTCACCGTCGGCCAGGCCGCTACCTGGGGCCCGCAGCTGCCCCGGGACACCCGGCTGCTGGTGCCGATCGACGTCCAGGCCCTGGTCGTCACCCCGGCCGCTGGGCAGCAGGCGGTCCCCACCGAGACGGTGGTGCCGCTGTCCAGTCCAGGCGATCCGCCGGACAAGGTGCTGCCAGCGCCGCCCGCGCCGTTCGGCGCCGCCACCGCCCGGCCGCCCGGCGTCCACCTGCACTGGGCCATGCCCGACGGGCTGACCAAGGGCGATGCCGGGGCCGCCCGCAGCGATCCGATCCCGGCGGGCAATCCGACCGGCCTGCCGGCGCTGCCGGACCGCTGGGTCGTGCTCCGCCTGGTGCACGGCACTGCCGACGTCCGGTCGTTCGTGCTGCTGGCCGACCGCGGCGAGCACCACGACCTGGCCGGATGGATTGACCCCGGTCCACCCGGGTCCGGGCAGACCGCCGGCGCCTCAGGGCGGCGGGTCATCCCGTCCGGCAAGCTCACCGCCGTCGCCGGCGGCGACCATGCGTGGGCCGCCACCTACGACGCGGTGCTGGACCGGTTCGCCTTCTATGACGACCTGTCCGACATCGGCGGCGCCGGAAACCCGGCTCTCGTGCTGTCCTATCTCGTGGCGGGCTGGTGGTCGGTGGCCGCCAACGATCCCATGGCCACCTGCGAATCCGCCGGTGACTACCACGCCCGCACCAGCTATCTCGGCTGGCTGGCACCAGAGCCCGACGGCCTCACCGACGTCACCGTCGGCCAGGACGCGATGCGGGCTCGCCGCGGCCAGCTCGACCTGGCCTCGCCGCCGCTCAGCCTCAGCGGCCGCACTGCCACAGGCCTGTCAGGCGCCGACGGCGTCGAGATCATGACCGCCCAGCCCGGCCTGCTGGCCGCCGAGGCCGGCCTGCTCACCGTGCAGGGACCCGCGGTACCGCAGCAGACCCTGCTGCACGGCTCGGTGCTCGGTGCCGCGCTGGCGCCCGGCCAGCCAGACCTGGCCCCCGACCCCGAGAGCCTCACCGCGGCGATCGGCTCGTCCGGTTTCGGCGCCATGTCGGCGCTGCTGGCCGAAGGCGGGACGGCGCCGCAGCGACTGTCGTCCGAACGCGTGCTGGCCGCCTTCGCCGGCAACCTGCTGCCCGTCATTGACCGTCCGGGCGGCCTGGCCGACGTCGACGAGGACCGGCATGCCGCGGCGTTCACTGCGACCGGTGGCGGCAGCCGCGACAAGCCCGACCGGGTCGCCGAGGGCGACATCATGGCCGGGAACCGGCCCGCCCCGCTTCCCGCCGACCGGTCCGCAGCGGCCGGCTCGGGCGGCCCGGTCCAGCGCAGGCAGGAGAGCGTTCAGTCGATCCTGGTCGCCCGCGAGGTCAGCAGCATGCTCTCCGCCGCGACGGCCAGCCGGTTCGGCGCGGGCGCCGTCGGCTATCCCGCGACGCCGGCCCCGCGCACCTTCCGGGACGTCTCGGTACCGCTGCCCAGGTACTTCCAGCCCGCCGACATCGCGCTGGTGATCCGCGGGGCTGTCCGCTCACTGCGCCACGGCGGAGACGGCCGTTACACCCCGAGCAGCCAGCTAGCCTGCCGACTGGCCAGCCAGGTAGTTCGCGGCATCGCCGGCGTGCTGGACGGCGGGCAGCTCCCGGCCGGCCTGCAGACCGTCGGGAACGGGTCGGTGCCGGCGGAGGTGGACCTGCTGCTTCAGGAGCTGGCGCTCACCGACCCGTACCGGTGGCCGGAGCAGACCAGCTGGGCCGCCGCCGCGCGCGCCGCCCTGCCGCCCGGCGCGGTAAGCACCCGGCTGCGAGCTGAGCTGGCCTTGCGCTACTCCTTCACCCCGCCGCCCGTCGCCCCGCCATCCGTCACCCCGCCGCCCGCGATCGCAGGCCAGGGCACGGCGGCGACGGTGGCGGCAACTGCCGCCACGCCGGACCTCATCGCGGGCGCTGCCGACACCCTGCGCCGCGCGTCCTTGTGGGAGGGTACCGACATGTCCCCAGTCGGGGTGACCCGCTGGGCTCAGCCGTGGGTCCCGCTATGGTGCGACTGGGAGGTGTCAGTCGCGGTCGACGCCGGGCTGGACCGCTGGACCCTCGGCCCGATCGACCTGCAGACCGACCAGACCCCCGACGCCGCCACCACGCAGGTCATTCAGGGCCGCACCCCGCTGGTATCGGCGGCGGCGCGGGCCCTGGCCGGGCGCATCAACCAGTGGCTGGCCGATGAGGCCGCCCGGCAGGCCGCCGGGCAGGGCCAGGTCAGCGGCCTGGACCAGGCCGACCTGGCCGCTGCCGCGACCGCCGCCGCCGGGCAGGACGTGCTGGCCGGAACCCTGCACGGGATCCGAGAGACGCTGCTCGGCCTGGACCCCGCCGACGCCGCCCGCGCCAGCATCGACCCTGCGGGGAATCCCGCCAGCAAGCCCGCCGCCCAGACCATCCCCCAGCTGCTGGCCGGCGGCGCGGCCAGGATGACCCGGCTGCGCCTGGTGGACGCCTTCGGCCGCTGGCTGGACCTGCCCCCCGACCGCCTGGCCGTCCTGGACGTCGCCACCACCAACAGCCACCCCGGCGGACCGCCCGCGCTCACCCTGCCGCCCCGCTTCCAGCGGCCTACCCGCCTATCCCTGCGGTTCGTGGATCCGGGAGTCCCGGACGGCGCTCCCGACGTCGACGCGCATGTCGACCAGCAGGACCCCGCCCAGATGGTCAGCCCGCTCTGCGGATGGCTGCTGCCCGATCACGTCGACGCATCGATGGAGTTCTTCGACGCGTCCGGGCTGGCGCTCGGACAGCTCCGAGAGGACGACATCACCGGCGGGGTGGTGTGGGAGGGCGCACCCGGCCGGCCCGGCCCGATGGGCGCCCCGCCCGACCCTGGCCCGGACCCGGCCGCCCGGTTCCTGGCCCGCCTGGCAGCCGGGGCGGTCGCCGCTGACGCGACGGGCCGCAACGACCCGGCCGGACCGCCCGACGAGAGCGCGCTCAGCGCGCTGCTGCGCGCCGTCGACACGACCCTGTGGACGGTGGATCCGCTCGGCACCGTCGGCACCGGAGCCGTCGCCGGGCTGGTCGGCCGCCCGATTGCAGTACTGCGGGCCACTCTGCGCCTGGAGGTCGCCGACGACCTGGGCCAGCTCACCTACGCCAGCCCGGCCGACCAGGCCGCCCGGGCACAGGCCTACCGCGCTCTGGCCACCCGGGCCGTCACGGTCCGGCTCGGCGAGCTGACCCGCACCGACGACGGCCTGCTCGCCTACGCCGTCGACGACAACTACCTCACCCTGTCGCCGGTCGCGCCCGAGGTCCGGAGCCAGGCCAGGGCCAGCGGCCCGCTGGCCGGCCAGCTGTCTACCTACGGCCGCGGCTCCCAGGACACGCCGGCGGCCGCGCCGATCACCCACCCGTACCTGAGCGGGCCGCCCGGCGTGACGATCCGGCCCGGGCAGACGATCCACCTGACGCTGCTGCTGAACCCCGGCGGGAAGATCCACGTCACCAGCGGCGTGGTGCCGCGCAAGGCGCTTGCCCTGGCCCATGACTGGTTCCACAGCGGCCTGATGGCCCTGTCCCCGTCGTTCCGGTTCGGCCCCATCCTGGTCGACCCGACCACGGTGCGGATGCCCAAGGTCACCGGGCTCGACCCGCAACAGGAGTTCACCCGCCGCGATACCCCGGTCACCTGGCGGGACGACCCGATCACCGCCGCCACCCAGACCGCCTACCTGCCCGATCTGCCCACGACCCTGCAGGAGGGCTGGATCCGGGTGGCGCAGGCGCGCAGTGCCGGCGAAACGACCGGCGGCAGCGGGACGACCGGCGGCGCCAGCACCGGGGGGACGGCATGAGCACCGAGACCTGGCCCCGCTCCACGCCGCCCGACCCGGCCAACCCGGCCGCCGATCAGTGGGTGGCGATCGGTCCGGCCGTCTGCCTGAACGGCGCCCCGGCCGGGCGCCCCCGCGTGTGCGGCGCGATCACCTGCCTCCAGGTGAGCAGCGACGGTCAGCGCATCTATGCCGGCACCACCCTCGGCGGGGTCTGGTACAGCGGCGACGGCGGCTTCCGCTGGCGTGCACTGGACTTCTACGCCTCGGTCAAGGACAGCTCCGGGAACCTCGTGCACACCGACACCGCCCCGGTCGGAGCCCTCGCGGTGCAGTTCGGCACCGACGCCACCGACCTGGTGGTGGCCGGCCCCGGCGGCCGCCCTCCGGTCGGCCGACAGGCCATCGCCGCCGCCATCGCGCGCGGCGTCGGCCTGCGCGTGGCGACCGGGCCGGCCGCGAAGGTCGACGCGAGCGGTGCGGCCGCCGCCGACCCGTGGCTGGCCGAGGCCACTACGGAGACCGGGCTCGCGGTGGCCGCGCTGGCCTTCGACCGCGTTACGAACGATGTGGTGTGGGCGGCCACCAACAAGGGCCTTTACCGGCGGCAGACAGGTGGCGGAACCTGGAAGAAGGTCGACCCAGGCATTGGCGGCGGACCGCTGACCGGCGTGGTAACGGTTCCCGGTGTCGCGGCCGAGCCCGAACGGGTCTATGTGGCCTCGGCCGACGGGCACGTCGCGCGCTCCACCGACGGCACGACCTGGCAGCCGGTCGCCCTCCCGGCGCACCCTGCCGCGGCCGCGGCCGTCCCGTTCGAGCGCCTGGTGCTCGCCGCCGGGAATGTCCCCGGCCACGCGGTGGTCTGGGTGCTGGCCGGCGGGCCGCGGCTATGGCGGATCGACGGCGACACCGCGGAGATCGTGGCCGGGCTGCCGGCCGGGCTGCTCCTTCCGGGCGGTACAGGTGAGATGGCGCTGGCCGCCCATCCCCAGTCCGACCCCGGTCACGTCGACATGATCGCCGTGGGCGGCGGCGCGCTCACCTTCCCGGCCGGAACCCTGCAGGCGCACCTTTATCTCGGCCAGGTCACCCGCGTAGCCGGAACCCTCACCTTCCCGCAGACCCCCGGTCCGGCCGGCCGCCCCGTCACCGAATGGATCGGCGCCGGCGTCCCCTTCGGCGTCCGGGCTCTGACCTTCGCCTCCGCGCCCGTCCCGATCCAGCTGTGGGCGGGCACCAGCGCCGGGGTCTTCCGCTCAGCCAACGCCGGGGCCGCCGGCAGCTTCGACGCGCGGCTGACCGGCCTGGCCTCCGCCGAGCTCAACAGCCTGGCTGTGCACCCGTTCGCCGACGGGGTCCTCTACGCGGGCGCCCGCGACCTCGGCATGCTGCACCGGGTGAGCGCCGAGACCTGGCAGCTCAGCCGGAACGGAACGGCGGGCGGCGTCGGCATCGACCCCGCCGATCCTCGCCGGGTCTACGCGCAGTCATCCCAGGGGCAGTGGAACCTGTCGGTGGACGGTGGCGCGAGCTTCGCCGACCTCGGCTACCAGACGCCGGTCCCGGCCGGGGCCGGCCTCGGGGTGGTCGCTGCGTGGTCGGCGGCTCAGTCCGATGAGGCTTCCAAGGCGGCGCTCACCAGCCGGATCGCCCTCACCACCGGTCCCGCCGGCACGCAGGTCGCCCTCGGCACCGATCGGGTCTACTACACCGACGACGCCATGCTGGCCGCCGCGCCGGGCGGGCGGTCCGGCTGGGTCACGCTGCCCACTGCTAGTGACCCCTATGACGTCGCCAAGACGGCACCTGACCGGGCCCAGGACCGGCTCGACGGGCCGGTGCTGGTCCCCCGCTGGGCCGACCGAGACCACCTCTGCGTCCTGACCCGGACCAGCGTCTACGGCTTCACCCGCGCAGCCGGAAGCTGGACGCGCCAGCAGCTGTACGACCAGGTGCAAGTGCACCGGAACTGGAAGGGCAAGGTGCCGAGCGGGCTGATCCCCGATGACGCCCCGCTGCTCGAGCTGGCCGTCCACCAGATCACCGGCAGCACGGCCAGCCTCTATGTCGGCACCGCCGGGCCGGACAGCGAAGACCACCTCTGGTGGTACGACGGCACCAGCAAGTGGCTGGCCACCGGGCTGCCCACCGACGCCGCCGTGCATGCCCTCGCCGTCGACCCCAGCCATCGCGAGGTTGTCTATGCCGGCACCGACATCGGCGTCTGGAAAGGCACCGGCACCTTCGGCAGCGGATCGCCGAGCTGGGCCTGGAGCCATTACTCAGACGGCCTGCCCGAGGCACCCTGCGTCGACCTGGCCGTCTTCACGCCACCGGCGGGCGGCCCCCGGCTCCTGCGGGGCGCCTTCGGCGGCCGCGGCGTTTTCGAGGTGGCGCTCGACGGCCAGGCCCAGGGCCCCGAGGTCTACCTGCGCGCCGACGCCGCGACCGCCCGCCGCGGCAACCTGCCCGTCGGCGGCGGCCGCGACCCGCAGAGCCCGGTCCGCGCCCAGCTGCGCCTGGACGCCTCACCCGACATCCGCATCTGGCGGACCCCCCTGGCCGCCCCGGTTCAGCCGCTCGCCCTGCCGGTAGGCGCGGGCGCTCACCCCTTCGACATCTTCGTCCTGCAGTCCGCGCTGCGTGTTGCCGGTGCGGACGTGCCGACCGACGGGCGCTGGTCACCGCAGGTCGCCGCTGCCCTCGCGCAGCGCGTCGCGGTCCTCGGCCTGCCCGGCAGCGCCACGCCGCAGCAGGTCTGGAATGCGATCGCGGCCGGGAGCCCGCTGGCCTTCGACCTCGCTCCGCCGGATGCCGCCGACCTGGTCGCCCACCAGCTGGAGGAACCCGACCGCTGGCCCAAGGCCTACCAGACCTCCTGCGCCAACGGTGGCGACGGCGCCGCGACCATGGTCACCGCCCGCATCCAGGTCGTCGTCCACGCGCGGCACTGGCACCCGATCCCGGCCGCCCGGATCTCTGTTGCCCTGCTGAAGACGCCCTACGCGGGGCGGCCCAACTTGTCGAGCACCGCCCCCCTCCCGGCGGGCTGGGCAGCCGCCCTGGCAGTCGACCGCGCCGCGCCGCCCGGCGGCGGCTGGCTCGGCGGGACGCCCTGGTCCTACGTCGACACCGCCAATCCTTTCCGGGCTGTGCCGGCCCCAGCCGACCCGGCCGCCCCGCAGGTCGTGACCTTCGACGCCGATCTCACCGGCGGGTCCCTTGACTGGCCGGGCTGGCTCCTGCTGGCCGTCGTGGTCGCCGACGACGATCCGCTCGCTGCTGTCGAGACCAACGTCGCCAAGCTGGTCCGGGCCGACCGGCACGTCGCCGCGCGCTCGGTCCGGCATGCCAACCTGCCGGCCGAGCCACCGACCCGGTGCGCGGCGATGGACGTCGGATCCTATCCCGGCCAGGCGGTGATGACCGCCGCCTGGCAGGCCTCGAATCTCCAGGTGACGGGCATGTACCTGGACTCCCCGGCGACTGTCCCCGGGCAGGCTCCCGACACCCTGCCGGTCAACGGCCACAACCGCAGCGGCGGTATCGGCGGCAATCCGGTCGGCGCCTGGATGTCGGGCTGGCGGGACCTCTATCCGCGCTGGGGAATCCTCACCATTTACTGGGGGCAGCAGGACCCGGCCAACGGGCAGGGCCCGATCTCGATCAATCAGCCGGCGAACATCGCCGCGCTCAACGCGGTTGACGCACAGGCCAAGGCGGCGGCCGCCAGCATCCCCCCGGGCGCGGTGATCTACCTGGACTGGGAGGTGGGCGGCGTGCCGAGCGCGGGCGGAGTCACCTACTGCACCCGGTTCTTTCACAGCCTGGCCGAGCTCGGCTACCGCCCTGGGGTCTACGCCCACCCGCGCTCGTCCACGACGCTCAAGCAAAACTGTCCGGGGCTTTATATCTGGAACGTCAACCTGCGCAACGTCCCCGCCGGGGATCTGCGGGTGGTCAACCACCAGCTGCTGGTCCGGCCCATCGCGATGGCCGCCGCGGGCGAGCTGGCGGGCCCTGACCCGGACGCGCTGGCCCGCCAGTACGAATTCCAGGTGGCCGTCGCCGGCAACCCGGTGGCCGGGTTTCCCGCCATTGACCTCGACGTCGCCATCGCGGGCGACCCCGGTTACCCCGAGCGCCGCAACCAGCCGCTGGAGATCCGGAGCGGACATGCGGCGGCCGCCAACGACGCCGCCGGCCTCGGCATCTATGCGATCCGGCGGGGCAAGCCGGTGCGGGCCACCTGGGCGCCCGGCGCCGGCGCCTCCGACCCGAGCCTGAATTTCGCCAACGCGCCGTTCCTGTGGAACCCCTACAGCGCGATCACCGCGGTCAGGACCGTGGCTCCCGCCGACGTCCTGCTGGCCTTCGGCTTCGACATCTCCGGGCCGAGTGACCTCTGGCGACTGCAGGCCATCCGGCGCGAGGCGGGCGCCACGAGCTGGCGGCAGCTGACTGTCCCGCAGGGCGATATCGCGATCGACCCCCTGCCGGGTATCGCGGCGAGCACGCGCGGCGATGAGTCCATTGAGGCCTTCGTGGTCGACATGGACGCCGGGGCGCCGGCCGGCGCCCGGTTTGATCCGGACACTGCCTTGTGGTCGGCGCTGGAAACGGTGCCCGGCGCGGGCACGGCGCCCGTCCGGAGAACCAATCGCCTGTCCGTGGTGAGTCGCGCGACCGGGCAGCTCGACCTGTTCTGGGTCGGCACGGACAGCCTGATCCACACCTCCTCCTCGGCTGCCCCCGGCAACTGGGGCGCGCCGATCCAGGTTGGCGACCCGGCCGTTCACCCGCATCCGATGGCTAATCTCATCGCGATCAGCCGTGCGCCAGACCGGATTGATGTCCTATTCGTCGGGCGCCGGGACGGCGACCCGGCATGGCGGCTCTATGACACGTGGTGGGACGGCGGAGCCGACGGCTGGGGAGCACCGCCGCACGCCCAGATCGTCGGCGGGGCAGCCATGGACATCGAGCCACTGAGCCCGATCGCGGCGTGCGCGCGCACCGCCGACCACGCCGACGCCTTCGCCGTCGGGGCCGCCGGTGCGCTGCTCATCTCCACCTTCGACCGGGTCGCCAACTCCTGGTCGGCACTGGCCCCGATCGGCGGGCAGCCGGTGTTCGGTGGGCAGCCGCTTCGGGTCTCGTCGGTCGACGGCGCGGTGCTGCGGGGGGGTGCCGAGGTGGATGTCGTCGTCACCGGCCGCGACCAGACGGTGTGGACCACGCACTTCGATGCGGCGATTCCCGGATACACGCAGCTGGAGCGGATCGTGCCGCTCGATCCCGC
>Ga0208589_1000290_pt1 | contig 24234 bp, 27 predicted proteins | sample NGESurshal092012_2_FD_184486 | JGI IMG/M metagenome (GOLD analysis project Ga0208589, IMG submission 184486) | Arctic peat soil microbial communities from Barrow, Alaska - NGEE Surface sample F53-2 shallow-092012 (SPAdes) | ecosystem: Environmental > Terrestrial > Soil > Wetlands > Peat ...
AGAGACTTAAAATTTATTTCAGCTGACTTAAACTCCAATAATTGCTATTATTCGTTACGAAACAAAATACAGAATGTTGGAAATCTTAAACATTCAATACATCCTCAGCATAAGGCAACTCGTTTTTCCCAACCTTTTCCTTGTTTGATATAAATGGATTGCGCCATGCAGTATAGCAAGCCAGCAAATCCATTAGTATTAATAGCGAAAGTCCTTTTGAAAGACTGGCTTTTTCAGCGATAAAGCCAATAACAGAAGGACCGGTAAGAAATCCGATCAGGCCTCCGGTAGTCACCATCGCATAACCTTCTACGGTGCTCAAACCAGGAATATTAGCGGATGCTCTGAATAGAACAGGAACAATACAACAGCATCCTAAACCAACCATAACATAGCCTGTTATGGCTATTATTACAAGAGATGATGTTACTACTACTAAAAACCCGGAACCAGCCAGAAGGGTTCCGGCAATTACTACATTTTTACTTCCCAGATTTTTTATCAACATATCTCCATTCAACCTTCCTAAAGTCATAGCCACTGAAAAGCCTGCATACCCCAGGCTTATCAATGCTTTGGGAGCAAATAATATTTCTTTAAAATAAATAGCGCTCCAGTCGGCCACACAACCTTCTGCCATAAAACTAACCATACAAATAAATGAAATGCCCAGAATAGAAGAAGAAGGTAATTTAAAACGAGACCTTGAATGGATGATATCTGTATTTGCTAACAAATGCTTTTTATTTAAAAAAATTACGACGATAAGAAAAGTAGCTACAATTACAATTTGCACGCCCGAAGGTATATGCACCAAAAATAATAAAGCAGCAATCCCTGCACTCAAAGCACCTCCCAGGCTATACATACCATGACACGTACTCAAAATCAACTTATTGTACTTTTTCTCCATCAGGTTAGCTGTGGCATTAGCAGATACCCCATTTAAAAAACTAATGGTACCGAAGCAATACAGGCTGACCCAGAACATGAGCCTGTTAACGGAATTAATTTGCAGTATCATGATGCAACACAAAATGAGATAACCTGAAAACATCCATTTGCCCACCGAAACTTTACTGAAAACCCTCGTGGAAAACAGCATACCCGTAACAGCTCCCAATGGCGAAAGCAATAAGGATAATCCCAGGCTTCCATCTGTAAAACCAAGCCTGGATTTTATTCCTGGTATAGAAGCTACCCAAATTCCAAATAGAAGGCTGGAGACAGAAAACAAAAACCCTACTGCAAAGAGAGGTTTGTTTTTGATAAAAGAATAAAAGTTCCTTATCATGAAAAATGAATAATAGAGGTTTTAAAATTACAATATCCCGATGTTGATTTACTGTAACCCTTGCTTTATTGAAAATTTATCACCTGCCATGAAATTACAAAATGGATTCGTTATAAAATTATTTTATTCAAACGGTAAACAAACTTTTATTAAAGATTCCAAATTAGTATTGACAACAGAAATCGGTTAAGTATTGAAAATTGATTTTACAAAAAAAATTCTACTCAATACTCTTTAGCTCATTCAACAATTCTTGTAATACCTTTTTGGCATCGCCAAAAAGCATTGAAGTTTTGGGTTGATAAAACAGTTCATTTTCAATTCCGGCATACCCTGGTTTCATACTTCTTTTATTTACTATGACAGTTTTGGCTAATTCCACTTCCAGTATCGGCATTCCATATATGGGAGAGGAAGGATCGTTTTTTGCAGCCGGATTTACTACATCATTGGCGCCTAAAATCAGCACCACATCTGTAGATTTAAATTCTTCATTGGCATCATCCATCTCCAGCAATTTTTCATAACTCACATCAGCTTCGGCAAGTAAAACATTCATGTGTCCGGGCATACGACCCGCTACGGGATGAATGGCATATTTTACATCAACACCTTTTTCTTCCAATGCTTTTTCTAATTCATGGCAAGTATGTTGAGCCTGCGCCACCGCTAATCCATAACCGGGAACTATCATTACTTTTTTAGAGTATGCCATCAACATTGCTGCATCACTTAAAGAAATTTCTTTGATATTTTCGTGCTCACTTTTTGTTCCGGAAGCTTTATGTGCATCCCCGCCAAAGGAACCAATTAAGACATTCATCAGACTTCTGTTCATGGCACGACACATGAGAATAGTTAGCAAAGTTCCTGCGGCACCTACCAGAATTCCGCCGGTAAGCATTGCTTTATTATCATACAAAAACCCATCGCAAGCTACCGCTACACCTGTAAATGAGTTCAATAATGATATTACCACTGGCATATCCGCGCCGCCAATTGGCAATACAAAAAACAGGCCGTACAAAAGTGCCAGGCCTACCGTTATAAAGAAAGGAATATTTACATTATGTGTGCTTGAAAAATAAGTAAATATCGCAGTTGCCAAAACCAAAAGCAAAATAATAATATTAAAAAGATGCTGTCCTTTAAAGGAATAATCTTTTATTTTTCCGCTCAGTTTGCCCAGGGCGATCATGCTTCCAATAAATGAAACACTTCCAATAATTGTGCCTGCAATAATTGCAAGATAATGCCCGGAGTGAACCACATCAGAGAACAATGTAGCATCCATCATACGATGTTCGCGATATAAATAATCAAATTCAACTATTGAAATTAATGCGGCACACGCGCCTCCCATTCCATTGAAGAAGCTCACCAGTTCAGGCATTGCGGTCATCTTCACTTTTTTGGCTATGAGTACCCCGATAATAAATCCAATGATAATACCAGAAAAAATCCATTCATAATTTCCTAGTCTTTTGCCATTGTATTTGTACAAAAAAATGGTTCCTGCTATGGCAATGATCATACCGCCGGCTGCAATTAAATTCCCTCTTCTCGCAGTTGAAGGTTTCGATAACATTTTTAATCCAATAATAAATGTTACCGAAGCTACGAGATAACAAATTGATAAAATGCTGGTGCCCATTTATTTAATTAATTCGTTTATTAGTTTATTTGTTGATTTACTGTTCCTTTCTTATTTATTATTTTGTTTCTTCTTTTCCCCTTTGGGGTTTCGTGATTTAAACATTTCCAACATTCTATCAGTTACCACAAACCCTCCCACTACATTTAGTGTACCGAGAACCACTGCTAAAAATCCAAGTACGAGCGCCACATAATTTCCCGGCTCGGCTTTTCCCATTACTATAATAGCACCAATAATTACTACTCCGTGAATCGCATTAGCACCGCTCATAAGTGGCGTGTGCAATACACTTGGCACTCTTCCAATTATTTCAATTCCTAAAAATATCATGAGAATTACGATGTAAATCATCTGGATATTTTGCTGTATAAAGTAAATGATTGATTCCATAATTATAATTAGCTGATTCTATAATTAGCCAAATAGCTAATTACTTACTCATTTGTTTATTTTTTATAAAAAGATTGCCAACATTCAATTACTACCATTAGCACATTAGCTTATTAAAGTTCCCTTCACCAAATCATCCTCAAGATTTAAATTTAGTTTCCCTTCTTTATCAATTATCAATTGCAAAAAGTTACAAATATTCTTTCCATACATTTTGCTCGCATCATAGGGCATCGTGTCAGGAAGATTTGAATTTCCAACAATGGTTACACCATTATAATTTATTGTTTCATTATTTTTTGTAACACTGGTATTACCTCCCGTAGAAGCAGCAATATCCACAATTACCGAACCGTTTTTCATTGCTTTTATCATTTCTTCAGAAATTAAAACAGGGGCTTTCTTTCCAAAAATTTGTGCTGTAGTAATGATGATATCAGATTTTGCCACGCTTGCAGCAATCTTTTCTTTTTGTTTTTGCAAAAACTCTGCGGACTGTTCTACCGCATAGCCAGCGGCTTTACTTGCATCTGCGGCGCCTTCTACTTCTATGAATTTTGCACCAAGACTCATCACCTCCTCTTTTACTGCCGGGCGGGTATCAAAAACCTCTACAACTGCGCCTAATCTTCTGGCAGTAGCAATGGCTTGCAATCCTGCTACACCGGCTCCCAATATTAAAACTTTTGCCGGAGGAATACTTCCCGCAGCTGTCATAAACATGGGGAAATATTTTGGAAATAAATTAGCAGCAACCAATACCGCCTTGTATCCTGCGATATTTGCCTGGCTGCTCAGCACGTCCATACTTTGTGCCCTGGTAGTTCGTGGAATCATATCAATACTGAAAACAGTAACTTTCTTTTCAGTGAATTTTTTAACAGAATCAGTATGGTATAAAGGCTGATAAAATCCCAAAATTATTTTTGATTGAAGCACATCAATTTCCGTTTCAGCAGGAAGATGAATAGATAAAATAATATCCGATTTATTTAAAACTTCATTTCTTGAAACCACAGATGCGCCTGCTTCCGCGTACTTTTCGTCAGATGCAAAAGATTTTTCTCCTGCATTGCTTTCAATATAAACGTCAGCATTAAGTTTTTTTAAAATTATAATATGCTCAGGCAAAAGTGAGACTCTGGTTTCGGGTAACGGTTCTTTTAAAACACCAACGATCATAGCTTGAAAATATCCTCCTAAGATATTGAAAATTTAAAATCTTATGGTAAAATGTTGTTTTACTTTAAAATCTTTACTAAAAAAGACGAGGCCAATAAAAAAAAGGTCAATAGTCAATGTTACTGAATCATTCTGCTGTATTACGTTCCAGGCTTCTTCCATTTCTTTGCTCCAGTGAATGTCATCAAAGACAAAAATAGATTGCGATTTTGATTTTTTAAAAAAAATGTCAAAATATTCCAGGGTTGCTTTTTTCCTATGGTTCCCATCAATAAAAAGCAGATCAATCTGATCACTTTTATCATTCAATACAGAAAGTGTTTTTTCAAAATTGCCTTCTATCAATTTGATATTCTTCAATCCTAATTGGGTGAAGTTATCCGATGCAATCTTTGCAATATGATGAGCGCCTTCAAATGTAAAAACCTTAGAATCCGGATTGGAAGAAGCAAGATAAGAAGTTGTGATTCCGAATGAAGTTCCTAATTCAATAATATTTTTGGATTGATAATATTTCGCAATCCTGAAAAGCAATTGTGCATATTCTTTCTTTTTTAAAGACGAAGCCGCGATGTCTTTGACTATCCTGTTTTTAAAAGGGATCACAGCAGATCCTGCACCGAAATCTTCCACTTCTATATTAGTGTTATCATTAAGAAGTTTCTTACGCAGCAATTCTATTTTTGAATAACAATCATAATTTTTTTTATCATTCAAAACATGAATAATAAAATCAAAAACAAAAGGCGAATGCACACCATGGCCTTTACCATTTTGCGCTTTGATATAATAATTGAAATATTTTTTTGCTAACTGAAAAGCAGAGTACATCCGTTGAATTTAAGCTTTATCAATCTTTTCCCAAACTTCAAAAGTATATGGGTAATTATTTTTTTTATCTGCAGGAAATGATTGTGATTTAATTTTTTTCCATTTGGAAGTATCAATTAAAGGATACGAAGTATCTCCTTCAACCGTAGTGTGTACGCGGGTCATATAAATCCTGTCAACAATGCTTAGCGTTTGTTTAAAAATTTCTCCACCCCCGATTATAAAAATTTCTTTTGCATCGCTTTCTTTTGCTTTTTCAATTGCTTCATCAATACCATTAACAACAAATACATTTTCAGGATGCCAATCCGTTTTTCTTGTAACCACAATATTGATTCTTCCCGGCAGAGCTTTTTTCATAGCGTCAAAAGAATTTCTGCCCATAATCACCGGCATTCCCCAGGTAGTGTTTTTAAAATATTTAAAATCATTGGATAATTTCCAGGGAAGATCATTATTTGAACCGATGATGTTATTTTCTGAGGCGGCGACGATGTGGGAGAGCATAGTAAAAAGTTAATTGGTTAATTAGTTAATTAGTTAATTGGTACGGCTCCAATTTTCTCTTTTTGCGAATTTCTCACAAACTTTTATAAAAAGATTTAACATTAAAAGGATTTTATTACAAAGTAAAAAAGTTAATTTATACACCACCAATTGTTATTATTACTTTTCTTTTTGAGAATTTCTCACAAACTTTATAAATGCATTTAACATTAAAAGTATTTTGTCGCAAAGTACTATTAGCAGATTGCATTTCTCTGTATCAATAATTTTTCTTCTCAGGCATTTAGATAACCATGGTTTTGTTTCCTGAATGGAACCACGTGAGTAAAAATAAAATTGCTTACTTTCTTTATAAAAATAACGCCCATATCCTTCCGCAATATTCGCAGAAATCGAATCTGCAGCTCTGACTAACTGTTTTCCTATGGTATCTTTTTTAAAATAGTCCCATTTTATTACAATATCCCAAATGTCATCAGAGAATTTTTCTGCCAGATTATAAACCTCCAATTTTTCTAAAGTGTACTCCATAACTATCAAATTTTATTGACATTTATTTAAATAAATCTATTAAGCTAACTATACAATTAAAAATTAACATTCAATTTTTCAGTGATGAGTCAACAGTAAAACAACAAATAACCCGAAACTGAAATCATTCTTCAACCAATTTACTAATTAACCAATTAACTAATTACACTGCCACCGGCGCCTTAATCGAAGGATGTGATTGATAATCCATCAATTCAAAATCTTTAAACTTAAAATCAAAAATATTTTTTACTTCTGGATTTAATTTCATTTGCGGAAGCGGAAAAGGTTTTCTGGTAAGTTGTAATTGCGCCTGTTCGAAATGATTTTTGTATAAATGCACATCGCCAAAAGAATGAACAAAGTCTCCCAAATCCATATCACATACCCAGGCAATCATCATAGTAAGTAATGCATAAGAGGCAATATTAAATGGTACTCCCAAAAAAACATCTGCACTTCTTTGATATAATTGACAAGAAAGTTTCCTTCGTTCTCCCCCCTCCGGGGAGAACGAAGGGGCTGTATAAAACTGAAACAAGCAATGGCAAGGCATCAGTTTCATATCTGGTAAATCTGCCACGTTCCATGCACTGATAATTAATCTACGACTATCTGGATTTGTTTTTAATTGTTGAATCAATTCAGAAACCTGGTCAATAGTTTTTCCTTTGGCACCATCCCAACTACGCCACTGTTTTCCATATACTGGTCCCAAATCACCATTTTCATCAGCCCATTCATCCCATATTCTCACGCCATTTTTTCGTAAATATTTCACATTGGTGTCGCCTTTTAAAAACCACAACAATTCATAAATAATACTTTTCAAATGGAGTTTTTTGGTGGTTACCAAAGGGAACCCATCCTGTAAATTAAAACGCATCTGGTATCCAAAGAGGCTGCGGGTTCCGGTGCCGGTACGATCATTTTTATCTACACCGCTTTCAATTATTTTTTCTAAAAGTTGGAGATATTGCTGCATAGGCGCAAGTTACTGAATTAGCAAAACTGAAACCTCAAACATACTTTCATATATTTGCAACTTTAAATAAATATTTTCATGTCAGTATTAGTAAATAAAAATTCAAAGATTATAGTGCAGGGATTTACCGGCACCGAAGGCACGTTTCACGCTACCCAAATGATAGAATACGGAACAAATGTAGTGGGTGGTGTTACTCCTAACAAGGGTGGAACCAAACATCTTGATAAACCTGTTTTTAATACAGTAGAAGAAGCAGTAAAAGCAACTGGCGCTGATGTGAGTATTATTTTTGTACCACCTGCTTTTGCCGCCGATGCTATTATGGAAGCCGCTGATGCCGGCATTGCCCTGATCGTTTGTATCACTGAAGGAATCCCAGTCCAGGATATGGTAAAAGTGAAAAATTATTTATTAGATACCAACTCAAGATTAATAGGGCCCAATTGCCCGGGAGTTATCACCGCTGATGAATGCAAAGTAGGAATTATGCCGGGTTTCATTTTTAAAAAAGGAAAGATCGGAATCGTTTCAAAATCCGGCACACTTACTTACGAAGCTGCAGACCAGGTAGCCAAAGCAGGCCTTGGAATTTCTACAGCGATAGGAATTGGTGGCGACCCTATTATTGGAACTACTACTAAAGAAGCAGTTGAGCTTTTTATGAATGACTCCGAAACGGATGGCATCGTTATGATTGGAGAAATTGGTGGAGGCATGGAAGCAGAAGCTGCCCGATGGATCAAAAAAAATAACCGCAAACCCGTAGTTGGTTTTATAGCCGGGCAAACTGCCCCTGCAGGCAGAAGAATGGGACATGCCGGTGCTATTGTTGGTGGTGCTGAAGATACGGCTGCTGCCAAAATGAAAATACTTTCAGAATGTGGGGTTCATGTAGTAGCCAGCCCTGCAGATATCGGGAAGACCATGGCTGAGGTAATGAAAAAATAAAGCCCGCTCCCAATTGAGGATCCGAAGAAAATACGAATCTTGAATATTTATTTGTTTACTACAGGCTGATATGTTTACTTTTTAAAGTTTAACAAACGCCTGGACTTTTTTTTGAATGGAGGTACATATTAGAACTACTAAACTAATTTCTTAAAATTTCCTTTCTACTTTTTATAGTTATAAACTTCTGATAAAATCTATGAATTCACTGAACTCAAAAAACAGTGATACGGGTATTAATTTCTTTGATTTATTTCTTTCTGATTTTGGCCATGAACCTCAGAATAGCGGGCTCTTTACTCACAAACAATTAGTAAAAGATTTTATTTTTTTAATGCTTTTCGCGGATCAGTAAAAAAAATATTTTGCATTGCATATAATATTTTTCATTTTTTAACGATTAATATAATTAGGGGATCAGCAGAACGGCTGGGGGATGAATATGATAAAGAAAGAAGAAAATCAAAAATAGACGCTAAGAAAACCTACCCGAAAGTATATCCCATAAAAACTGCTTCAAAAAACACATGGCTCTTGTTTTTAGGCAAATCCCCTTCCATTGAAAAATATAAAGGGAAACATTGTATTAATGCATCCTTCGTAGTATATTATTATAATACCAGGGGGTTGCGGGTTTTTAACCGGTCAACAGCCAACTTTATTGAAGTGTATAATGGCCATTTTTTTAAACGCTATAATGAAAGAATGAAACTTAACCTGGATAAGCCTCTTGACATAGTGAAGAGTTATTTCATGTATGGTGGTCACTCCGCTTACTCCATAGTACCTAAGAATGAAAAAGAATACACTATTGGCATTTCAAAAGAGGGAATATTATTAGGCGAACTAAGTCATAACAGATTATGGCTTATAAACAAAACCTTTATCAGCAGGGATATTTCAAATCCTTACCAGGATCGAATAGAAAGTGAATTAATAGCTTCTCTTCAAATGAGTTTAGAAGAATCTTTAGGATCAACAGATTTTATAGAAGATGATGTAAGAATTCATAAAAACGTTGTAAACGCCATGATCATCATTGATAAGGATTAAGGTGTAATTATAGAAAAACAGAAAAAGCAATAACCTGTTCTTTTATGCTTATTCATAAGATTTAGATAACGTAAAGTTTTATTACCACGCTGTTGGCAATGACGCCAAAATCAGCAGGATAAATCCGTTCAACCAAATACACTTCGCAGATAATACAATACAACTTAAAAAAAATAATTTTCGTTTGTGCTATATTGTTATATGTAAATAAAAAATAGAAATCAGGATTATTTGTTGTTTTACTATAAAGCTTTTCTTATTCCTGCTAATCCAACTGAATAAATTTATAAAACGTATAAGAAAATCTTTGTGCGTAATTAAGGTTTCATCCTTTTTTAGGAAGTGATTGTTTAAGTAACAACTTATCTTAGGAATTGATGCATACGTAAGAACTAAGGACTCTTGGCTAAAAAAAGTATAAAATTTTTTATTATGCCATTCCCAGGTAGCAAAATCGCTTGCAGCAAAATTATTTTCCAGCCAGTTTAATCTCCCTTTGATTGTGGAGAGGAGGCCTTGTGAAATTTTTTATTTAAATGGGATTTTAATAATATCAGTTGAATAAATACCATTGCCATAGCTATTCCTATAACATTTATGGTGAGGGAAGAAAATTGGAATCGTGGGAAAATACTTAAAGCCTTTTCAAAATTAAAAACATTAAAATGAGAATTGGATGGGGATGCGTTTTGAGTATTGCCATTTATAATAATCCATGTAATTAAAGCGCCAACACAACCAGAAATTATAAACCAGGCACCTTTGGAAATAACCGGTTTATAAGAAATAGCTTTTCTTTTATTCGCTGCGAGAGCCTCTGACATTACTTTTGAGGTGAAATCGAATGAAGGGCTTTCTGGATAAGAATCCTTCATCATATTTTCTACCAGCATATCCAAATTTTTATCTTCCCTGTTTTTCATATTGATTTAGTATTTCAGGTTCAAGTTGATCTTTTAAAATAGAAGCCAATTTTTTTCTGCTTCTAAAGAGTTTTATTTTCAAGTGGTTTTCATTGATCCCTATAATTTGAGAAATCTCCTTTAAAGAATTTTCTCTAAAATAATAAAGTGTCAATAAAAAACTGTCTTCGGCAGGTAATAGATTGATACAGTTTTGAATGGTCTGTTCACGCTCCCTGTCTTCTATAGAATTCAATATATTGATCAATGATATTACTTCATGTTCTGTAAATTCTGTAATCGCTACAACAGGCTGCTGTCTTTTTTTAATTTTTAAACGATCTAAACAGGCGTTGTAAGTTACCTTGTAAAGCCATGTCGAAAACTTTGACTCACCCTTGAATTTATGTAATGATCTATAAATTTTAATAAAAGTATCCTGCGAAACTTCCTCTGCTTCCTCCCTGTTTTGAAGCATCTTCAACGACAAGGTAAAAACGAAATTCTTATAAAGCTCAACCAATTTCGAAAAAGCATTCGCATCTCCGTCAATTATTAAATTGATATAATGTTGATCGTTTAATTTGTCCATCTGATAATAAATTAGACGATAATTGGCCGAAGCCGGTTACAACAATTTAAAAATTATTTTCAGGAAAGGTGTAACCGCATTTGATAAAGTATCGTCATACACCTTGAACAAATTAAAATTAACCAATTAAAATATCAATTATGGAAAAGTTAATTCCAATCAGCCTTTTTGTAGCAATTTTCGGAATCGCTTACGTATTCTTAGCAACCAGAAATAAAGAAAGGTTGGCCTTAATAGAAAAGGGTGCCGATGCCGGGATCTTTATGAAAGGAAAACAAAGTAATTCTTCAATCGGAAAGATCATTATTTTAAATTTGTCGCTACTCTTAATGGGCATTGGCGTTGGGGTCTTTATCGCTTTAATTTTATCTACTTATACCTCTTTACAAGATAATACCATTTATCCTGCCTCCGTTTTTACAATGGCCGGTCTTGGATTGTTCATCGGATTTTATATGACTAAAAAACTAGAGAAAGAATAATTTTTCCTTTCGAGCATAAGATCGATATTGAACATCCCTTTAATTGGATGTAAAGAATAAAAATAAAAAACAAGGGATATTAAATATTTGTTGCGTCAAACATTCTGTCTCGAATTATTTTTTTTCTGGCTGCTTTTACCAGTTTATTAAATTAAAGTGCAAAAGAAGTCCAGTATTCAAAATCTCTTTTTGATTTTATGGCATCCTGGCTGACGTGTCCGTATCCTTTATATTCTCTACCATTCATTTGTTTTGTTCTGAACCCTTTTTTCTTTACAAATTTTTCTTGCAATGGTGGGTCAAAGCGGCACATCATTTCTTCTTCGGTTACACTTACACACATTTTGTAGCTAACCATAAACGTTACTCCTCGAAACATTCTTTTCTCCTCTTCTTTTGGTAAGTGTTGAAGTGCATCACGAATTCTGTCTGCATGTTTTTGATCGTATGCCATTTAATGCCAATTTATTTTTCAATTAAACGATAGTTAAATTCTTCATTAACTTTTAGAAAAAACCTGCTATCGAAGATAATCCCGATTGACCTGGGCAACAGGTCTATAAAAATAATTAGAGGACTAAATTGTTCGTAATTATTTCAATAATATCTACAGGTCATCCCCTCAGAATTTTTTAACTTGCTAACCTAATTATTCAAATAAATAACAATAAAAGAATTTAATATGGAAATTAAAAGAATTGGTTCACAACCCTCAGACAGAGGACCTGCCGATTGGTTTACCGGTACGGTTCGCATAGACCCTCTGTTTCAAAGAAACGATCCGGCACGAGTTGCGGCCGTTAATGTCACTTTCGAACCAGGTGCACGAACAGCATGGCACACACATCCATTGGGGCAAACCCTCATTGTCACCTTTGGTAACGGTTGGGTTCAACGCGATGGTGGCCCAGTAGAAGAGATACATCCCGGGGATGTGATCTTGTTTGCTCCGGGTGAGAAGCATTGGCATGGAGCTACACCCTCCACAGCTATGACGCATATCGCCATCCAGGAAAACCTGGACGGTAAAGTAGTTGAATGGATGGAAAAAGTAACTGATGATCAATACAAAAAATGATTGTAACCAACAACCCGTTATAAACATTCTAAGACAAAGGCATTACAGTAAACAAACAAAATAGGCTAATTTCTATTTTACCATGAAACTATTGAAAGTAATTTTGCAGTTATATTTAGCTCCGACTGTAATGATCAACGGCAGTCTTATGCAGAAGGAATCACGAATTATCAAAGCAAAAAATATCAATGCTTGCCTTCTTAAAAAATAGGTTAAGAAAATGCCTTTGTAAATAAATTCAGAATAATTATAGACTGGAAATGTAAATTGCATACGATGAAAAGAGAATGTTGACATTCTAAAAAACATATACTATGCAAAATTTTATAAAAGAATTAAAAATTTCGGAATTGAATAAGGGCGTTTCTACAGGAACAAGGTGGATATCTGCCTCCGGAGAAAAAATAAGATCCTCCTCTCCTGTTGATGGTAAACTGATAGCTACCATCAATGCATGTGATAAAAGAAGTTTCGACCATGTTGTGGAAACAGCACAAAATGCTTTCCTCGAATGGCGCACGTGGCCTGCACCGAAGCGGGGTGAGATCATCAGGCAAATAGGAAATGAACTCAGAAAAAATAAAGAGAACCTTGGGAAATTAGTAAGTTATGAAATGGGCAAAAGCCTGCAGGAAGGTATGGGCGAAGTACAGGAGATGATTGATATATCAGATTTTGCTCTTGGTCTTTCGAGACAGTTGTACGGACTTACCATGCATAGCGAAAGGCCCGGCCACAGAATGTATGAGCAATATCATCCGTTGGGGATTGTAGGAATTATTTCAGCTTTTAATTTTCCAGTAGCCGTATGGAGCTGGAATAGCCTGATAGCATTGGTTTGTGGTGATGTTTGTATTTGGAAACCTTCAGAAAAAACACCATTGTGCGGAGTAGCCTGTCAACATATTATTTCAAAAGTTTTTAAAGAAAATAATGTTCCGGAAGGAGTATGTAATTTGATAACCGGTGCCCGCGAAGCAGGCGAATGGATTTGTAACGAACCAAAAATTGCTTTGGTTTCGGCTACAGGATCTACGAGGATGGGAAAGGCAGTAGGCGCTTCAGTAGCCGCCAGGCTCGGCAAAAGTTTGCTGGAACTTGGTGGGAACAATGCCATCATTATTTCAAAAGAAGCAGACCTGGAAATAGCCCTGGTAGGCAGTTTGTTTGGCGCTGTAGGCACGGCAGGCCAAAGATGTACTACTACACGCCGGCTAATTATCCACGAAACTGTGTATGATAATTTTAAAAAGAAATTAGTAACCGCCTACAAGCAATTGAAAATTGGTGATCCATTAAAAGAAGAAAACCACGTAGGGCCATTAATAGATAAAGATGCTGTAAAAGTTTATTTAAATGCATTAGAAGAAATAAAACAACAGGGTGGTAAAATGGCAATACCAGGTGGAACTCTTTCTGGAAAGGGGTTTGAGAGCGGTTGCTATGTTAAACCTTGCATTGCCGAAGTTACCAACGATATGGAAATTGTTCAGCACGAAACGTTTGCGCCTATTTTGTATTTAATAAAATATAAAGACATCAAAGAAGCTATAGATCTTCAAAATAATGTACCACAGGGATTATCAAGTTCCATCTTTACATTAAACTTAAGAGAGGCAGAAACTTTTTTATCTTATGCAGGAAGCGATTGCGGAATAGCGAATGTGAATATCGGCACTTCAGGCGCCGAAATTGGTGGTGCATTTGGCGGTGAAAAAGAAACCGGTGGAGGCAGGGAAAGTGGAAGCGATGCCTGGAAAGCGTATATGCGCAGACAAACCAATACAATCAATTATTCTGATACACTTCCATTGGCACAGGGAATAAAATTTACTGTTTGAATATTATTATAAAATCCGGCCCTTTTTCAGGAATGCATTTTTTATAATCATTGCTTGCAATTATTCTATTAATAGGGATTGACGGAGACAGTAAACTAATAAATAATTGAAATTTCAATTTTTATTTCTACTCAGAGTGAGATCATAAGACCGGATAAATTGTTTTCATAGAATTATCTTAGCATAAATATGAAAGGAAAGCAAAGATTTTTTACAATTTTTACTTTAGGATTGCTTTCTGCTATGGGTGCTTTCTCTATAGACATGTATTTGCCGGGCTTCCCGGATATTGCTAAAGACCTCCATACTACCGTTGCACATATCACACTTTCCATTACAAGTTTTTTTATTGGCATCTCTGTTGGCCAAATGATCTATGGCCCTTTGCTTGATAAATACGGAAGAAAAAAACCTTTGTACGTTGGGCTGGTAGTATATTTGCTTGCATCTATTAACTGCGCCTATGCGCCAACTGCCAACGCGTTAATAGGGCTAAGATTTGTACAGGCATTAGGTTCCTGCGCAGGTATGGTGGCTTCACGCGCATTGGTAAGAGATATTTTTCCTGTAAATGAAAATGCAAAAATATTCTCATTGCTAATGCTGGTACTTGCTCTATCGCCAATAGTAGCGCCAACTTTGGGAGGTTATATGACTTCGTTATTTGGATGGCAATCTATTTTTTTTATTCTCGCATCTATTGCAGGCATTACTCTTTTACTGGTTTATTTTAAATTGCCCCAGGGTAGAAAACCCGAAACTTCTCTTTCGTTGCTTCCTCGATACATTATTAATGAGTTTTTAGAAGTAGCCAAAGTTCCCCAATTTTATACCTATGCATTTGCCGGCGCTATTGCTTCGTCGGGATTATATGCTTACATCGCAGGTTCGCCATTTGTGTTTATGGAATTATATCACGTGTCTGAAAAACAATACGGATGGATATTCGCGTTTGTTGCAATGGGTTTGATCACTGCCAGCCAGGTGAACAATCTTCTGTTAAGAAAATATTCCAGTGAGCAAATTATCAAAGTAACATTATTCTGTCAGACTTTGACAGGAATTGCTTTGGTTATTGGAACATGGTTTCATCTGTTAGGATTGTATACTACCATTTTTCTGATCTTGATTTTTTTGAGTACTCAGGGATTTGTTTTTCCAAATTCATCAGCGCTCTGCCTTGCTCTATTCATTAAAAATGCAGGAACAGCTTCTGCGTTAATGGGCGCTTTACAACTCGGTATTGGCGCAGTTTCTACAGCGTTGGTAAGCATTTTGGCTAATGGCACTCCTATGCCAATGGCTGCTGTAATGTGTGGATGCGCGGTAAGCAGCTTTATAGTTTTGCTGATTGGCAGAAAATTCATTGCCGCCTAATCCCTCAATCGGATGGGATGGAGAACATTAAAAAAGATAACAGGATCTGATTAATTTAAGAATGGGAGAAAGTAATACTCTGCGCATACCTGAAAATATTCTCCGGGTCATATTTACTTTTTACTTTTTGCAAACGACTATAATTTTCTCCATAATATGCGCCTTCCCAATTTTTTAAATTGATATCAGGATAGTTTCTATATTGTTGCTTAATTCCGTTGTCATAAAATATTTGCTGCACTTCTTCAAATGCTTTTATCATTTTATCTGTCTGTGATGCCTGTCGCCAGTAGGTTTGTAATTCGGATAAATAATTTTGTCCACGATGCGAATAGGAAGAAACTTTTCCAAATCCGGGATCATCAATTTTTCCACCAAGCGTGTTTACCTGGTAGATCATATCGGGAGTATTACCTACTTTTTCTAAAACTGTTTCAATACAATTTCTAATGTCATCAAAGTTTTTGTAAAGGCCTGCTGAAGCATTTTTAAAATAGATAGGATTCTTTTCACCATAAAAAACTTTCACTGCTTGCGCTAATGGAGTTTGTTTTCCTGTGGTGGTTTTATCAACCAGGGAGGATAATTTATTAATAATTTTTTGAGCTTCTGCATTTTGCTTTTCACAATTGGTTAAAAGAATATAAAGCGACTTCCTATTGAGTACAAACGCTGAAAAGCATGATGGTGGCAAAGTTGCAGTGATTAAAAACCATTGTTCCAAAATATCTTTTGCTCTTTGTAAATTCACGTTTTTTATTTTGAACCGATGACTTTGCAAAAAATCCGGCGCATCATTTAAAGAGAATTTCATAGAAGTAATGACTCCGAAGTTTCCATTGCCACCGCCTCTGCATGCCCACAAAAGTTCCGGGTCCTCTTTTGAATTAATAATATTCCCTTTGCTATCTATCATAGTTATTTCCTGTAAGCTATCACATGTTAACCCGTATTTTCTGCTGAATAAGCCATATCCCCCACCAAGCGCTAATCCACTAATTCCTACATTTCCACACGATCCTGCAGGTATTATTTTATTTTTCGGAAGAATAGTATCATACAATTGGTAAAGTCTGCATCCCGGCTCAACAATAATAGTATTATCATTTTCCCAACTTACTTTATTCATGGATGACAGGTCAATTACCAATCCATCATTGTTGCAGGAAAATCCTTCAAATGAATGACCCCCGCTTTTAATACTGATGGGCAATTTATTTTGAATACCGTAAGTCACAGCCTGCGAAGTTTCTTCTGTTGAAGTGCATAGTGCAATTGCTGTAGGATATTTATCAATTCGTTTATTAAATCCTTTTCTTAAAATATCGTATTGGACATCGCCTTTTTTGTACAATTTAAAAGTCGGTTCAATTATTTTCTCAGGAAGTTTTATAACAATAGAATCCTTTTTAACACTTTCTTTCTTTACATCGGTTGTTGCAACTGAATTATTATTTCCCAACCCGCAGGAATTGAGATATATACAGGCCCCGCTCATTAAAGAGAGCTTGATAAATTCATTTCGTTTTATTTTTTTTGGAAATGGCATGAAGCAATTCAATTATAATAACACTAATAAACCAATTAACTAATTAACCAATAAACCAATAAACTACTCCTCTCTCGTAAAATTCAAATCCTGGAAATCAAAACTAAAATCTGTCACTGGAGAAATGGGCTTCATTTTTATTGCATTTGGTTTCCCATTATAATCCAAATCAAACATTACATACGCGTCAGCATCCATACTTCTATCGTTCCATTTTACAATAAATGTATTTCCTTTATAAACAAACATTTCACCACTCAGGCGCGGAGAATTTTTTGAATCAAACCAGGGCTTTCCGTTTTTTACAGAAATTACCACGTCGCCAAACCAGGGATCCCTATAGGTTCCTTCGTACATACTGATATCTGTTGTCGATTTATTTTTTTGTTGTTCCGCATTAATATCAGCCCAAATTTTATCGGTTATATTTTTTGCTTCAGCGTCGCCCTTTACAACAAGATCATGATATTGTTGTACTCTGTCTTTTCCTTTTATTCCATAATAACTGTCTTTTATAGTATTAGTAATAGCAGCGAAAGCCGCGCCGGACTCTTGATTGGTGAAAACGATAATCCCTAATTTCAATTCGGGTATTAACGTTACCTGCGTTACTATTCCTGCCAGGCCACCCGTATGCGTAGGCACTTTATATCCCATTTCATCACTCAAAAACCAACCTAATCCATACGAAGCAAAATGAGTATTGTAAGTTGTCTCGCCATGCACCGGAATAATAGTTTGCGGCGTCCACATTTCTTCATGTGTTTTTTCAATTAATAACTGATTTTTTAAATCTTCACCATATTTTCCATTATTCATTTGCATGATAATCCATTTGCTCATATCATGAACACTACTGTAGATGCCACCTGCAGCATCGGCAACATACTTCCAGTCGCGGTGGATTACCTGCACTTTCCCATTTACTGGCGCATGTGGATCTATCACATTTTCTTTGCTTTTTAAAAGATCGTAATTGGGCGCGCTCTCTGTCATTTGTAAAGGATCCATTATTTTAGTTTGAATAAAATCTTCCCACTTCATTCCCGAAACTCTGGCAACTACTTCCCCGGCTACTATATACATTAAATTATCATAATCATATTTTGTTCTGAAATCAGAAACCTGTTTTAAATATCGCAGGTTATGAATGATATCTTTTAAAGTAAATGTACTGCTGTCAGGCCAAATCATCAGATCACCCGCGCCCAGGCCTAATCCGCTTCTGTGAGTGAGCAAATCGCGAATAGTAAAATCTTCAGTAACATAAGGAGCATATAATTTGAATTCAGGAATAATATCGGTAACTCTATCATCCCATTTTAGTTTTCCTTCATCTACCAGTATACCCAGGGCTGCTACAGTAAAGGCTTTGCTGTTAGAAGCAATGCCAAAGCGGGTATGTTCGTTCATCTTTTGCATCGTGTTCAGTGAAATAACTCCATATCCCTTCTCATGAATGATTTTCCCATCTTTTACCACTGCTACGGCTATGCCAGGCACATCAAATGTTTTCAAAGTTCTTTCAACCAATGCATCTATTTGTGGAGAAGTAATGGGTTGTGCATAAATCAAAAAAGTAAAAATGAACAGAATAAACGTAAACAGGAAGTGTTTGAAATTTTTCATTTTTTATTTTTTTTAGAATGAATAATGTAAGTCATTAAAAAGTTTATAAAAATAAGTTTTGCATTTTTAACAGAGCAATCAATTTTTCACTTTCATTATTAAAACATCGCACTTAGTAAATCATCGGTAGTCATATTGTGAAAGTACTTACCGATTTGATATTGATCCAAAACTTTCCGGATACCGTTTTCTTCGTGCGGTGTATTTTCCAAAACAGTTTCTATATCAGAAATATCTTTCTCATTAAAAAAATCTCCATAGATCTTTACTTTTTTTATGATGCCTTGTTGTACATCTAGGTTCATTTCCAAAGTACCTCCACCGGTTCTGATACTTTTCCTGAAATTATAATCCGGAGATTTACCGTAGTTCCATTCCCACATTGCATACTTTTCATCACGTATTTTTTTTATTGCTGCCAGGTCCTTTTCGGTAAATTCATAAAGCACACAATCATCATGAGTAGAGATAATATGATCCATTATTTTCTGAGTGAATTCTTCGAGTGTAATAGGAACTTTTAAATGATCTGAAATGTTGGTAACCCTTTTTGGTACAGACTTAACCGCTTTGTCGGAATATTTTAAGGGATTTATTTTTAATGCGCCACTAACATTTTTCATTTCTGAAGTAAATAATAATGTGCCATGATGCAGCACTTTATTCTTAAAAACATGTTCAGCATTACCCGAGAACTTTTTACCCTCAATGGTGAGATCGTTCCTTCCTTCAAATCTTGCATCTACTCCAAGGACTTGTAAGACTTCAAGAATGGGTAAGGTGTATTTTTTAAAATCAACCATTTCTGTATTCTCCCCGGATTTGGTAAAAGAATAATTCAAATTTCCCATATCATGATAAACCGCTCCGCCACCGGATAGGCGCCTCACTACTTTAATGTCGTGGTCTCTTACATAATCAATGTTTATTTCTGCTAAAGTATTTTGGTGCTTTCCTACAATGATGGCATTATCGTTTTGCCAGAGCATAAAACAATCTTCCTTAATGTTTCTAAAAATATATTCGTCCGTTGCAATATTGAAATAGGGATCAGTAGAACGATGATGGATACAAAGCATATTTGGTTTTGTCCAAATTTAGTTCACATTTAATAAACCAAAAATCGAAAATAATTTTAAGGTAGAAATGTTTCTTAATTAGAAAAAGCTATTACTCCACAAGAGTTCTTCGGCAGTAAACGAACAAATAATGAAGTTTTCCGAATCAATTTTCATTTGGCCACTGGTTGATACAAAATAAAACCGGCATTTGTTGATCAACAAACGCCGGTTTTGAAATTAAAAAATTTTTATCATGACTTTGATTATCCTTTCCAAACATTATCGTCCGGTGTATAATCCATAAAAATACCACCATCTACTTCAACTGATTTAATAATTTTCTTTGATGAGATTTTAAACAATTGTTCTTTTGAGTTTTTCTCCCAGATGGCCGGGGTTTCATGCAGCATTGCTATTTGGCCATCTGCATAAATGATTTTTATATCAAACGGAATGGCAAAGCCTCCAACGTTTTTTACCTTTACAGTATAAAAATCTTTTTCTCTTTGAACCGTATCAATTTTTAAGTCAATATAATTATTTGTAAAAAACCAGTTATTAAAAAACCAATTTAAATTTTGCCCGGAGCCAGTACTCATTGCATTAAAATAATCCCATGGAATCGGGTGTTTTCCATGCCACTCATCCATGTAATGATGTAATGCTTTTTTGAACGTCGCATCGCCCAGCATATCTTTTAAGGCGAGATAACTTAAGGATGCTTTGCCATAAGAATTATTGCCATAGCCCGCACCGCTTACCTGCGTTGACATAGTGATGATTGGCTGATCCTCTTCTGCAGAAGGATCATGAATATAACGATTAATCCTAAACATTTTGTAAACAGAATCTTCATGCGCTTTTCCGTTTTCATCCACACCTATCAGGTATTCAAAAGTGGTAGCCCATCCCTCATCCATGAATGCATATCGTTTTTCGTTAGTTCCCATGTAAAAGGGAAAATAAGTATGTGCTATTTCATGATCCTGTACCATTTGAGCAAACTTGAAACCTTGATTGCCAAACCTCCTGGTATCACTGACTGTAGCATCATTAACCATCATAGGATATTCCATATCTGCATGACCCTGAAACGCAGTCATTTTTGGAAATGGATAAGAAACTCCGGGCCATTTTGTAGAAAAATATTGCAAAGAATTCTGTGCCCATTTTACTGAATGATGAAAATCTTCTGCGGTATCATTATAAGCAGCCTGTATGCTCGCCCTACGATTATCTTTTGAGTCAACCAGGGCGCTGGAAGCATCCCAAACATAATTTTTACTAACAGCATAGCAAACATCTGTGATGTGATCAGCAGAAAATTTCCAGGTGTTCCAATCATTTTGAAGTGTTACTTTATGTTGTTGCATTTCATTAAAATCTGCAATATGAATTACATCATTAGAAGTATAGGAATCTTTCAAACGCTTTGCTATACCAGGTTGTAATACTTCATCTGCATTTAAAAGATCACCGGTAGCCCACACTACATAATCTTTGGGAACTTTTATAGATAATTGGTAATCATTAAAATCATTATAAAATTCCTGTCGAAGAGTGTGTGGCAAAAAATCCCATCCATTGTAATCATCATAAACTGAAACACGTGGATAACTGTAGGCAACATAAAAAGTGGTGCTATCTACTTGTCCTTCGCGGCCATCCTGTTTTGATAATGGATAATTCCATGCAATATTTAATTGGGCAGATGAATGAGGTAGCAAGGGTTGTTTTAACCTAACCGCAGCTACGGTTCCCCAATTTTTACTGTCAATATTATAGTTTTCACCATTTACGGAGAAAGAAGTAATATCCAGCCCGGTTGTAAAAAAATTATCATTTACTTCACTACCCCTTGGTGATTCAGGTTTGTGTACATTATTTACAAAACGAATAGCCAGAATTTTCAAGGTGTCAGGACTATTGTTGGAATAAACAATCTGCTCAACGCCTGATACGACCTTGGTTTCAGGAGTTACTGTTTCTTCAATATTATATTTCCCTCCATTTTGCCAATAATTGATACCCGGGCTTCCATCTAAGGTCCTGGTACCATTTTTAACCGCAATTTGAACGTTACGCGGCATATACAACTCTTGCGCACTTAGAAAATTTACGCCGGTAAAAAAAAATAATGTTGACAATAAAATAAACCTTTTCATAAAATCATTTTCTGTTTTTTGAAGAATAAAAGTATGAAAGCAAAATTGAAAGAAAGGAAATATTTTATGAATGGCTCATGTTTAAAGCTGATTTCCCCCCGGCAACGCTATTTCTTTTTCGACGGGACTTTATCTCCTTCTTCTCGTGCCTCTGATAATCCAATGGCAATTGCTTGTTTGGGATTGGTAACTTTTTTATCACTACGGCCACTTTTTAATTTGCCCTCATGCATTTCATGCATTGTCTTTTCTACTTTTTTTTGTGATGCTTTTGAATACTTTGTCATGATATAAAAATTTAATAATAAACAATAATCAAAGTGTAATAAATATTATGCCGGATTTTCTTAAAATTCAATTTACCGGCAAATTTTTATATGTTACCAGGGACAATAATTCCAAATGCAGCAGCAAACGAACAAATAAACGGTATTTTCACTTAGTCCTTTTTATATATCCCTGACTATTGGATCTTTTTCAACAAAATATTTCATTGCAAAAATGATTAAAGAAATCTTTTAAAAATTTGGACGAGGATCGTAACGAGAATACTAAAAACAATCATCGTTGCTAATGGAAAATAAAAGCGAAAATTCCCTTTTTCAATTCTTATATCTCCCGGAAGCCTGCCTACCCATTTAAAATAATCATGAAAAAAATAAATGATAATGCCAGCCAGCACAATGATCAATCCAACGATCAAAATATATTTTCCGGTTTGCTGATCCATTTAAAAATTCATTTTTTTATTTTTTCAATATGACCCGAAAATGAAATTGGATCCCTGTTGGTGTTTACCACATTGAGATTGGCATTGCCATTATCAAAAATATTGAAATACAATTGCTGCACCGATGAATAGTCATTAGGCTTTATGAGGACATCCCATTGGTTTGTATTTTTAGGATTTACGTTGTAGGAGAAATTGGTAGAAGTAAATTGAATGCCTCCTTTCGATAGATCCATTGGAGCCTGGAAAGCCTGTCCAAAAAAAGGCAGAAAACAGGTAAGGCTGTCCTTTTTAACCACCACATCATAGCTGGAGGTAAGAAATCTGGTACTCCCACGCAAGGGAGTTACTCTGTCTGCTACAAACACAAACTGTGATGAATTGACCATACCCTTTATATCACCGAAACTTAATTTTACCGCCCTTTTTGAAGAAGAACATTGTGAAAATACAAAGGAAAGTAAAAATGCAACCAACAGATATGGAACGAATAAATAAATCTTTTTCTTTTTCATAATCTTTTTTATGAAATGTGCTGCAAATATTGCACCCGAAATTATGATCAAATTGTGAAATTTCGAAAAGTGTTATTTAATCGAGGGAACCTATTTTTTTACTTTGCCATAATAAGAAAATTAAATCAGTTGAAATACATTGATCCATAAATAATAGTAAAATAAATTAAAATCTTTATTATTTATTCCTTTACTGTTCCATGGCAATAATTCATTCATATAGCCGTTTTTGTTTCAAAAAATACAATCAACAAAAATTCATTTTAATTAGTACACAAGTTTTTTACTTGCATGGAAATACCTTTTATTTATTCACAAAACTAACAATCATCAAATGAAAAAATTTGTATCCATATTAATTGTAATCGTAACTGTCATTTTGTTTTCGTCCTGCAGCAAAGACCAGAATCCTCAACCTGCCAATAATGCCAATAAAATAAAGAGTTATACAGAAACAGTTAATTCTACTTCACTTGGCAATTCTACAACTACCTTCAATTTAAATTATGATAATAGCAACAGAATCATAAGCATTTTATCAACATTATCCACTGGCGATAAATTCTTATTCACTTATCCTTCTTCAAATACGTTTTCTATGGATCTTTATGTTTCAGGTTCATTGTCTGTACACGAAGATTATTTTCTCAACAAAAACTCTCTCTTTGATAGTACATACAGTATAACGATACCCAGGATACTACTACTGAAAAATATTTTTATAATTCGGATAACCAGTTAATACAAATGAATGAATACGATTATGATCCAAATCCGGTATTATCGAATGTTACCAATTATACTTATGATACTAATGGAAATCTGGTAACAACTACGGATACTGACAATGAGGTAGATTCCTACGAATACTATTCTGACCTTGTCAATATCATGCCTGTGATCATTCCCGGGCAAGGCACTCCTCAAAAAAG
>Ga0208589_1000293_pt1 | contig 24077 bp, 27 predicted proteins | sample NGESurshal092012_2_FD_184486 | JGI IMG/M metagenome (GOLD analysis project Ga0208589, IMG submission 184486) | Arctic peat soil microbial communities from Barrow, Alaska - NGEE Surface sample F53-2 shallow-092012 (SPAdes) | ecosystem: Environmental > Terrestrial > Soil > Wetlands > Peat ...
CGTTGCCCGCACTCGCGCCTCGATCAGCGAGGTTCAATCCGGCCGTGCCCAGCTCGGCGATCAGGCGTGTGCCGAATGCTACCGCCTCGGCCAGCCCGCCACTGAGCAGCGGACCGAGTCCCGGCACCCGCAGCGGGTGCACATTGAGGCTGCCCAGCACAAAGCCCGCCCCCGCCGCCGCACCGACCGTGGCCAACGGATGCCCGTGACTGCGCGCCAGCAGCGCCGCGGCCGGCGTGCTCAGCTCGCGCCGCGCCGTGCCCATGCGCGCCTGCGCCAGACGAACTTTCGCGACATGGTTGAAAATGCTCATGTCCGACCCTCTCCCTCGCGCCCCTGCTCGCGCTCGACCTGGTGTTCGGCCTTGCGCATCGTGTCATGCAGCATCGCCCTCCACTCGCCGCGCGTGACCGGCAGGCTCATCCAGTGCATGCAGCGGCGGAACAGCAGGATCGAACCGAGCAGGAACAGCGCCTGCAGCACGCACAGCGCCAGCATGGCCCACAGCCACGAACCGAACCACTTGGACAGCAGCAATCCGGCGAACGCGAGCAAGCTCAGGCCCAGGCCCACGCCGGCCACGGTCGCCGCCAGAGCGGCCAGCAGCATCCATGAGACGGCGCTGCGCGCCAATCCCAATTCCGCCGCCAGCAAATGCAATTGCGCGCCGAACAGATGCTTGACCGCGCGGCCGAGCTGGCCGATTTCGGTCAGCAGCCCAGACGACGACGGCGCCGGATCCGGCGCCGTCGCTCTGGGCGAGGGTTCATCAGTCTGATGCTGCATTCCGTGCCCCGGCGTAATGTCGCTCAGCGCCGCAGTATACGGCCGAGCAGCCAGCCGGCACCGAGTGCGATGGCGACCGACTGCACCGGTTTCTCGCGCACGTAATCGCGTGCCTGCTCCAGCCATGCATCGGCGCGATCCATCGTTTCATCGTAAACCTCGCGACTACGCTCGCTGATTTCAGCCGCCTTGTCGGTGGCGCGGTTGGCGGCGCCGGCAGCCTTGTCGGTGGCACTGTGCAAGCCTTCCTCGACGCGATCGGCGGCGCGATCCACCGCATCCTTGGTGCTGGCCACCGCGCTTGAGGTAGCCTGCTTGATGCGCTCGGCGTTTTCGTCGATGCGATTGCTGGCGAGCGACTCGGGGTTTTGTACCTGCTTGTTCATTGCATGCTCCGGAAAGGACTGACTGTCGTGCAAGCTGTGCGGAAACGCACGGCCATCAAACGCTGCGGCGGAAGAACGCGATGATCGCCAGGATCAGGAAAACGACGAACAGAATCTTTGCGATGCCGGCCGCGGCACCTGCGATACCGCCAAAACCGAGTACCGCGGCAATGATGGCGATGACCAGAAAAACCAATGCGTAGTGAAGCATGGTGGTGTCCTCTTGAATGAATGCCGGACGTGGCCGAAGCGGCCACGTAGCGCCATTCACCCACAGACCACGACATGCCGGTGTGAAGAGAGTGGGTACCGCTGTGCACACAGCGGCGACGTTTGCTCAGCCCGACAAGGCCGGATTGAGGCTGTAGGTGCCGATGACCTCCGCCACGGCCAGCAGATGACCGGCCATCGCCGCACGCAGTTCGGCCAGCGAGAAGCCCTCGGCCAGCGCCAGCGTGGCCACGTCCAGCGCGCTCACGCGGAAATGGTAATGGTGCAGCAGCGCGTCGTTCCACGGCGGACACGGGCCGTCGTAGCCGAGATAGGTGCCGGCCATCTGCGCGTCGCCGGCAAACCAGCCGGTGTAGTCATTCACGCCCTGCACACTGCCGGGCGGCCCGAACGGTTCGCGCTTGCCGCGCGCGGTGATCTCGTCACTGCACGCACCCGCGGCCAGTTCGCCGCATTCCAGCGGGATGTTCGCCATCAGCCAGTGCACGAACTCCACCCGCGGCAGGTCGGCCGGCACCGTGCGGCCTTCCTGGTTCACGTCATCGCCACGACTGGGCACATCCGGATCGATGCAGGTCAGCACGAACGAGCGCGTGGCCGCCGGCGCATCCTTCCACGCCAGATGCGGACTCAAGTTGTCCGACAGCGCGAACGGCGCGGCGCGCTTGCCGAACGCGAATTCGGCGGGAATCGGCTGGCTGTCCTGGAAGCTGTCACTGCGCAGTTGCATGGGTATCTCCCGTCAAGAGTCGGAACGTGTTGATTTTTAGCTTGTCATTCCTGCGCAGGCAGGAATCGCTTTACAAAAAAAGCGAAGCTGGTCATCCGGTCACAGAATAGTGGGGTAAAGATCACGCCATTCAAGATTCTCGCCTTCGATCAGGCGCACCTTCCACGCACACGCTTCCACTTCTTGAGCGTCTTCTCCCGCAGGATCGCCAGCTCCATCGTCGGGTTCGTACCACACCAGCATGTGCATGCGGATGAAAGGCGAAGCTAGCCCCGCCGGGATGAAATGCCGGTAGACACGGTTGCCTGCGCGACATCGGGCAGGTCAATCCCCACGCAGCATGACGCCGCGCCTTCGTGTGTCTGCAGGCCATTTCCTCTCCACCGTGCACGTTTCGGCGTAATCTTGGATGTCACCATCCTCGGGAGGTCGAACCATGTTCCGCCATACCTGCAAGTTGCTCATCCTGCTGACCGGCACGTTGCTGCTCCCCGCGCTCGCCAGCGCCGCCGATACGCCATCAGCCGACAGCACCACCGCGGCGCTGCAGCAAGCGGTGAACGGCCATCAGCGTTCGGCCGCCAACCAGGCGCGCGATCAATACCGTCACCCGGTCCAGACCCTGCAATTCTTCGGCATCCAGCCAAACATGACGGTGATCGAAATCGCGCCCGGCGGTGGCTGGTATACCGAAATCCTCGCGCCGTTCCTGTACGCGCACGGTCATCTGATCGAAGCCGCGCCGGCGACGGCGACGAAGTTCAGCGCCAAGCTCAAGGCCGATCCGGCGGTATACGGGCATATCGAAAAGATCGTCCCGTTCGCGCCACCGGCGCAGGTGAATCTGGGACCCGACAACTCGGCCGACATGGTGCTCACGTTCCGCAACACGCATGACTGGCTCAACCACAGCCCGACCACGCTCGATGCGGTGTTCCAGGCCGCGTTCAACGTACTCAAGCCCGGCGGCGTGTTCGGCGTCACCGAACACCGCGCCAAACCATTCGCCGACGCCGTGGACAGTGGCAAGGCGCTGCACCGCCTTCCCGAGGATTACTTGATCGCGCTGGCTCTCAAGACCGGCTTCCGCGTGGCCGGCGTATCGGAGATCAATGCCAATCCGAACGACCCTGAAGATATCAACGTGCACCGCCTGCCACCGGATCTGGCCGGCCCCGACAGCGAGCACGCGAAGATGAAGGCGATTGGTGAGTCGGATCGGATGACGTTGCGGTTTGTGAAGCCGTGAGGGATGGCTTGGATGTGAATAGGGTTATGTCGCTTCAACTCCCGCCCTTCCACCTTGCCTTTCCCGTGACCTCGCTAGCCAACGCCCGCGCGTTCTACGGCGACCTGCTCGGTTGCCCCGAAGGCCGCTCCAGCGACAGCTGGGTGGACTTCGATTTCCACGGTCACCAGATCGTGGCGCACTTGGCGCCGGAAGAAGCGTGCGCGGTGGCGGCACACGATGTGGACGGCGACGACGTGCCGGTGCGCCACTTCGGCGTGGTGTTGTCGATGGAAGCGTGGCAGTTGCTGGCCGAGCGGCTGCAAGCGGTCAACGCACGCTTCGTGGTGGAACCGCATATCCGCTTCAAGGGCCAGAGCGGCGAGCAGGCCACGATGTTCCTGCTTGATCCCTGCGGCAATGCGCTGGAGTTCAAGGCGTTCGCAGATCGCGCGCAGTTGTTCGCGAAGTAGCGCCGCTGAAACGACGACGATGGAAGCGGAAGATTTGCCGAAGCTGGCAAACGGGCGGGCGAGAAACCCCCGACGTTACGACGACAACGCCTGAGCCAGCGTCTTCATTGGAATGAACATTCGCCCGCTGTTGGTCTGCAAACGCAGAAAGCCATGCTTTCTGTAGAACGCCGATGCAGCGTCATCGATGGGGTCCACGATCATGGCGTAGGCAGCCACAGGCGAGGCGATGATGGCCGCGGCGGCGACCATCAGCAGGGCACTCCCCAAACCGTTGCCCTGATACGTTACATCGACGGCGAGTCGGCCCAGCAATGCCGCGGGAAGGTGCTCGTGCCGGGGAAGCTTCTTCACCAGTTCGTCCGGGAGACAGGCGCGATCCACCCGACTCGCGGATAGCGTGTAGTAGCCGACCACGGCACCTGCCCGGGCATCGATCGCGACGACGCATTTCGCGATAAAGCGCTTGACGTCTTGGCTCGCCTGTGTCGCGAGGTAACGCGTCAGGATTTCGTTGCCACAATCGAAGGCCTCGATCGGCTGGATTGCACGATCGAGATCTTCGAAACGAACTTTCAACCCGCTCACGCCGAGGTCAGCTCACGGTATCGCCTGACTGCGGATTTCAGCGCTTCGTTCGGCTTCGGGGGGGCCAGCAAGGCGCTTGCAAAACGGCGTGCATCTTCCATCCCCAGAGTGATCACGGAAGCATCCTTGATGACTCGTTCGGCGGCCTCAACCGCGCTGTCGACAAGGAAGTCCGTCATGCTGCGGCCGCGCAAGCTGGCCGCATGTTGAAGCAGGGCTTTCACCTGATCGTCCAGCCGCACGCCCAGACGGGCCTGCTTGGGCGCGGCAGTCTTGCGCTTGGGCACCTGCACCGCGGGCTTTGTTGCCGTCTTTACCTTGATGGACTTCCGCGAGACCTTGGTCAGCGTGCCCGTCTGGGGGCTGGAAGACGATGATTTTCTGGAAGCTGCGGTCATGGGTTATTCCCTGCCATGTGTACGTCTATTCGACGCACATTGTATCATCAATACCCCTCACGAACAGGATCGAGGTCGATGGAAGCAGAAGACCTGCCAAAACTGGTAAGCGTGCGCATGCCTTACGGCAAGTACCAGGGCCGGCTGATCGCCGATCTGCCCGGCGCGTATCTCGCATGGTTCGCGCGCAAGGGATTTCCGCCTGGCGAGCTGGGTCGGCTGCTGGCCTTGATGCTGGAACTGGATCACAACGGCCTGTCGTCGCTGCTGGAGCCGCTGCGCCAGCGCTGATTGCCCAACGCCCGCGCAACGAGCGCCCGTGTATAACGGGTTTGCGCGGCATGCCGCGTTGATCTTCCCGCCCGGTTTCCGCTGACGGAATGATCGTTTCCCGTGTCTGGTCGAGTTCAGCGTGCGCGCGTTGGGCAACTTCGTGTTTCCGCGCACGACCCAGGCCAGCGATGTCCACCCGATCCGATGAGTTCGACAGCGCGGCGAGCGCGCTCGCCGTGGATGGCTGGTGCGTGTTGCCGGGCCTGATGTCGATGGCACAGACGCTGGCATTGACGACCGAGTGCGCGGCAATGCACGACGCGCAAGAGTTGGTGCCGGCACGGGTCGGCGCCGATCGCAGCCAAACATTGCTGCGCGGCGACAGCACGCATTGGTTTGAATCCGATGCGCTGAGTGCGCCGCAGCAGGCATTTGCCGATCGCATTGACGTATTGCGGATCGCGCTCAGCCGTGCGCTGCTGCTCGGGCTGGTGGACAGCGAATCGCATTACGCGGTGTATCAGCCTGGCGCCGGTTACGCGCGCCACCTCGACCAGCTGCGCGACAACGATGCGCGTGTGGTATCCGCCGTGTTCTACCTCAACGATACATGGCAGGAAGCCGAGGGCGGCGCGCTGCGATTGCATCTTGCCGACCGATCGCATCGCGACATCTATCCGCACGCCGGCACGCTGCTGCTGTTTCTCTCGGCACGGTTCGAGCACGAAGTGCTGCCGGCCACGCGCAACCGCATGAGCATCGCGTGCTGGATGCGCCAGCGGGTAATCGGTTGCACCGTGTAGGAGCGCACCTTGTGCGCGAACGCCGTGTGGGAACGGCTTCAGTCGCGATGATCTGGCTGGTCTTCCAAAAGGCTATCGCGACTGAAGTCGCTCCCACAAAAGCATCGCGCACAGGGTGCGCTCCTACAGCGGCGCTCCGAGCAATTCGATTTCGGCCAGCGCGGTCGACGCGTTGCCTGCCGATGGATCAAGTCGCAACCGGTAATACGCATATCTACCCGGCTTGTGCACGGCAAAGGCGCGCGTCTGCCGCGGCCACGCAAACAGTTCGTGCTGGCGCGTATCCAGCGTGTGCCAGTGCTGCCCATCGTTCGATCCCTGCAGCTGCCAGCGCGAGGGTGCCGGCGCGCTGGCGCCCGAGGTGAGCGTGAGCGTGGCCACCCGTCGCGGCTGCGGGAAATGCCAGGTCACGCTGGGATGCGACCCCGGCAGCGTGGCTTCGGTGGTGGCGTCGTGGTCGAACAGCGCGGCCAGTTGCGGGATCGCGGGTGTGCTGCTGGCCTCGCCGTGCTCAACGCCGACCAGATCGCGCAGTGGCTGCGGCTTGCCCTGCGTGGTGAGCGACGGTGGCAACGCGGCTTCGTCACTGCCCCAGCGCGACGGTTGCGGGCCCATCACGAAATCGAGCGTGGCGCCCTGTGCCAGCAACGCGTGCGGCAGGGTCAGCTTGTTCCATGGCTGGCCGTTGACGCGCAGGCTCTGGATGTAGCGGTTGCTGTCGCTGACGGCAGGTGCGTCGATCACGATGTGCCTGCCGTTCTCCAGATGGATATCCATGTGCGGGAAGTACGGCGCGCCGATCACGTATTCGGGCGTGCCCATGCGCAAGGGATAGAAGCCGGCGGCGCTGAACACGTACCAGGCAGACATCTCGCCGTTGTCTTCATCGCCCAGATAACCCTGGCCTATCTCGCTACCGACGTACAGGCGCGACAGCACATCGCGCACCTTGTCCTGCGTCTTCCACGGTTCGCCGGTGTAGTCGTACATGTAGATGATGTGGTGCGAGGGCTGGTTGCTGTGGCCGTACTGGCCCATGCGCACGTCGCGCGCCTCCAGCATCTCGTGGATCGGCTCGCCGTAACTGCCGACGTGGAACACGCCTGGCGTGGCGAAGAACGCATCGAGTTTGGCCGCAAGCGCATCACGACCGCCGTACAGCGCGGCGAGGCCGGCGCCGTCCTGCGGCGCGTGGAACGCCATGTTCCAGCCATCGGTCTCGGTGTAGTCGCCACCCCATCGCAGCGGGTCGAAGTCGGTCTTGTCGTAGCGCCAGTGGCCAGCGGCATCGCGACCGACAAAGAAGCCGACCGCGGGATCGAACAGGTTGACGTAGTCGAGCGCGCGATTGCGGTAGTAGCGTGCGTCGTCGGCGTAATACGCGCCGTAGGGATCGTGCGGATCGTGCTGCGCGGCCAGTGCAGTGGCCAGGTTGCCGATCCCGAAGTCGTTGATATAGCCGTCCATCGACCACGACAGTCCTTCGTCCACGCCAGTGTCGGTGTAGCCGTTGAAGATCGAACGTTCCAGTCCCTTGCGCCCGGTGCCGGCCAGCGGGCTGACCACCGAGGCATCCTTCAGCGCGGACTGGTAGAACGAACGCACGTCGAAGTTGTGCACGCCCTTCAGCCAGGCATCCGCGAACGCCACATCGGCACTGGTGCCGACCATCAGATCGGCATAGCCCGGCGAGGACCAGCGCGCGATCCAGCCGCCGTCGCGGTACTGCTGCACGAAGCCGTCGATCATCACGCCGGCCTGCGTGGGCGTGAGCAGGTCATAGGCCGGCCACGCGGTGCGGTAGGTGTCCCAGAAGCCGTTGTTCACGTACGGCTTGCCGTCGACGATGCGCGCGCCGGTGTGAACGGGCGTGTTGACGCCGGTTGGCGCGGAGAACGGGCTGGCGTAGCGATAGACCGGATGTGCTGTGCTGCCGGTGTTCTCGTAGGCCTCGTTCGGATACAGGAACATCCGGTACAGGTTGGAATACAGCGTGGTCAGCTCGTCGCGGCTGGCGCCCTGCACGCTGACGATGCCGAGCAGCGCGTTCCACGCCTGCCAGGCACGCTGCTGCACGCTGTCGAAGCTGTCGCCCGGCGCGATCTCCAGCGCCAAATTGTGTTTGGCCTGATCAAGGCTGATCAGCGAGGTGGCGATGCGCAGATTCAGCACTTTCGCTTTCGTCGTATCAAAGCCGAGCCATGCCGCCACATGGTCGCGGCCCGCGCCGGTCAGTCGGCCACTGGCCTGCACCGGCTGATCCACCGTGCCGTAGAAGAACAAGCGCGTGGCACCGGTGGACAGCCGGCTCTTCACATCCGACCAGCCGCTGAAGCTGCGCGTCGCCGGATCGAGCGTGATGCCGCCATGGTCATCAATGTTGTCGAACAGCAGCTGCGAACGCGCGCCGGTGAAGCTGAAGCGGAACATCGCCGCGTGATCGGTTGGCGTGATCTCGGTGACGATGCCGTTGTCGAACGCGACGCGATAGTCATCGGCACGGGCGGTCTCGTGGTCATGGCTGAAGCTGAGCGAGCGTGCCGCGCGATCGAGCACCGGCACGCCATCGGGTTGCGCTTCCGGCATCAGCTGCAGGGTCTGGCGGTCGCCCATCCACGGACTCGGCTCGTGCGACAGCGCGAACGCCTGCACGCGCGGCCGGTTGTCCGCGCCGTTGTGCGCCTGATACTGATACAGCCAGTTGCCGCTGGCATCGGTCACCGGCGTCCAGAAGTTGAAGCCGTGCGGCAACGCCACCGCGGGAAACGTGTTGCCGCGGGAGTACTGACCGTTGGCATTGCTGCCGCGGCGCGTGTCCACGAAGTCCGCCGGTTGCCGGCGTGTATCAGGCGGCGCGGCACCGATGGGGAGGTCGTCGACGTAGCCGTCGAACGCGGCGCCCGGTCCGTCGTGGTCGAGCATGATCTGGCGGATTCGCCGTCCCGCTGCGACGCGACCGAGGTCGATCGCGATGAAGTTCCACTGATCCGGATACAGCGTGCGGCCGTCGCCCTGCGCGCGTGCCGTGGCGCCGATGCGGTGCTGGTCCAGCCCACCGCGCGTAGACAGCCGGCTGCCGTCGTCGAACAGCAGATCCACTGCGACATAGTTCGCTGGATTGCGCAGGTCGGCATGCACGCGCTGCGGAAAGATAAGATACGAAAGCTGCGTGTCGGCTCGCACTGCCAAGTCGACATTGAACAAGCGCAACTGCTGGCTGCCCGCCACGCTGCCGTGGTAGTGCAGCGAATGCAAACCGCTGAAGCCCACGTCGGGTTTGGCGTCGAGCGCCGCTTCCTTGCCCGGGCCGCCATCGACCTGCGCCGTGAATACCGCGCCGGCCGGTACGACCGATGATATGGGTTCGCCGGCTTCGAACGAGGTCTGGATGATGTCCGGACTCGACTGGGCCAGGGCTTCATCACGGATGCCACCGATCGCTCCGATCACGGCCACTGCGTACAGGCACAGGGTGCGCCACCATGCCGATGCCTTCATGTCGAATTCTCCGGAGCCATGCGCTGCTGTCCCATCCGAAAGGTTGGCGATCAGGCAATCAACGGGAAAGCCTGGATTTGAATCGATCTAAATCCATCCTGTCAAACCGCACTGCGGCATAAAAGCTGTCGGGGTCACTTATTGGCTGGCGGCTATTTGACGGTCGGCTATGGCGTTGAAGCGCGCGGCGATGTAATCGTCGCTGAAGCTGGTCATGCTCCAGTCGCGGATGAAACCGCAGTGGCCGCCGTAGCGGGCAATATCCAGTTCGATGCAGGGCGGCAGCTCAAGCTTCTCGAACGCACCGATCGGAATCACCGGATCGTCGCGCGCGGTGAGGATCGTGGCCGGGATCTGCATCGCGGAGAGCGCGTTGCCGGCCACCGAATAGCCGTCCAGATAGGCCTGCAGCGAATCAAAATCGGTGTGCCGCAATACCATGGCCTCGGTAAGGCCGCGCATGTTCTGCTTCAGTTCGGCCAGCTCGAAATAATGGTTCTGCGGAAAGGCCGCCTGCTTGGCGCGCAGCGAGTGCCGCCACTTGCGCATGAAGTACGCATGGTAAAACCAGGGTGCCTGCTGCTCGAGCGAGAACAGGCCTTCACCCGGATCGATGATCGGACAGACCGCCAATGCGTAGGACAGCGGAATGCCCAGGGATGGCGCCTCCACGGCCGCACGCAGTGCAAAGTTGCCGCCCAGCGAGAAGCCCGTCAACGCCATCGGATGGGTCGGCCAGCGCTGCGCGATGTCGCCCAGCGCATGCACCACTTCGTCGATGCGACAGGAATGAAACAGCGCCTCGTTGAGGTTGTAGCTGTCGCCGTGATCGCGGAAGTTCAGCCGGAAGATGTCCCAGCCGTCGGCGAGCAGGCGACTGCCGGTCTGCAGCACATAGGTGGAATCGACACTGCCTTCCCAGCCATGAAAAAGCACGGCCAGACCACGCGCCTGCGGCCGGGTCTTCTGCGCCGTGTAGACACCGCTGAGGCGTACGCCGCCACCGCCATCGACCACCACGGCTTCAGCCCCCTGCAACACTGTCCTGGCGGCACGCGGCAACAGGATCCGGCGCACGCCACTGGAGGAAAGCATGGTCTGGATGTGACCGCTGCGCAGCGGCCAGGTTGGCTGGAAGTCGGCGCCGCGCGGCAGGCTCATGCGGCGGCGTCACTCGCGATGCGGTCGTCCAGTGCGGCGCCAATGCGCTCGCGCGACAGCTCGGCCATGCGCCGACGCGCATCCGGCATGGACGGCACCGGCGCGAGGAAATGCACTTCCGCGTCCATCGGCGGCGCGCCCAGCAGACGCACGATGTTGTGCACGAAACTTTCGTCTTCGCGGAAGCCGGCGTCGATGATGCGTCGGCCGCCACGCGCAAAGCGCAGCGCCACCGGTTGCACCGGTACTCCGGCATCCAGCGCCGCCTGGAAGATGCGCGCGTGGAATACCTTGAGCACGCCGTTGTAGCCGCTGCCGCCCTCCGGAAACACCGCCACCGAGCGACCGGCCCGCAGTCGCTCGACCATCACCTGCATCACCGTGGACAGCGAATGGTTGCTGCCGCGACGATGAAAGATGGTGCCGCCCGTCGCGGCCATCCAGCCGACCAGCGGCCAGCGGGCAATCTCCGCCTTGGCCACGAAACAGGCGGCGCGCTGGCTGTGCAGCAGTTCAATATCGGTCCACGAAGTGTGATTGGCCACAAACAGCACCGGATCGGCGAGCGGCTGGCCAACCCGCACCGAGCGCATGCCGAAGACGCGCAGCAACTTGGTCGACCACCAGCGAATCATCCGATGCGCAAACGGCTCGCGGCCATCCTGCATCACCGCGTGCTGGTTCCAGCTGAGTATCAGCGAACACAGCAGGATGCCCACCACGATGTGCAGCAGCAACAACGGCACGCGCCACACATAGCGCAGTGGGCGCAGCGGGTCGTGCTCGGTGACGGTGGCATTGTCGTTGCTCATCAGTCCATTAGTTTAGCGTTACTTGGCATGGATGCCATGCGTCAGTGGGTGGCGTTCAAGCCACCTCTCTGGCGCCGTTGTGGGAGCACACGCCGTCATTTCTCCAGTTGCGCAAGCGGCAGCGACGGCGAGCGTTTCACCGTGCGCAGCACGAAACTGGAATTGACATCGGCGACGCCGGCGGCGTTCAACAGATGGTCGAGCAGGAAGCGCGAGAAATCCTTGAGGTCGGCCACATGCACGTGCAGCAGATAATCCATGTCGCCGGTCAGCGCATGGCAGGCCACCACCTCGTTCCAGCCGTTGACATGTTCGACGAAGCGCTCGATCGCTTCCGCTTCGTGCTTGCTCAGCTGCACCCGCACGAATGCCTGCAGGCCCAGGCCGACCGCCTGCGGATCGATCTGCGCCGCGTAGCCGGTGATGATCCGGTCCGCCTCCAGCCGCTGCAGCCGGCGCAGGCATGCCGATGGCGACAGGCTGACCCGCTCGGCCAGTTCGGCATTGGTGATGCGGCCCTCGCCCTGCAATACCGCGAGCATGCGCAGATCGGTGCGGTCGAGCGTGCTCATGCGCAAGATACCTCTCTCTCTGCGTTCATATGCGCAAGAATAGTGCACTAAAGAGCATGCTTCAGGCAACAAAACAACCTTCGTGTGGCGGATCGGCCTTATGCTGTGTCGGGTCACCTGAAGCCGTCCCGGAGCACACCATGGATACGCCACGCAAGATCGAACATCAGCAGACCGACCGCGGTTACGTGCCGGTGTACGCCACCGGCGTGGTGGAGCAGCCGTGGGCCAGCTACTCGCGCACCGACCACGAGGTGTGGGACACCTTGTTCAAGCGCCAGCGCGAGATGCTGTCCGGACGCGCGTGCAGGGAGTTCATGGCCGGCGTGGAGCGCTTCGGTCTCGGCGACGGCGGCATTCCGAAATTCACCGAGCTCAACAAGGTGCTCGGCGCCAGCACCGGCTGGGAAGTGGTCGCGGTGGAAGGCCTGCTGCCGGACGAGGTGTTCTTCGACCATCTGGCGAATCGCCGCTTCCCGGTCAGCTGGTGGATCCGCAAGCCCGATCAGCTCGATTACCTCAGCGAGCCGGACCTGTTCCATGACCTGTTCGGCCACGTGCCGCTGCTGCTCAACCCGGTGTTCGCCGATTACATGCAGGCGTACGGCCGCGGCGGCATGAAGGCGTTCGCGATCGGCCCCGAAGCGCTGATGAATCTCACGCGGCTATACTGGTACACGGTGGAGTTCGGCCTGATCAACACCGACGAAGGCATGCGCATTTACGGCGCCGGCATCGTCAGCTCCAAGGGCGAGTCGATCTACTCGCTGGATTCGCCCGCGCCGAACCGCATCGGCTTCGGCCTCGAGCGCGTGATGAGCACGCGCTATCGCATCGATACCTACCAGCAGACCTACTTCGTGATCGACGGCTTCGAGCAATTGTTCGAAGCGACCCATCCGGACTTCACCCCGATCTACGCGAAGCTGCACGAACTGCCCACGCACGCGGCCGGCGATGTGCTGGGCGATGACCACGTATTCACCCGCGGCACCCGCGAGGGCTGGGCGACGAACGCGGATACCTGAGCATCTCGCTCACGTGGCTGCGCGCCGTTGTGGCGCGTTCAACGCAAGCCCTCTACTCGATGTGCCGATCCCCGCTCAGCGCATGATCCCGGTATGGCCCAGCGAGTAACGCCCGGGTTGCGGCCAGACGGCAAGCCCGTGCGGCTCCATGCCGACCTTGATAGACCTGACCGCACCGGTCTTTGTATTGATCGCATAGACGACATCATCGAAACGTCCCGACAGCCACAGCATGCTGCCGTCGGCGCTGACATTGCCCATGTCCGGACTGCCGCCGTGCGGAATCGGCCAGTTCGCCACGACCTTGCGCGTCGCGAAGTCGATCACCGACACGCTGCCCTTGCCGTGGCGCGGCCCGTGGATGAGATTGGAGCCGCGGTTTGCCACATAAAGTTTCGTGTCATCCCGGCTCGGATATAGCCCGTGCGTGCCGACGCCGGTGCGGATGAAGCCGATCTTCGTGAAGCTGTCGCCGTCGACCAGGAAGACACCATCGGCCATCATGTCGGCGACATAGAACACCTTGCCGTCCGGCGAGACGCGGATGTCCTGCGGCATGCCCTTCTTGTCGAGTTGCAGATAGCCCACGACCTTGCGATGGACGAGGTCGATCTTGGCCAGCTTGCCGCCGAATTCGCAGGTGAACAGCGCGTACTTGCCATCGATCGAAAAATCGGCGTGATTGATGCCCTTGCACTCGGGCACGGAAAGACTCGATTTCAGCGCCATCGTGTGCGGATCGCGAAAATCCAGGCGCGCGCGCGTTTCCGCCACCACAATCGCTTCCTTGCCATCCGGCGTGAAATACATGTTGTAGGGATCGTCCACCGCGATCTCCTTGCCCGGCTTGCCGGTCTTCGGATCGATCGGCGTCAGGCTGCCGTCGGCATGGCCTTCGGCGTTGTTGGTGACCCACAGCGTCTGCAGGTCCCAGGAAGGCACGATGTGCTGCGGGCTGCGGCCGACCTTGAACCGATCGACCACCTTGTACGTCGCCGGATCGATCACGTAGACGTCATCCGAGCGCAGATTGGGCACATAGATCCGTGGCAATGCACCTGCCACGGCCGGACTGAAATGATTCGCCCCCGCTTCGCTGTACAGATTGCTGGCGTCCACCACGGGGGGCATGCCCGCGACGGTCGCCACGGGCAGTGCGGCCGCGGCGATGCAGGTGAAACCCAGGCCTGCCAGGGCAAGGCCGGCAGACGAAGCGAGCCGCAAGAAATGATGGAAACGTGGAGTCATGGGGAATTCGTTATCAGATAATGGGGAATGGGGTACGCGTCAGAGACCGGCGGCTGCATTATCGCCCAGCCGTGTCCTTCCTGAGGGCCGCGACCGTGCGCGACACGATCGCATTGACACCGAGCTGACCGAGTGCCGCGCTGGAACGACGCGGGTCGCCGCCGTAGACACCGTCCGCAGGACCGAGTTTCGGGCCGCTGCGCAGCCGATCCAGCCGTACCATCTGCGGCGCGACCGCAAGTTGCAATGAAGTGTCGGCGAGTCCCGCGTGCGTGCCGATCTCGTCATCGCGATAACCATGCTGGCGCAGGATCTGTGCGTAACCGTCCGAACTGGCTGCGTAGTATTCCGGCGGCACGAACGCGCGCGTCGTCGAGCCGGACCATGTCCTGTTGAGCCGGGCCACCACCCGCTTGAGATCGTTCTGATAGCCACCGTGGTCGCCCAGGAAGACGATGTTGCGGAACCCATGCACCGCGAAACTGTTCGCGGCGGACTCCAGCGTCTTTTCAAACACATCGTCCGGGATCGTGATGGTTCCCGGAAAGCGCATGTGCGCCGTGGGTGGTGCATAGCCGCCCTCCGGCACATAGGCGATGACCGGCGCGACGAGCGCATTGCCCAGCGCTTCAGCGATTTTCCGGGATAAAAATGCCGCGCGCACATTGTGCTTGCCCACCGCGACATCCGGACCGCTCTGCTCCGTGCCGCCGATGGGAATGATGATCGTGGTCTTGCCCGCCTGGATCTGCACGCGCAGCTCGGTCCAGGTGAGATCCTGCAGCAGCACGGTTTTCGGCGTTTGCGCAAAAGACGTCAGCGTGGCGACAAGCAAAATCGCCGATGCGAACGCTCGTCGCCATGGGTGATGCTTCATCGAAGGTTCTCGCGGGCAGGTGTTGCAGGGGTGTTGGCGGGTAAGGGGGAATACGTAACAACTCTACGCCTTATCCGGCTTTGTCCGCTTGAGCTCACTCACTTCCAGCACCTGCGCAATGCGCGCGCCATCCCAGCGATAGATCAGGTGCTGCGCCTGCACGCAGGGAGTGACCACGTCGGGATAGAACGCGGCGAGGCATTCGCCGCCGACGTGGCGGGCGCTGTCGTAGACGATGCCGTTGGAGCCGTCCGTGCGCAGTTCACGCGCCAGCGCGACGCTGGCGCCGTAGCTGTGCGGATCGTGCGCTGTGGGCCAGCCACCGCGCAGGTCGTGCAACTTGCTGTCGACGCTGGTGCGATAACAGCGCATCTCGAGGTCGCAGGCCGGCTCGGCGGTGGCGGCGAGAAACAACTCGCGGTGATACACGGTTTCTTCCACTGCGGTGGCGATGTTGTGCGCGGCGTAAAACACGCCCCAGCTGCCGTCGGAGAAACGACTTCCTGCGGGATTGATATGGGTGAACGCGGCCATCACCGGCGTCGAACCGGGGCCGCTGAGGCGGCGTTCCTTCGGCACCAGCTTCAGCGCGCCGGCCTGCTCGCGCAGGCGCGGATTGGTCAGCGCCTCGATCGCGAACACCGCATCGAGATCGGCCGCATCAGCGATGCGGTCAAACACGTCCACCGGTGGAAACCTGCTGGGTACGATACGCCAGGCCTGACTCCAGCGGATGCGTTTGACGGGCGGCGGGTTGGTCAGCATGGGAAGTCCAGGGAGCTCGGCTCTGGTGGGAGCGACTTCAGTCGCGATGCTGTTGGCTCTCAGGCTTCACTGACTGGAAAGCATCGCGGCTGAAGCCGCTCCCACAACAGCATCGCAAGCACGTGTCTCGCCAACCGCGACGTTTCGCACCACGTCGCTCAGCCGCGCTGCGCATCCAGATACTGGCGCACCACGTAAAGGTCGGCCACGTTGCCCGACAACATGCGTTCCAGTGCGGAGTGACCGCCGAACAGCGCTGCCTGGTTCGGCTTGTGCAGCCACGCATCGGCCTGTGCCGGATCGGGAAACAGGATCTGCAGCGCCTTCCAGATGCCAAGCAGATAGCTGATCCGCTCGATCACGTCGCGGCCGGGTGCGGCATCGCGCTCGCGCTTCCACTTGTAGAACGTGGATTCCGGCGGGTCGCCCAGCAGCTTGCGCTGATCGGCGATGCGCAGCTTCCATTGTTCGGCCAGAGCAAAGAACGCGCGCAGCGCCGGACCACCGAGTTCGCCGGCAGGAGCGGTTTTTGGCAGTGGTTGGGGCAGCATGGCAAAACTCTCCATATGAACCTTTACTGCATATTACTCCATATGGAAAGTATCGCGCAAATAGTGACCACTTCACCCATGGACCAAACTCCCGATCCGGGTATTCCAGCTACGGCGTCTTGCCATCCTTCGCGCAATCGCAACCGTAATCCGGCTCCGGCCCACCCTCGGCAATGAAGCGGTCGATGCGCTGCTCCAGCACCGGCAGCGGCACCGAGCCGGTGGACAGCACTGTGTCGTGGAAGTGGCGCAGGTCGAACTTCGCACCGAGCGCCTTTTCCGCCTTGGCGCGCAGTTCCCGGATCTTCAGATAGCCGAGTTCGTAGGACAGCGCCTGACCGGGCCAGCTGATGTAGCGATCCACTTCGTTGGCGATCTCGCGCGCGGACAGCGCGGTATTCACGGTCAGGTAGTCGATCGACTGCTGGCGGGTCCAGCCCAGGTGATGGATGCCGGTGTCGACCACCAGCCGGCAGGCACGCCACATCTGGTAGCTGAGGAAACCGAACTGCTGATACGGCGTCTGGTAGATGCCCATTTCGTTGCCGAGGTATTCCGAATACAGTCCCCAGCCTTCGCCGTAGGCGGAGATGTAGCCGTTGCGACGGAACGCGGGCTGGTCGTGATCCTCCTCGGCCAGCTCAAGCTGCAGTGCATGACCGGGATACGACTCGTGCAGGGTCAGCGCAGGCATGTTGTACAACGGCCGCGACGGCAAGTCGTAGGTGTTGACCAGATAGACGTCCGGACCGCCGCGGCCGGAGGTGTAGTAAGGCGCGATGTCGGCGGGCACCGGCTCGATGGTGAAGCGCTCGCGCGGCAGGTGCGCGAAGAACTTCGACAGCTGGCCGTCCACTTCCTTGGCCACCCACGCGCTGCGATCGAGCAGCTCCTGCGGCGTCTTCGCGTAGAACTGCGGATCGGTGCGCAGGAACTGCAGGAAGTCGGCGAAGCTGCCCTTGAAGCCGGTCTGCTTCATCGTGTCGAGCATCTGCGCATGGATCTTCGCCACCTGCTCGAGACCGATCTGGTGGATCGCGTCGGGACTCATGTCCAGCGTGGTGTATTCGTGGATCTGCTGGCGGTAAAACGCCTTGCCGTCCGGCAGCGCCTCGGCCGCCAGCGTGGTGCGCGCCTGCGGCACGTATTCCGTGCGGAAGAATGTGAGCAGCTTCGCGTAGGCCGGAATCACGTCGTCGCGGATGCGCTGCAAGGCCTGACCCTGCAAGGCCTGCGCCTGATCGGCCGGGATCGATGCGGGCAGCTGCTTGAATGGCGCGTAGAAGCTGCTCTGGGTCGGATCGGTCAGGTCGGCGACCGCGGCGATCGACACGTCGCGGCCGGTGAGCACCGCGCGCGGCACGCTGAAGCCGCGCTGCAGTCCGGCGCGCATGTTCGCGATCTGCTGGTCGAAATAGGCCGGGATCTGCCCGAGATGGTCGAGATACTTTCGATAATCGTCCGCCGTGCGCAGCCTGTCGCTGCCAAGGTCGTCGCCGATATCGGACCAGAACGCCGAATCGCTGTTGAACGGCATCTGCCAGTTCTTGAAGCGCTGGTCGGCGATGAAATTAGCGATCTGTTCGCGGTAGACGGCGTAGTTGACGCGGTTGGCCGGCGACAGTTGCGCCACGTCGATGCCATCGAGCTGTTTGGCCACGTGCTGCCAGTAGTCCAGCCGCTGCTGCTGGCTGGCCGCGTCGACGTCGTCGAGCCGGCCGTTGTTCGGCTGTGCTTCGCCCGACGCGCTGACGCCGGCGTGGCCGGTGCGCCAGGCCCATTCGGCGGTGTAGATCTGCTTGAATTGCGCATCGGCGTCCTGCGCTGCCCGCAGCGGGGTCGCCAGCATCAGCACCGCCAGCCCGAGTGCGCCCAGTCCCAGCCACGCGATTCTCATTACCTTGTTCACTCCGCGGATCCCCCTGTCGATGGTGGTTGGGTGGAGGCGTTCGCCGCGTCCTCCACGTTCCAGAAATTCAATGCCGATGATGGCAGCTGGGGCCATGCCGCGCGCTGCAGCGACTCGCGCACGTTGCCCTTCAGGTGTGCCACACACAGCATGATGTCACGTGTCGGCAACCATGCCGCGAAATCCCCAGCGAATCCAGCGCAGCGCGGTCCACGGCGTGAAACCCGGCGTGTCGGCAGGCGGCGGGTTCGCGCTCACTCGATCGTCCCGCTCCAGCCTGGCAGGTACGCCGTCGCATGCTGGTGCGCGAGCGCCACGGCCTCCTGCAGCACCTTCGCACTGATCTTGCCACCCGGCAGCGCCAGATGGCGGCGGTAGAAATCCGCCCACAGGAATTCCGCGAAAGGTATGGCGTCCTTGGCGCAGCCGCCGGCCATGCGTACCTTGGCCGCGAGCGTGCGATAGGGATCATTGGCCATGTCGGCGAGACTGGAGGGGATCGCGGTGTAGTCGGTGCGGATGCCGTGCTGGTCGTACGGATGCGCCCAGCGGTTGAACTCCATCGTGCGCCAGAACACCTCCGGCTGCAGCCAGGAGAAGTCGCGCTGGATCATCACCGGCACGCTCTTCACGCCTTCCTCCAGCAGGGCCAGGCCAAGGTGGTGGTGATCGACGATGTAGACGTGCCGCTTCGGTCCCAGCACGCCGGGAAACCAGTGCGACGCGAGCAGCTCCCTGCGCTTCTTCCTGCCGAGTTTCTTCCATTCCGCGCGTTTCGCCGCGACCTCGGTCTTGCCCACGGTCAGCTGGGTCGGCCGCAGCCTGGCCGGGGCAATCGACAACAACGGATGGTGCACAACTGACGACATGGCACGACTCCTTCGGACAGACGCACTGCTGCCCAGCGTACCCGAGCCGGCGCGCCCATGGGGGTTTATGCAATGCGCAATCCCGCGCTGGGAGACTATTCCATGCCGGCGTAGTAGCCGCGCATCGCCAGCAGATAGGCGTCCAGATTGCGGCTGTCCCGTTCGTCGAATACCTCGCCGGTTTCGTCCAGTTCGGCGATGCGGTCGGGACGGAAATTGCGGAAGCCCTCGCGCAGCCGGCACCACGTGCCGAGCGTCCACTTCCCGCCCCAGAACGCCAGGCACAACGGCTCGACCTCGCGCGTGCTGGTGTTGCCGCCCTCGTCGCTGTATCCGATCTGCAGCACGTTGCGCGCCTCGATCGCCGCATGCAGCCGGTCGATGCGGGCGGCGAACGCGATCCTGTATTCGTCGCGCCAGATCGGCGCATAGATGCGCGTGCGGGAGGAACGTTCGCGCAGTTCCGGCGGCAGCACCGCCTCGATCTTCATCAACGCGGTCTGCGCGCCTTCGGCCAGCTTCGCACCGGCGAACGCGCGCACGAAGCGCGTACCGACCACCAGCGCTTCGAGCTCGTCGGCACTGAACATCAGCGGCGGGATGTCCGAACCCTTGCGCAGCACGTAGCCGACGCCAGCCTCGCCCTCGATCGGCACGCCGGACAGCTGCAGGTCGGCCACGTCGCGATAGACCGTGCGCAGGGACACGCCCAGCGTCTCGGCCAGCTGGCGCGCCTGCAGCGCGGTACGCCGACCGCGCAGGGCGTGGATGATGAGGAACAGGCGATCGGCACGGCGCATCCGCGCATCATCGCCGAGTCGCCAGCGCACGGCCAGCACCACACGTCACGTCTCGCGCAACCTCCTCTCCCCCGCTTGCGGGGGAGAGGGCAGGGAGAGGAAGCATGCCTTTCGCCAGCGGTGACATGCACACCGGGCCAGAGCGCCCCTCACCCCGACCCTCTCCCCCATCGGCGTCGCCGATGGGGGAGAGGGAGTTCCAACACTGCTTGTTCACGCCGCTTGCGTAGCGGCCAGCTCCGCGTCGGCGGCCGCCGCGCGCTGCATCGCCGGACGCGACAGCACGCGGTCGATGTAGGCGCGGATCACCGGCAATTCCGGCACCAGCTTGAACATCGTGGTCCAGTTCAGCGCGCCGCCCCACAGCACGTCGGCCGCGCTGAAGGTGGCGCCCAGTAGGTATGGCCCCTTTTCGAGCTGGTCGGTCAGCGTCTTCAGCATGGTGTCGTAGTCGCCGTACGGGCAGGTCGAGGCTGCGGCCGGCTCGCGCTGCATCGACTTGTCGACCACCGCCGGCTCGAAGCACGAGCCGTAGAACACCAGCCAGCGCAGGTACGGCCCGCGCAGCGGATCACCGATCGGCGGCGCCAGCTTCGCCTCGGGATAAAGATCGGCGAGGTACATGAACACCGCCGGCTGCTCGGTGATCAGGGCATCGCCGTGGCGGATCGCCGGCACCTTGCCCATCGGATTGATCGCGAGGTACTCGGGCTGGCGCTGCTGGCCCGTCTTGAAGTTCAGCACGTGCATGTCGTACGACGCGCCGAGTTCCTCAAGCAGCGCACGGGTGCCGCCGGAGCGGCTGTTCGGGGCGTGAAAGAAAGTGATCTTCGGTTTCATGAGGCATCTCCGGTGGACAGGGTTGGCATCTGCGTTTCCTCGTGCGGGCCGCGCAGCAGTGAACGTGCGGTCGGCGCGAGCCGCAGCGTTTCCGCTGGCCGCATGAGATAGTGCGTCAGTGCATCGGCATGCGCCGCCTGCCATGGCGACGAGCGCGTCAACGCGGCGACATGACGTGCATGGGCCGCGTGATCCGCAAAGCGCGTCATGCACGCGAGGACATGTTCGCCCTCGCGTACCGGCAACGCGGGAAAACTGTTGGTGCTGTATTCGGTGACGAAACTGGCCACCACCGGAGCAGCGCATTCGTCCAGCAGCGGGGCGAGTTGCTGTGCAAAGAAGCCTGCGAAACCCTCAGCGGCCGGCGCGGTGCAGTACCAGAGCATGATCACCACCAGCTCCTCGCCTGCATCCCGGGAACCGGGCAGTGGACGACTGTCCGCATCGGGGATGAAACCGTCGGCCACGACGAGCGGCCGCAGCAACAGCACGTTGTCGGAATCGATCATGGTGGCGTTCGCCACCTCGCGATGCGTCCGCCACACCGGGCCGCCGTAGAACGCGGCCAGTGCCTGCGACCGCGACGGCATGTCGGCAAAGCCGCGCAGCCAGACGAAGCGATCCGGATCATCCAGATCGCGGAACTGGCCGATCACTGTCATGCCCAGCGCTTCCTGCGTCTCGATGAACTCGCGCTCGAACAGCTCGATCAGGATGTCGCGCGTACCTGGATGCAGCGTGTACTGGCGCAGTTCCACCATCGGGCAGGAAGTTGCCGTGCGGGATGCCGTTGCGAGCGTCGTGTTCATGCGGATAACTTCATGCGGATAACCGTTCGAAAATCATCACCCAGTTGACCTCCCAGCTATGGCCAGCGTCGGTCGAGAACGCCTGCTCCCAGCGCGGCTGCTCGATGTCGGCTGTCCACAGGAAACGCACGAGTACGGGTGCGCCCCGGTACTCGTCGTGCCCGTGGAACGTTCCCACGCCGTGTTCGAAACGACCCACTACCGGCGGTTCCAGCGTGACCCGCTGATTGTCGACCCAATGGATGCTCCACGCGCGTGCCTGCGGATCGAACAGGCGCAGGCTCATGCCGATGAAGCGGGTGTCGCCGAAGGCGTCCGTGACGAGCTCGTCCGTGTTGCCCATGCCGCCGAGGATCGGCCGGCACTCCTGCACGGCATCGAACTCTTCCCACGCGTGGCTACCCATCAGTCGTTCCTTCAGGCGGCGGTTGTGCACGTTCCAGCGACCGAACAGGAAATCGAAATCGTGCGAGGGTTCGTGCGGCGAGGGCTTGCTCATGCGAGTTCCCGTGATGAAGGATCTGGTGCCGGCCGCATTGAAGCTGACGCTGCGCCGACCGCAGCGACCAGTGCCGCGATCAAGGCACGGCGCTGCGAGCGGTCGGAGCCCGGACCAACCGTTGTTCTGTCAGCGGTGGAGACCGTGGGCAGCCGGTACTGCCCATCCATCAGCAGGCCATGCAGGTACAGCGGGCGGTAGGCCAGCAGGACGCATTGCAGGATCGGGTTCATGCTGCTCTCCTCATGCCGTGGCCGCGGATTCGCCCACGCACCACGGTGGCAGCTGGGCGTGCTTGAACAACCGGTACCAGTGTTCGCGGTCGCTGGAGCTGTACAGATCCAGCGTATGGATCACCTCGCGCGCGAACTCCACGCTGCCCAGATGACTGGCGGTGATCGTGCCCCCATCGCTGACCGCCAGCACGCTGGCGTCGTACTGCCCGGCGCCGGCATAGCCAGACACCTGACTGGCGATCTGCCCGGGCCCGTTGCCGGTGTGCCGGCACTCGTCGAGCAGCCCTGCGCGGGCCAGTGCCAGCACGCCGCTGTCGATGCCGGCCACCGGCGCGCCCGCCGCATGCAGATGACGGATCGCCGCCACCGCCGGCTCGCCCTCGCCGCGCAGCCACAGATGACCACCGGGCACGATCAGCAGCGCCGCGCGCTGGAGGTCGAGTTGCGCCAGCGACAAATCCGGGCGCACCGTGAGGCCGCCCATCGACACCACTGGTGCCATCGAGAAACCCACCGCCTGCACCCGCCAGTCGCCCGGCCGGCGGATCTCGCACAGTGCCAACGCGGCCTGCCAGTCGGCAAAGCCGTCGAAACCCAGGAAGTAAACCGTATCGCGCATGCCGTATCCCTCCACCGTGGAGGGTCAGCATGCGCACCCCCTGCTGCCAACGTGCTGTCAGCAGGCACCTGGCTCGTCATTCCGGCGCAGGCCGGAATGATGGCTCTTGTTATGGCTGGCGCTGTTCAGCCCGGGCCGGGACAATATGTCTTTAGCTTTGCCACGGACCCGACATGAAACCCATCTCGCTGATCCAGTTCCTGATCGAGGAACGCCGCGCCGGCCATATCAACGCCGAGCTTTCGCTGCTGATCGAAGTGGTCGCACGCGCCTGCAAGCGCATCGCGGTGGCCACCAACAAGGGCGCACTCGGCGGCGTATTGGGCATGGCCGGCAGCGACGATGCGCTGAGCATGAACATCCAGGGCGAAGCGCAGAAGAAGCTCGACGTGATCTCCAACGAGATCCTGCTGGAGGCGAACGCCTGGGGCGGCCACCTCGCTGCCTGCGCGTCGGAGGAGATGGAAGACCCGCAGCAGATTCCGGACGGCTATCCGAAGGGCAACCACCTGCTGTTGTTCGATCCGCTGGACGGCAGCTCGAACATCGACGTGAACATCTCGGTCGGCACGATTTTCTCCGTGCTGCGCTGCCCGGATGACGTCACCGAACCGAAGGTCGAGCATTTCATGCAGCCAGGCACCGAACAGCTCGCCGCCGGCTATGTGGTGTACGGACCTGCCACCGTGCTGGTGCTGACGTTCGGCCACGGCACGCACGAGTTCACGCTGGAGCGCGAGGTCGGCAGCTTCATGCTGAGCCGGCGCGGCATCCGGATACCCGAGGAAACCGCCGAGTTCGCCATCAACATGTCGAACCAGCGGCACTGGCAGGCGCCGATGCAGCGCTACATCGGCGAGCTGCTGGCTGGCAGGGAAGGTCCGCGCGGCAAGGATTTCAACATGCGCTGGGTCGCTTCGATGGTGGCCGACGTGCATCGCATCGTGACCCGCGGCGGCGTGTTCTATTACCCGCTGGACGCGAAGATCCTCAAGCAGGGCGGCAAGCTGCGCCTGATGTACGAGGCGAACCCGATGGCCTTCATCATCGAGCAGGCCGGCGGCGCGGCGACTACCGGACGCGCACGC